>Ga0131853_10008289_pt1 | contig 18923 bp, 14 predicted proteins | sample TergutLab28metaG_FD_92764 | JGI IMG/M metagenome (GOLD analysis project Ga0131853, IMG submission 92764) | Labiotermes labralis P1 segment gut microbial communities from Petit-Saut dam, French Guiana - Lab288 P1 (version 2) (version 2) | ecosystem: Host-associated > Arthropoda: Insects >...
CCATAATGATTCTGATTGCTTTCTTCTGGAGTCGAAAAATATGTAAACTATATGAGGAGTTGCCCCAAAACATTATTCCATAACTAAGAAGGGAGTGAAAGTAGGAGTAGTACACACTCTTCAGTGCTTCCAAAGACATAAATGGTCTAATGCATCTGAGTACATAGCATGCCTTACTCAGTTTAGGTATAAGTTGGGCAGTGTGATCCTTCCAAGACAGGGAGTCTGTAATTATTAGTCCAAGAAATTGTGTGTTTATGGTGTTCGAGATAGGCGTGTTATTGTAACTAATAGATATATTTCTTGTAGGAGTGTTTTTTGTCATAAACTGTACATACTGGGTTTTGTTCAAATTTAGTGATAATAAGTTGGCTGCCCTTCACCTGTCTTATGTGAACTCCCACTTGCAGTAGTGCGTATTTGTTTGGGTTGTAGTAACACAATTTGAGTATTTAAAATGCCTGCAAGGTGGAATAATGAGTTAACATATAAGTACGAAGGTGTATCCAAAAGTCCCAGGACAGTGCTCATAACACGCAAGTCGCTTGTAGTTCACGAGTTTCCCACTAGGGTGTGTTGCGGTGGTGTCTTGTGAGTGAGTGTGCCGAGTGGCGCGGTTGGATGTGGAAGCGTTTGATGGTTGCACGTGTCTTTATGTGTGTATTGCATCAGCCGTCTGTGATTTTCTGATATCGGCGGTATGGCGGAAGTTGACGAACAAAGGATGTGCATCAAGTTCTGTGTGAGATTGGGTAAAACGGGAAGTGAAACTTTTGAAATGTTGAAACAGGCTTTTGGTGTTTCATGCATGAGCCATAGCCGGAACTTGTGAGTGGTTTGGACATTTCAAGAATGGCAGAACTTCAACTGCTAATGATGTTCGATCAGGTCTGCCAAGCATGGCAACAACCCCCTCAAAAGTGGAACAGGTACGGGCGGCTGTCAACCAGGATCATCGTCATGCCATACACGATCTCTGTGCAGAGGTTGGAATTGGTTATGGATCTTGTCAGCGAATTCTCACAGAACAGCTGAACATGCATCGGATTGCAGCGAAGTTTGTGCCTAGAGTGTTGATCCAGGATCAGAAAGACAGTCGAGTAGCGATCTGTCAGGAACTGAAGGAAACTGTGAAAAACGATCCCACACTCCTCTTGAGCGTCATCACAGGCGATGAAAGCATCGTTTATGCTTACGACCCAGAGACAAAACTGCAATCTTCACAATGGAAGAGTCCTGGGTCTCCAAGACCCAAAAAAACACATATGCAAAAAAGCAAATTGAAGACGATGCTCATTTGTTTCTTTGACAAAGAGGGGATCATACACCGGGAATTTGTCCCACCTGGAATGACGGTCAGTGCAGACTTCTACTGTGATGTTCTAAGAAGGTTACGTGAAAATGTGCGGCGCAAGAGGCCACACAAATGGCGAAACCAGAACCTCATTATCCACGACGACAATGCCCCGGCTCACAGGACCTTTAAAGTTTTGCAGTTTTTGGCCAAGAACAACATGACAGTGATCCCCCATACTCACCCGATCTGGCCCCCTGTGACTTTTTCCTCTTCCCCAAGCTGAAGCTTCGGATGAAGGGTCGAACATTCAACACCATTGAAGAGATTCAAGAGGAATCACAGCGGGTACTTGACACAATTCCAAAAAGGGACTTCCAGGGATGCTTCCAAGCATGGCAGAAACGCTGGGACCCCTGTATTCGTGCAAAAGGGAAGTACTTTGAAGGTGATGGAGGAATTTAACATCCAAGGTAAGCAAACTTCTTTTTACAAGTACTGTCCTGGAACTTTTGGATACACCCTTGTATGTGGAGCTGTACAAGGAACACGAATGCCTGTGGAACATGAATAGCACACTGTACAGAAGAAAAGATGCAAGACAAAGTGAATTGGAGGAAATAGTGAGGAAAATGGGACTGGAGAACTTCACAACAGAAGAGGCTAAACAGAAAATCAAAAGTCTAAGAGCGACCTGCCAGCAGGAGTCACACAAAATTGATAAATCTTTGAGGTCTGGAGCAGGTCTGGAAGATGTGTGCAAACCATCAATGAAGTGGTTTACAGTAATGACTGAAGTGATGAAAAGTTGTGTTTTGAAGAGAGGAACTGTTAGCAGTGAAGTAAGTACATCATTTTAGAATTTTTATTACATATTCATTACATTGCATTACATTACAGACAACATGTAGCAAGTTACTAGTCATAATTGTGTATGTTTACATCAATAAGTTTAGTGCACCATACTGTTTTGCCATGACACTGTACCTTCATTCATGAAATAATTCTTGTAAGCCCCTCTGATCGCTTTAGCTTGCTGTGAATGATGATTGCTTCCAAAAGTTCTACATCAACCATTCCATGCACTTCTGATTTCCAGCTTCCAGGGATTATTTCACCTCTGTCAATTTCTTCATTGTCAACAGAGCCTCTTGGCAGATATGTCCCCATAGCTTTGTTTGTTAATCAGTTGTGTAGAGCACATGATGTACGCACTATCTTGTCTATTGTTGTTACATTACAAACTGTAGGTTTCTCAAATACTCGGAATCGACTAACCAGGATCCTGAATCCATTTTCGGATATTTTCCTAGCTCTTGACAGTCTGTAGTTGTAAATTTTTTCATCATAGGCCAAGTTTGCTCCCGGATATAGTTTCATATGGTAAGTCTTTAGAGGAAATGCATCGTCACCAACGATAACACCATTGTTAGGAAGCAACACATTTTCTAGCACCTCAAAGAGCGAACAGTTTCGAAAGATTCCACCATCCGATAGGGAACCGTTAGAACCTACATCACTGTAGATAAACTGATGGTTGGAGCCCACTACAGCCATTAGAACTATGCTGTTACTTTTCTTGTAATTATAAAAAGTACTTCCACAGTTAGCTGGAGCACGTATTGCAATGTGCTTGCCGTCTATAGCACCATAGCACCCCGGAAAGTTCCATTTGTCATTGAAATCTCACCCGATCTCTTTCCACTCCATTTCTGTAGCAGGTACCTGAAAGAAAGGAAAGTAGATACATACTACTTTTGTACGATAATTTAAATTGACCTGTGTTTTGATAAATATTTCTGCTGAGCTTTTTCAGGTTCCACAACAAGAAAACCTACAAATGCTGGAATGTGATGCTGAAGTCGATTTAGTTCAAACCAGTGACAAAGTTAATAAATCTGACATTTTGACAGAGACAAAAGTAAAAGCTCCAGAAAAAGTTAATGACATAAAACAACCTACAACTAGTTGCCTACTTCAACTCCATGCCCTAAGAAGAAAAGGAAACTATTGCGCGAGGTATCAGATACTGTACGTGAACTGAAAACCTTGAATGAAACGAACAGTCGTCCAGAACCAGAAACACATGAATGTGACATATTTGCTGCACATATTGCGAGACAACTCAAACAACTGAATGCTGCTTCTTGCATCCTTGCTCAACAAGATATTCAGGGTGTGGTGACACAGTATAGAATGAGAGATTTACTCAACGAAGAAGTGGTCACTTCAGTTGTCAGTCACCATACACCACCTCACAACCACATTACGAGTCATCCAGTACATTTCCAGCACAATCTCAACACACAAATAAGGATTTTGTAATTCTTCATACATTGACAGAACCTAGTGGTGAGGCAGCAAATTCCTTATCTGAACTTGTTTCTGATATGCTTAGTGGATTGTCTGAGGACTCACACTCTTAATTTTGCTCAAATGTAAGATATTATTTTTTTTTAATCTGTTCAATGCTCAATACATGTTTCTTTTTTAATTTTTCCATTAATCAATGAATAAAGAATAAATTACGAATATTTCTTAGCTTTATATGATCTCGCAGTTTGAGGTAAATGCTGTCACACACTTCAGGGATGAATTTAGATATTGCAGCTTTTGAAACCCGAAAAAGGTGTTGCAGATTTCTGTAACTATTTCCTGTTGCTAAAAATGACAATGTAACTTCCAGTTTAATTCTCAAAGGTATGGCGTCCCTCATCAGGGTATCACTTCTCTGTATAGCATTGGCTATCAGATCATGTAAAATGTCGAACAATTCAGGTGACATTCTCAAACAAGTGTGGTATTCAGCCGGATCTTCTGCATACAGTTCTTTTAAAAGTAATGCTGATCCACCAAGTGTACTTCTCCTGGCCAACCACTTTCTTACCCACACCTTCTTTTCTCTTGCAATTTCCTCTTCAAGTACTTCTGCAATCTGTACAAGTAGCAATCTTGATACATTTTTAACTATTCTTGTACACTTTTTCCTGTCCATTTCACTTTTGACTCCTTTGAAACAATGCTAAACCATCCACTTGAAGCTAAACTTGTGAACGTGTGTGAACGCTACTTGCTTCGGTACTTGCTAAGCTTCACTTGCAGCAAGTTACTTGTTCACTTGCCTTGCCTCTCTACTGGCCTCGTGTAAACCAGCCTTAAAGTGTTCCTGAGTGGAAATGTGTCATTGCCAATTATAACTGAATTATCAGGTCAATAGAGTAAATTATTTTCCATTGCTGAATTCAATGTTGAATTTCTGAACACGGTACCATCATTAACTCTATCATTACTACCCACATCAATGAAAACAAACTGGTAATCTGTGTCAACCGAGGCAAATAGGATTATACTGTCGGTCCCTTTGTAATTATAAAATTCTGAACAACTGTTGTCTGGATGTTTCATTTGGCACTGCTTCCAGTCAGTAGCTCCACAACAGTTGGGGAAATTCCACTTAGCTTTAAATGCTTCCTGGATACTTTTCCATTCTTCTCTCATTGCTGTTACCTGCAAAATTTTAAAAAATTCGAATAGATAATGCATATGTAATAATTAAAGAAGTGGTGTCACTAATTCGATGATTATTTATTAATTTCTAGGAATTCTCAGTTGATGAAGCCACGAAACGAATCCAACCGGGCGATAACGCCAATTTTATGAAGGAAATTGCTGATACTTCAGACAGGCCAAAAGTGAAAAAATGTTTCCCCGGAAAGAAAGCCACCTCCTTCTAGAAACAAACGGGAACCAGACAGAATTGTTGATGTTGAATCAGCTATTTCAAAATTACAAAAACTATCACAGAACCAGTATCTTGTAGACCAATATGACAGGTTCAGAAAACATGTCACAGGACAGTTGAATTACCGCTTTATAGCTTCATCATTCTCCAGGAGAAGATACAAAGTAACTACGCCTTGCCAAATATTTGGTTCATTAAACTTCCCTTTTCTCATATAATTTGAATTTCATTTAATTTACCTATACACTCACTCACTTTTTTTAATAAGGTATTAGTTAATAATTTAATAATAATTTAGTCATACATACCTTCACAAAGCTATCCAGTGCATTGATAATTGATTGCAGTGTTTTGGGTAAAAATCTTGAAATGGTGCATGGTGGAATTCTAAATAATAAAGGCAAGTGATGAAAAGGAATCCCCACTGGCAAGGAATCAGTGGGTAACCTCAAGCTTCAGTGTTGCAGGAAAAGCAGCTTTCATGACAGTATCTGTTTTAGATATATAACTTTCCACCAACCGAAACAACTCACCAAATTTTTCTGCACTCATCCTCATGTGTTTTCTGTATTCTTGCGGATCTTCACCAGATTATTCGCTAATCACAGTTTGATGCCCCAAGTGATTCCCTACGAGCGATCCGGTTTCTACACTTGTGACCACGTTTCCTCCTCTTTTCCCTCACTATTTCTCTAAATTCTTCACTTAAAACTAAAACAGCAGCATCATTAACTTCATCAACAACATTTTCCCACATTGTCCGAAAGTAACTGACAAGTAAACAGATTTCCAACCCTAGTGGCAATACAAACTTACCCGGTAACCTACTTGCCACCTCAACTTACCAGCTCGTAAAATATCCTCATGACGATGAGCCTCAAGTCAGCAGTGATGGACACTTGTTATTAAAGAAAATAGTCCAAATATTGGATATGCGATGTTTGGCATACGTAGCCAACTGCAGACAGAACAGCTGTGTGGCAGTTTCTGTTACATAACCTCTAAAACAGTACACAGCCTGTATTTGTAACACATGCTACATGTAACATAACACATAGGGACTGATCTATACAGTAGAAAGCATTCTTAGGTCACTTTCCAATGAAGGTAGATGGCTCTGACTGTTAGTCCTGGATCTCTTACCACATGCCTGGGTTCACTTGTAGGCCAGTCTGTGTGGGATTTGTGGTGGACAGAGTGGCACTGGGCCAGGTTTTTCTGAGTGTTTTGATTTTTCCCTGTCAGTATTATTCTGCCAATGCTCCACACCCATTAATTCATCTGACATTTACACTATATGATCTTAGCAACTGTCAAGTGTCATGAAATGAAGCCCCGAAGTAAGATTTACAAAATGAGTCTTAAAAATCTCAGAACATGAAACTTCATGAAAGCTTAATCACATCCAAGATTTACTATGCTGCAGCTAGAAATTTATCCTATGTATGTAACTGGCTGTTAGGGAGGGGTTAAAATATTTTGTGGCAGAGTACAGCACTTAAACAGCTGAGCTTGTTCAGTATCTGTTGTAGGGTAGTAATCTTACTTAAGTAATGAATAATTCCATTTCCTTAGAAGATGTCAGCATTATTTATACCCAAAACTGCCTGTTAATAAAGAAATGTGTATCTTTCACAGCTGTTTCTATTATTTTTGTCCATTCACTGTACATGCTGCCAAGTTAAATTCCTTGGGGTGATTAGATAATTTATGTAGAAATGTATCTTTGTAAGTAGGTGTTTTGTTAACCTGTTTTTCAAACTTGATGGGGAAAATCCTCCTGGTGTCCTGTCAGAGGTCGAAACTTGTAGATGTGCACCATTAAATCAGTGTGAGATGAAGTTCTGTTCTGATGGCATTAGTATGATAATTGCAACCACATTATTTATGTACCAAGTGGATTACAATAAACTAATTGTCCCACTCGAGTCCAGATGGTAATATATTACTTGAACTTTATTTTATGTGTGTTTGTATTTATTATTTTCCTCCTACTATTCAGGTATATTTCATATTTTTTACTCAGTGTTCTTTGATATTTCCCTTTGACCCCTTGCTTGGTCATGATTTCTTACATGTTTATAAAATAATTTCAAAAATGTAGCTGAGGTCCGTCAGTCAGAAGGTAGCCATGAGATGGAATTTGACGGTGTATACCAGACTATGGTTTTCACTTTGTACCGTTCTGCAAATTGGAAGTGCCCAAAATGTGGGAAAGTAGCCCTGTGTTGCAGTTTGATGCCTTTTGTATTTTTTATTCCCACATTTGAAGTTAAAAGTCAGTAAACCTGGTTTTTAATGTTGGTGTTAAGATTGTGGTAATGTGTTTCAGTAATCGTCAACCGAACGTGCATGTAAGATTTCATGACCAGTTCGTCTAGCTAGAAAAAATTTGCGTGATTTGAGGGTGCCACCGCGAAGTAGCTGAAAACTGCGCTCCTCTGGTAGCGATAGAATTGCCACTACTCCCTGGGTTATTACACAGCGAGTAGTGGCAAGAAATTTTTTGCTAAGAACTGCGCTCTTCTGGTAGCTGTGTAATTGCCACTACTCGCTGCATAATAACCCAGCGAGTAGTACCAGAAGAGCGCAGTTCTTAGCAAAAATTTCTTGCGCACCCCATTTCAGAATGTTGCTGCTAAATACTACGCGCTTGGCAGAAAAAATTTTCCCGCCAAAAAACTTATATATATATATATATATATACACACACACATACTGGTATTGGTTGCCAGATGTCGCAGCCATTGCTTGCGGATCCTGGAACCCTGTGAACTCGAGCTGCTGAACCTTGGGCACCTGGGCCGTCGTATTATCCTCTACACCACGAAATTCTTGTTGAGAGAGCAATTTCAATTTTGGAACTTCGTGATGAATTATGAGGTCAAGAAATATTAGCAGAAAATTTTTTTAATCCAAGTCCTTGCCGGCTGTCGGTCTCGAACTGCTGAACCTCGGTTTACTGGGCCGTAGTCTTATCCACTAGACCACGGAGTCCTTGTTGAATGAATAATTTCAGAACTTCCTGATGAGTTACGAGGTCGAGAAATCTTAAAAGAAAATATTCTAAGTCCAAATCCTTGACCTTGAATTGTGAGGTCAAGAATATATTTTAACAGATAAGTGACAGCACTTGTGTTGGCCTCGAACTTCCACTTATAAGTTCGAGAGTGTAGCTTCTTAACCTCTAGACCACGACGCTCGCTTAAAGTAATGTAAGTGCGGAATCCCTTGATAAATGTCAATAAAGTGAAATGTCCCGTTGCTACTGTCTCAGTAGCCGCACTGACGAAACGACATCGCTCCATCAGATCTACCAGCGCCATGGTAGTGCTGTGGGTAATATCAAATTGCATGTTTAGTCTGCTTTACCAGTGCGTTGCTGTAGCACCGTATTTACAGACGTGACGTCACTAACCCCATCTCCTACCCTCGTAACATTAGTAGCAGACCGGACATACATCTCGGGAGATTACTGCTGGTACGTAAACTTGCAATGTTACGAGATAGAGATACAGAAGCGGTACGTACCGCAGTGCTACAACAAAATGTACTGGCAAAGTCATTAGACAAATAATTTTAAATTATCTACAGTACTGCCGTTTGTTGAATTTTACACTACAATGGCGCTGGTAATTCTGACGGAACGTGATTTTGTTGGTGAAGGTGTTGGTGAAAGCCTTGGGTGTGCAACTGCTCAAAGTGATCAGCACTGAGATTACGGTCTTTAGTGTGACGCCGTGTAGATCGGTAGACACGGTATAAGATCCCAACAGACCGTAACTGGAAGAGGACAAGGTACGGGGCTGTGGCAGTTTGTATTGACTCCTCGGCTGGGACTAGAGGTGAGGTGTACAGTAACAGTAAATACTGATCTTCCTTACAGAACAGCACTCTGCGATGTCACCACGAACAGATCTGTCGTCGCTCCGACGGTCAGCCGCTGACTTCTTTATGTACTTACCGCGGAAATATAAGATATACTTCCGATGGTGCAGACTGTCCTGCACCTGATACATCCTATCTATTTTCAGTTCTACCCTTTCCACCACTTCCCATTCTCTGAAATGTTGCCTTCTGAACCTGCATTACCATGTAGTTCCACTGTATACCACAATGATATGTGAAGTTTCACCTGCACCTTCAGTAGGTGTTGTCTGCAATATGCCTCAGTACTTCAATAAGGAATTTTTTTTCAGGCACTTAACTGGCTTTTATTTTTATATGTCGGGACAAAAGGAACCCCTCTTGGTAGTAAGCGTGGTAAAACACACATTCACAACACGCAGAATACGAAGCTTCTGCACACTATGCATGTCAGACAATTATTAACTGCCTCTTGCAGCATTATAGCCCGACAGTGTATTGTTTACTATAGTGTTTTGTTTTCCATCAGGAAAAGAAATGGCTTTGCTGGAAATGTATAATCAACTCTGAAGTGAGATCTGCGATCTTTTGGGACGTTACGCTTCGTAGATTGGTAATTCTTACCACCATTGTCCTGCTTGACCCTTGAAGATGGGACCGGTATGTTGTCCCGAAACGTCGGTAGCTAACTAGCAATACACGCTGCCTAACATCCCAGAAGACTGAAGATCTCAATGTAACAATTGCACACAAAACTTCAGTCCATAAGTGTCAGTGAAAAATGACCCCGTCGGTCAGCTACGCATAGAAGGGAAAATATTTTTAAAAAAATAACAAGTGCACAATTCTACAATCTACATATTCTTTCTATTACCTCCTACATGTAATAGAAAGTTTACATGGACTGTAGAATTGTTCACTTACAGGTGTTAACCAGAGTTCTAATATATCATAATGCACGGAATGAAAATTTTAAGTCCAGTATGGAGCTTTTGTGAATGCGGCAATGAACCTTACAGATCCGTAAAAGGCACATCATACACAGTAACTCGGCCTGGCACGGCCTTCTATTCTGTGAGACATGACGTTCTTACACAGGTGTCGACTGGTGAAGGGTTACGGACGTTTCGGTGAAACTTAGTGCCTTCACCTTGGACTGTTGGCCCTGAAGATGAAGGTAAATTGGACAGTCGACAGGGCCAAACGTTCCAGATTACTTGAATCTTCACCAACACTGCTGTCAGAATTTCACAACCACCAACTGTTGTCCTGAAACGTCGGCAAGAAACTACCAATCGACGCTGCGTAAAATCCCAAAAGAGCACATATCTCATTTACACCACGTTTGAAGCCTGAAACCACGCCACTGTGGAAGTGTTACGTTTTCTGCTATTAGCATGCCAAGAGAATGCACAGACTGAGGTTGGCAGGCTGTTTTCTTTGTTGTGTTCTTGGCATGTATGGTGATCATTTCAGATATAAGAAAATTATCCCACAACAGGTAAAGGGCAAGAAGAAATAGGCTGAAGTACATCGAGTGACCATTCTGACAGCGACGAACAGGACCCTGCAGTGTGCAAGTTTCTTTCAAATTCTTTGTTGTGTATGCTCTGAAGATATAGTGGCAACTAAATAGTTGTCAGGTAAAATAATGACCCTGTATTACATCACTATTAAATTAACAAATTAAATAAAACCTGTTGTGATCTTATTACAAATGATTATCAGTGTCTCAAATACATGTGTACAACCTATACAGTACTTAAGAATGTAAAGCTTTGCACTGTTTCTGAAATGCCTAAATATGAAGCTTTGCACCTTAACCAAAGAGGGTAGCAGAAATTATTGAACTGTGTGGCTTGATGAACACTTTTTCATATTAATGGAAAAATATTTTGTTGTGAGCCTAATTATGTATGCCAGAGAAAATCTAGATCGATCAGAAAGTTATAATGTCAAGATTATAAAAATAAATGATAATACTTGTATTTTTTGTTTCAATTTCTTGAAGTTTCGGTAAGCTCTTATGTGAGAACTGTTATTAATAACTGAAAGAAATAGGTTCAGGAGTTATGAAGTAGTTCAAAACCATTTTATAAATTTGATATGATGCTGCACAAATATTCTTTATGTGCTTATAAAAAACTCTCCACCATATAAGTTTAATTCACAATAAAAAGTGTCTTGACCTTCATGTAAACTGCAAAGAAAGGGTAAAACCAATTCTACTAACCCCACAGCCATGAACTGCAATTTGAAAATGTAATCTATCTGACACCAGGAGTACAACTAAAAAGTTGAACATCACTACTGGACTCAATCCTGAGTCATATGCATCAGTCTCTTGTCTACACAAACTTATGTCCAAGAAAATTTTTACGCTTGCACATGAAGGACACAGTTCTCAAATATGGAGAATAATTGTGAACAGCCAACAAGGACTTACGTTGCAGCCTGTGGGATCACCATATGTTTAAGAATCTTCTGTCAATAACATTTTCTGTGTGATGTTGATTTAATCAAGAAGGAATTATTCCATTGGCATCCAGTACGTCAAAACTGATGAACACTTTGACATCAGTCATTCAAAGTTCCCATTTATTACTGTCACTGAACTGACCCACAGAAGTGTCACAAGCGACTGCCGTGAAAGTGCCGGCATTGTTGTGATGCAAGATCTATGAGTTGCTGGTAAAAAGTTCGGGTCGTTTTTCATGCAGCCTTTCCAGTACTTCCAAATAGTAAATTTGGTTGACTGTTTGTCCAGTTGGTATAAATTCATAATGAACAATCTCTAATATCAAAAAAAGTCGGCAACATTATTTTGACTCTTGATTTGGATGGACGAAATTTTTTTGGTCGTGTGGAATTGGCGGTCTTCCATTGTGCACTTTGCCACTTTGTTTCAAGGTCATATTGTTAGACCCATGTTTCATCACCTGTGATGACATGGCCCAAAATGTCATCTTGCCTCTCCAAAAGGTCTTGGCAAATTGTGACTCTTCTTTGCTTTTGTTCTTCGGTGAGCTCTTTTGGGACCATTTTTGCACACACCTTCCTCATGTCAAGATCTTCAGTTAAGATTTTCCTGTTTCTATGTCGATGTTCACTTGCTCTGCTATGTTCCTGACAGCCGATGATTTTCATGCACAATTTGACAAATTTTTGCAATGTTTTCTTCAGTTCTGCTTCTTGCTGGCCGTCCTGATTTCTCTACGTCAGTGACACTTTCTCTTCCCTCAGAAAAATGTTTCACCCACTGGTAAACTGCTGTTTTCTTCATAGCATTATCCCCGTAAACTTGCACTAATATCCCTCTGATTTCGTTTCCACTCTTTCCAAGTTTAACAAGAAATTTAATGTTCGTTTGCTGCTCTAATTCAAGCTCTGACATTCTCGTGGTGGCACACCAAAACACACGCAGACAGTAATAGATGCCACTCAGAAAAAGACTGCCATAGATCAACAACAACACAGCTGTGAAATGCTGATCTGTCAACGTCATCAAACCATACTAAGGCAAGCACATGGTGGTGATTTCGCGTACTTTATTGTCCGACCACGTACATACACACACATCTATACATACCTGCATACATACAAACACACATATGTACGTACATACTAACATACACATACAAACATATATACATACATACTGCTACCGTACTTTCCCGTGTGGGTGTGGGATTGTAGCTTCCCGTTTCTTCTCAGTTAGCCTGACGGTCTTATCCCAGTGTAATCTATGCAGGAATTTGATGTTTTCTATCCCGAAGTGTTTTAACATAACACCTCATCAGTCAATAACACAATACGTTATTTATGTTCAATAAAAATTGTATATTGTCAGGGTGACATGTTTCGACCTTTATTAGGTAATTTTTAGGCCCTCTGGGAAAACAGATCCAAGAACTGTCTATGTTTCAATGCATTGTGGGATCCCAAATGCTTACAAATTTTTGTTATAGGAAAGTAAAATACATAAGTTTGCATATATATTGAACTTTTTGTGTGACGGTCCTAGCATTAGAAGGTTTACAAATTATCAGATATGGTAATATATTAAAACCAACTGCATACAAAAGACTGTATAAAGAACTTTGGTTTTACTTTTTAGATTGTGAACTTTATAGGGCATGTTCTTCATTTGTCGGTGATATGAGGAACTGATGTATTTCTCTCTCCAATGGCATGGAGACAAGATGGAATTTTTTTTTTCCACTTCCCATGAGAATAGTAATTTCTTGGTGGCATTGTCGTGTGTTCTTGCAGACTAAACGGTCTGTGTCGATCTTTTCGTAGGGATGGATTGAGTTCACTGTCCTGTACTCGGGAGAGAAGGTTGTAGTTTCGTAACGATGTATTGATTTTTTGTAGACCTTGGTGGTGGAGGTGAACAGCCTGATGTATGTTGTTCGGTAACTTGTATTACTGTGAACTGGAGTGGTGATCTTGTGTGACTCACTTTTTTTCATTGTCGTGTGTTCTTTTCATATGGATGGGTTGAGTGTGTCATTCACATAATAAATGTGACTGTTAGCTTCATGTCTGTCCATCCATCCGCCTGTCCACATGGAACTCGGTTCCCACTGGATAGATTTTCATGAAATTTGATATTTCGCTATTTTTCGAAAAACTGTCATGAAAATTCAAGTTTCATTAAAATCAGACAAGAATAAAGGGAACTTTACATGAAGACCAGCATACATTTTAGATCATATCTCGTTCCATTCTTTCCAGAATGAAAAGTGTTTGAGACAAAAGTTGTAGAGGAAATCAAAATACACATTTTATGTTCGATGACTTTTTTTTCGAAAATTGTGCCATTAATGAGATAATTTGAAAAGAAATTGTATGGCGGGCAGGTCACATCTGACTAGTGCACATGCACATTGCATGCTGGGTACTTCAGTCTACAAATACACACAATTCCACTGCAACAATGGTTGCAGGAATGTGCCTCAATGTTACGTTATATATACTTTGCCTCTCTTATTTAAATTTGTGCTTGATAATGCTTTAATATTTTATGTTTACCAGATGTATTCTTGAAGCCGACTGTTGTACAGGCAATCATTAGAGATCACTTATTAATTTATGTACAGAGAAACATGTCTTCTAAGAATGCAAGTACTGGCTTCCCAAAGACTCTCTCCATGGAGTTACAAGGTAGTATAATAGGCACAATTTAAGAATTACAATGTGGAATTTCAAAAGCATTCGTGTATGGAATGTTTTTGAAATGCTTTGTTCTGCCTTATTTGCACATACTAAACTTATCTCTAACCTTATGCACCCCAGATGATAATTCAGATCAACCAGTAAGCTCTCAACCATGTTCCTAATACGAGGATGGACCAGGAATAAATGCAGATTCCTTCCCTCTCTGACTTAAAGCTAATTCTGTACCAACTGTGAAATTACAACTTACAGAATATTGATGGATACAAGTTCAATTACATCATAAAGCATGGTGGAAGGTGCCACTCTTACAGGAATAGACATCTGTCATTTGGTGGTAGAGAGAAGACTGTATTCCAGTGACAACAGAAAATTGTTCATTCCCAAACATCTTGAAGTTATGAAAATTTCAAATGTGTAGCCTAGAAGACCAACTGTGGAAGGTTTAATTTTTACATTCACACAATAGTTTGAGATCTGCACCACAGATGTGACACTCATGCCAGTGCAAGAGAAGCACAGTGATTACCCTTTAACCAGAAAAACAAGACACAGCAATAGGTAATACTGCATCTCACTAACCCACACAATAGACACTGCATGACTTTGTGTGGCATATGATGAATTTGACAGTATTTCAAGAAAGGAAATGGATGGGATTAATTAGCAGGATCAGAAGAGAAAATTAAACAGGCCCAAGCTGGCCCTCAGGATCTCAGTTTCCCCAAGCTAAGTTACAAGCTGACTGTATATACAGTAACATCTTTACTCTAGTCCAACATTTATAATACAGGTTTCCTCAATAATGTATTTACAACTTTACATTTAAAAAAAAAAATCAAACACAGTTTGACTGAAACATGAGTGACAAACAAACAAACACACATGCAAATATCCAGAAAATTTAAGACTAAATACATTTGTCTATCAGAGCACATACTGTGCTAACACAGTATCATATCAGTACTAAAAAAAGCTTTGCAGTCAGTCATCACTCACATACACACTAAATATTTAACACTACATCACCACCAGGAACTGAATTGGACAGGAACACCAACATATAAGAAACTGTACCTATATGAGCAACAGCAAGTAGAAACATTTAGTGCTCCTCCTCACACTTATGGACAAATTATGATCCACTTATTTACAACACATAGCATTAAACATCCCACGACTGATGAGCAGTGACAGAATAATTCCAATTTATTCCTTTCACACCTGCATTTCAAATGTGTTTAGCTGTTCAACCCACAGCCCACCACTGTCACTTTGTACACCTGAAAGATCCGAACACACCTCTTCACACCTTGGCATATTATAGCATTAAATGTTAACTTCAAAAAGCAATCAATAAAAAGTACTATGCGGGTAACACACAGCCAATTATAGAAGCCATAACACGAGCACACAATTTTATATTTTGACAGTGAACTCATTTTCATGTTTCTTCCTCATAATCACTTTTCACTAAAATGCTGTAAATTACAAAGAAGAGTGATAAATCATTGCGTGAAGAGTCTTCATCATAGGATTTTGGCACTGTTACCACTTTGAGCGATGCACCTCAGCAGATAGGGCTTGAGCAAACTTGCTCTTAAGTCTGCCTACTTGACACAGCACAGTGAAGTCTCACTATGGCAAGCCTAGCCAAGTTATACATAATCATTTGTTCCAGGACTTGTGAGTGGCTCCTGGGCCTGCAACAGAGATTACATTGAAAATCACATTGATTATTTGTCCCTGTACTGAATTAAATGCCTCAAAAAAGTATCAAACAATGGTTACATAAAGCTCTATTCATCTGTCCCAAATATGTTTTCTGCCAGTATAGCTTATTTTTTTCTGGGTCTGAGAACCCAACCATCTGCATCGATCCTAGAAATTTCATTTTACAATGTTAACAGTTCAGAATTCTTGGTCATGACCCACAATATTCGCAGAATACTCATTCCTGGAGGGAAGAAACCATGAAAGTAATGTGTTTTTGGAATGTAAGTGGTACCCTGCCCAGACTGGCAATATCCAGTACAGCTGCAATGATAATTATGCACGCAATGTTCCCACACCCAAGTCAATAATGCTGCAAAAGATGATGGTACACATGTAAATGTTATTCATTCACACTCATAACAAAAGTATGGCCTTTCCTGTGCCCATTTTCATTGAACTCATAAATGTCCAACAGCATTACATTCAGATCCATCGCACAAAATCTCGCCAAAATAAATGTGGAAGGTACAGATTTGTGGTCCTGAGTGAAGTTTGGCTTCCACCAAGCCAATTTTCATGAAACACACAACATTCACTAAATGTTTATGAGCATCACCTGTTTCAATTTTTATCCAAACCAGATAAAAAATGCCAGAAACAGGTTTTCATAAAACCCACAATTGTTCAACAGCTTTTTGTAAACAATTCCTGTACCAAATTTCATCAAAATTTGACGAACAGTTATTTTCTGACACCATATTCTTTATTTTGTAAAGAACGCCTCAAAATTACTTGCACACAGATGTTAAAAGTAAATTTGTTTATTATTTTCGTAGGTGTAACTGGAAAAATTAGTTTTCTTGTGTGTCAGACACATTTAATGCTTTTCTGGAACTTGTTCTTCGACCATATTAATCATTTTATTCAAGCAGTCACTTCAGAGATGAAAGACAGATTTTTTTGCTGAAAAAGATAAGTCTAATTATTGATGGCCAATAATGAATGTGTATTATTAAACTGAGGAAAAGTTGTTCCACTTAATGATACAAACAATTGTTTGAAAATATGTACGAGTGAGCCATTTAAATATGATACAACTGGAAAATGAACGTACATATACTCACCACAGGTATGTAATGTTCCTGTTGCATTACAGCATTATGACAGGCATGTAAACAAGTTGTAACATGGGATAGAAAGCATATGTCATCAGTGTTTAATCACATTCATAAAATTACACACAGTTTTGTTTGGCACAAGCATGATATTGACCTTACAAATGTAATTTAAAAAAGAAAAACATCAGTCTTGAGAAAGAACAGCTGGAGTGTTATCACATTGAAACAATTTGTTTAACTTGCATTGAAACTTGCACCCAACTGTATTACTCTCTTGTAGCCATTCTTGCACTACAATGATGCCCTGGGATGAACTGGCTGTCTTGAACAGCGACAAAGTGCAGCACATACAACACAGATTCTGTGTGCTACGAAAGCAACTCTGAAACACACTCTCTAGCCTAAAACACCCTCCCCCCCCTTCCAAACACGAAGACGAAAGATTACAGGAAAATAAATTCTAGAGGGAGGAGGTGTTTAAAATGAAAGAACCCAAGATTTCCTATGCCAATGTTGTAACAACAAAGTCAGGCACACTGCATGAAATTAAGCCATACCAATTATTACTTCATTTATCCTTGAAGTACTACTCCTGGCCACTATCAGTGTGCTTTAGCAATCTATGTATCCACAAACAAAAATGAGGAACTGCCTTCAGGCATCTGCTTGGTCATGTTTTTCTGCTGCCTATGCCAATTTCTACATATACAATAGCTACATCACAATATGTCATTATCAATCACACCTGATGGGTGAACCAGAAATTTATGCCTAACAATATTGTCAAACCGGTTCTGCCCCCCTCTCCCTCTCTCACACAAATAAACACCCACACATACAAACACAGCAACACAATATACCTTTCACAGCATGAATCCTTGACTTTTAATAGGACACAATCCAGAGTTGTTATTGCCCTTCATACTGGACATAATCTTCAGCAAATGGGGCTTACCAAAAGTCCCTTATGTAAAAGGTGTGGAGCAGAGAATGAAACCTCAGCCTACATTGTGAGTGTGAAGCTTTTGCTTCACTCAGACATGTATAATTGGGGTCCTCTTGCTTGGATCCAGAGGACATTAACAGTTTAAGCCTGGGGGCCATCTGGAACTTCAGCAAAGGAACAGGGCTCCCCTGAATGGGTATCAGATTATGGGGCAGGTAGGACCCGTTATTAACCTTTTGACGCCTCATGTAAAACTATAGTGGTCGTACCGCACCACTAACCTCTAAAGTTGCATTTTATATATTTATTCAACAAATATAGGTACTGAATATTTTAAACATGGTATATACTCTCCTTTTCTTTCTCTTCAAAATGCAGTTTGTTTCATGATTCTAACTTATTTGGTTCCCGTATTATTAACATTTGATATACAGGGCGTGCTAAAATTTTAAAAAAATTCCTGCGCCAAAAGGTTAAGGCCTAGGTGCAGCAGGACCAAAAGGGCTCAAACACAAATGCTAATCAATCAATCAAGAGCATGAATCCAAGAAGGTACCTAGAATTCATGGACTCTGTTTGTCACTCAAGCAAGTGGAGCTAATGCCACATGAAATGCATTGAAACATTCACCTAGCTACTGATTTTTAAAGAAACCTTCCAATCACTTTACACAATTTAGATATAGTTACTTCTTCACTTGCCAATGCACTGGGTAATGAAAACGAACACCAATGAACTTTAAGAGTAAAATGAAGTCCCATTTAATATATAGTGGACATGCTGCAGCTCTTCATGCTATCTGATCCCTAAAATGGTGACATATTACATGACAGGAGTATATGTTCAGAGCTATTCAATCAACACAGCTGATATGTTTTTGTTTAATAAACAGCTGAGTGACGCTTACAATAAGCAGATGACTGCACACAGATCCCATGTCTCCAGACTCACACACACGCAGCTACAATTGCATTTGGGGGGGGGGGGGGCCTTTGGGCCCAGGATAATCTTCCCTGGTGGTCCCCGGGCCGGGGAAATTATCCCCTATTCCCTTTAATA
>Ga0131853_10008290_pt1 | contig 18922 bp, 10 predicted proteins | sample TergutLab28metaG_FD_92764 | JGI IMG/M metagenome (GOLD analysis project Ga0131853, IMG submission 92764) | Labiotermes labralis P1 segment gut microbial communities from Petit-Saut dam, French Guiana - Lab288 P1 (version 2) (version 2) | ecosystem: Host-associated > Arthropoda: Insects >...
AACGACACCATCCGGAATCGAACCAGCGATCTTCCGATTTGTAGCACAGCACCTTAACCACTGTGCCACCGCGGTCCGCAGTTAAAATGTGTACAGGTTTAAAAAAAAAGACCTTTATACGTTTTAACTAAAATTAACCTTAAATAATTTTCGTTTAGTTAATGTATGGAATATCCACGTATTTTGTGAAATAAAATTACTTTCACCTAACAGTAACACGTACGCTATACTACGTGCCAAGTGACATTTTAAGTTGTAATTGCGGTGTTTACATTTGTACCTGGATGGGGTCATTGGGATTTTTCCTTCTGGGCGCGTTGTAGTCATAGGTCGACTAAGCCTCTAACAAAAATGAGGACCAGAGTTACCTCATGGAGGTGGGTGGGGGGGGGGGGTAAAAGCGGCCGGTGCGCAGGACTGACCCCTTCTTATGCCGATCGTATTGAAATTCTGTGATCCTCAACCTCTCCGGGCCCTAAGGTTCTGTCCAGGTCTGTGTAGGGATCCCTTTACCTATTCTAAACATGACTGTCTTTGGGCTGTGACGCCATGTAGCCTGGTTTCAGTGCAAGGCGCTGCCTAATCAGGAACTATTTCTCTGAAACCTTGGTACTTATCTACTGGACTACATGTTGTTACATTCTGTCTTCGCATCCAGGAATTGATCAGGGGGATTTTCGCCAGACTGAACCGACATGAATGATACTTTTAAGGTATATAACGGGTGTCCGGATGGTGGGTATTCAGAAATTATATCTCGAAATCTGTGGCGTACGGTTTACACCATTAAAAAGGAAAGCTAAGTATTTGTTCCCGAATACTACTGCCTCATTTTTATTCAGTGTGGGCACCCCTAGTGGCATGACATATATCCAGACTATGTTCGATCTCTATCCACTTGTTTGGACGCATTTTGTGGGCTACCGTAGCTACATCTTTCCTTATGCAATCTTTCAACTGCTGAAGATCGCTGTGTTTTACTCTGTAGAAGGCGTGATGAATCATCCTAAATCACACGACACCTGGCACACAGAGCGGCGCCAGTTGTTCCGCTGCTAGGTTATCAGAAGTAGTTCCACTGGATATTACCTATGGGATATTTGAAGAATCTCCTCTACCAGGTCAACAAGAGTTGAAAGCCCAAACGAAGGACGCTGTGGCTACTTTAACCCACAATATGCTAAAGGACACGTGGACAGAGCAATGTACTCAGTTTATTGCACCAGCTAAGTGCACAGTACTAATTATACAAAAATACTTAAGGCGTATCTCTTACATGTTTCGGTACAAGTGTACCGTCTTCAGGGAGAACAAAATAAGAGTTTTAAAAAACAAAGCTGCCTTGTAAATAACATCTTTCCGTTAGCAATTTGTTTTTAACACTGGCATTTTGTTCTCCCTGAAGACAGTAGGCTTGTATCGAAAAATGTTGGAGACACGCCTTCATTATTTGCATATAATTAATACAGTGAATTTAGTTGATGAAATAAACTGAGTACATTGATCTAAAGTGCACGGAATGAACAACCTTAAAACGTTAAAGTAACGTGGACAGAGGTCGAGTGTCGTCTGTATATTTGTCGTGCCACCAGCGGAGCTCACATTGACATGTATTGAAGTAGTTAGTAATCAGACGAAAAATTTTTTAGTGTCTTCCTTTGTAATGGTGCAAACCGTATGCGCATACTGCAAGGAACTGACTTCGAGACTTTATGTTTTGGATCTCTACCATCCGGACATTCTGTGTATGTGTGAACTGATCTACAGCAACTGAATGTCACTAATCACCAGATTATATTAGAATAATCAATTCACGGAAGGTAAAATTGAGAGGGGATATAGCACGCATGGGGTTTGTGAGCTTTTCGTACTTATTAGTTGGAAAGCGTGAAGGAAAGAGACAATTTGGGTGACCTAGACGTGGGCGGGAGAAGAATATTAAAGTGATCGTAAGAATTTGAATGTAATGGTATGAACCGCATTCAGCGCTTAAGGTAGTGCCCAGTGACTGCCTCTGGCGATAGCACTAACGGACCTTCGAATTCATTACAGCTTTCGGTGAATTTATTTGCTAGCCGAGTGACCATAAGTTTGTTCTCTATTGTAAGTGGTTATTTTGTGAACTTACTGAAACTGTTCGTCGAATGAAGTTGAAAGTACTGTTGTTGTCAGATGCCAGGATACACTTGTTTAATTTGTCTAAAATTTGAGATTAATAACCAGTAATGATTGTGGTCGTCATTCATAAAAATGTTAATTTTAAATGCAATCCGTGTCACTCTGTCCGCAGGTCTGTCGCTAGGGGGTGGTCTTGTCATCTTCGCCTCCGTGCTGAGCGACGCCTACCTTGACCGACCCCGGCGACAGCTGTCCGTTACCACGTACAACAATTCGTCGAACCTGGTTGACTACAGATATGGCTGGTCGTTCTTTGCCGCCGGAGCTGCCTTCATCATGGCAGAGCTTGCAGCCATGCTGTCCATAACGGCGTATCTCAGACGCTTCCCTACAGTAGAGGACATGGTGCGGGTCATGGTGCCGGGCGCTGACAGACGTCTCCGTCAGGGCTCTGCAGGCGAGTACCTTGTCCATCGCCACAGTTCAAGTGGAAGGCGCCGCCAGAACGGCCCCCCAAGTTTGTGGAGCGGTAGCAGTATGGAATACTACGGGGCACTTGTCGCCAGTGACGGGGAGGGTGTCGAAGGTCCTCTCAGTAATACAGCTCCGGACATATGCACTACCAATCCTACAAGAGATGGAAGCGGTGCTCCTACAAGTGTTTTGGTCTCAACAGCAGACACCAGTCTTCCTTCAGGGAAGCCCCCGCCTGCTGATTCAGCTCCGCCAGTACATGAATATGACGCGCCTTTAGCTGGTGTCACCGTCCCGATAACCCTCATGAGACAACAGCCCCTTGTGACCATGAAACCGACGACAGCGCCTGATACAGTTCCGACACCTTTCCTATTTGCTCAGCAACTTCAGCGTTTCGGTGGGGCAGCACCGGGCACTCTGGTACACCAGGGGGTGCTGGGTGTATCTGAGGGTGGCGCATCGACTTCTTCCAGCAGTTCGGGGGGTACAACGACAGGCAGCTGTCACAGCAGCATTAGCAAGTATTCCACACTGCCGATACAACACAGGAGAAAGAGTGTTACAATCAGCACCTTCAGCACAATGCAGTCTGCGGGGGGAACATGGAGTAACAGCGAAGTATGACGCCAAGAGCCTAGTATTTAGCACCAGAAGTTCGCAGAAGAGGAAACGAGGCTATAATGCGAATACTGGATTTGAGGGTGAACCGTCCCGGAAATTTGGAAGCGTTTGCAACCTAATTACAGCTAGCAGTGCGGGCAGTAATGCGTGTCCTTATGCAGATGTAGAACTGTAATACACATGCCACTTATTGACTGTCATTGCTTTTATACAGAGAGCTATGCATTTACTTATTTCGACATATCGACTGATTTCTGGAATTTAACAAGAGCGTTTTATGTCTTCGACTGGACGAAAGCTAATTTCTGAATTTCAACCTATCGGCCAGAAAAAAAATTCTTATCTATCGGGTTGGAAAACTTAATCTAACCCCTTGATGTAAATTCCTTCATTATAGCTTGCAGTTATTCATCGGATGAAGAAATGTTCTGCTGTTTACAGAATCTAAATGTTCATTACCGTGTTCACAAAAGTCCTCCAGTCGATCCTATAATGACCAGCATAAAGAAGCCAATATTTTCCCTCCCACCGCCATCCTTTTTGCTTAAGTTTCATTATAACAGTATCGCAGCTACGCCATTTTGCCTCAAATAATCTCTTCCTCTCTCGGACCAGAAACTAGGTGTATTCACTGAGGATTTTAATGGTTTTTCCTCAGTCCGTCCATGCAAAAACCAAAATAGTAGGTTAAATTGTGCCACATATGCGTCCTTCCACATCTTCTGAAGTCATAATTCACTAAAAATTCTGTAAAATGACATTATATAATTAGTTGACTGCATCGTCTTTAATTGAAACTTAAATAAAATAAATTGTTATCTTCAGCAAAGATTGTTGGGTTGATAAAACCAAGAAGGCTGAGGTAATTTAGATAGGCAACACAAATGAGAAAATGATATTCTTACAAAATGCAGTCGGTAAAAACTAAGAAAAGGGACCGTTTTGGAATCAGGACGAGTTGGAAGGTAGTAATATAAAACTAAGTTCACCCTAGAAGAGGTCACGAAGGTCCAGAAGGTGGGTAGAGGTACAGATCTACTCTTTCTTTAAACTCGGCGTTAAATGGGGTTGTGTGTGGCCAACGACAGGCTCCAGCCGCTTTACCAACGGGAAGGAAATCCGTTCCCCATTGTAGAGGAGGCTGGGCCTGGACGGGTGCGGAAAATCTCGCCCCCACTTGGATTCGATCCACGGACCGTCCAGCCCTTAGAGATTCGCTATACCGACTACGCCACGGTCTTAAAACAATGGGGTGTGGAAATATGGTAGGGGCTCTTCTGGTTCAGGCCAGAATACAACAGCAGATTCTTGTGAATTAAGGCATGACGAGTCGAGTCGAGTTCCTTTCAATGTATGGAGTTGCTCGACAACCGATGATTAAGTTCTCAGAGAGGTTTTTGTTTCCGTAAAATTGGTAATGTGATGATACACAGAAGATGCTTTTTGAAGGCAAGAAAATTTCCTGAAGGAAATCATGCGTGTGATTAGAAGGAATTTTTGCCTGTTTTATGAACATTTTCTTCTGTATAAACAGCACGCCCGTGCCTCATGAAGATGAACCGTCCTGTTGGTTAGAAGGCCACGTTATGATCTTCGTTCCCCTGCTTATTAGCCTGCCCCATCATCTGAAAGTCAGAAAGTCATATTAATTTAATTTTAGATTCTAATTTTACACTGAATGTAGCTGTGAACATGATAATGAACTGCTGAATTATGTAGCCTTCTGAATGAGCTATATAGATAACTGTCTGCAGTTTGTACAATCCCATGGTCACAGTTCAAACAGCCACTAATAATTGGAAAGGGTATGTAGTCAAACACAACTATGTCAAGTAAGATGTATTTAACGCCTATAATAGACAACTACATGTTTCGGCCTTTACTGGCCATCTTCAGGTTGTCTTCAAGAGAAATTAAGGTCCTACTATATACATTGTGCGCGCACGTGCTGCAGAGATCTCTACATACGGACCTTATTGTGTAATGTAATTTCTAAGTAATGTAATTCCTTGGTGAGCTGGTACCAGCACACCAAGGAACTTCAAAATCCGACACTAGCCACCAGACGCTATCGTGCCTCCAGTCAGAGCATACCACCGCTTATAGAAATTACATTACACAATAAGGCCCGTATGTAGAGATCTCTGCGTCACGTGCGCGCACAATGTATATAGTAGGACCTTAAGTTCTCTTGAAGACAACCTGAAGATGGCCAGTAAAGGCCGAAACATGTAGTTGTCTAGTATAGCCGTTAAATACATCTTACTTGACATAATTGTGTTTGACTACATACCCTTTCCAATTTTCACACACACAACGGGGATGACACACTTCCAAGAAACAGTAATAATGTTTGACCTGTTCGGGATATTCTACTATCCCATGAGGAAGGAGGAAGGCCGTTGGCTGAAAAGCTACACAACTCTGGGGCGTTCTGGAATGTCAATTTGGCCACAGTTACACATGCCCAAGTTCTAGGTGTTCTGTTCGGACGACGCGCAGATATAAGCTGCATCTAGCTTGTGAATTTGTAGGCGTATGTTAGCGTCTTTAACCCGAACTTGTCGGAGTGGGCTGTTCTTCATAACTTGTCAATACCCCTCATTCAAAATGCCAGCTTGGTAAAAGTAATGGTATGTATGATTCCGAAATATAGGCCTGTATTCACTTCTGTTGACTTATCTCTGCACAGTGTGATGATTAACCTGAAGAAAAAAATTGTTTGATGATTGTGCTTATACCTTGATACGGAAATATCACAGAAATTCATTTCTTTCGAGATTAAAAGTATTATTACTTTTACAATAAAATATTTTATGACCCTTAAGTCTGTGTTCATTTTCACTCCTAACTTCCGTCGACAGAAACGTTATTTCCTGGTGAAAGCAGTTTACAAATGTCACTTATGCGTATCACAGGTGCAATTATATACTGGACTAACAGGTTAAGTGTCAAGGTGGGACAAATTTATTGTAATCCCCTATCGGCTTCTCCCAATTCTTAAGCTCAATAAAGTGGTACGTTGTTGGTGTAAATGTATGTACTTTTGTGTATTGTGTTGTGGTTCAGATTTAAATGTGGCAGTGGTGGTAGTGATTATGTGAATTTGTCAGGTTTGTTAGTACCGGCGTTCTGTATCGGAGTATACTTCGTGTGGTGACATGTTTCATGTAAGTAAAAGCAAGTGAACACGTGAAGGTAAGACTGTGGACTGTAGGCCAACGTAAAAGGACGGTGATCCTGTTAGGCACTGAGCTACTACAACTATGCCCGCCAGGTCTTAACTGCACTTAACATACACAGAAATAAAGTAGTGTACGAAGTTGGTGAACCGTGAATAAACCCCTCCAAAAACAATTACACCCTCTTAAAGACAAATAAAGTAAAATTAATGTAGATACTAAAAATAAAGAACAGGAATGTGTCGGTAATTACGAGAGAACAAATATATAATGAAACTTCTTAGAAGAAAACTTGGAACGTATTCAAAGGTTTGAAGACAGGAGAACTTAACAACGTAGCAAAGTGTATTCCTATGAAACTTTTATGAAGCAGCTCAACGAAAGGAGGAGAACGACAGAATAAAGACCGGATTCCGGGAAATGAGATGTTAAAAGTGTGAATATGACTAAATATTAAATGTGGTGAAAACAACGAACTTATTTACTAAAATGTTGTCCTTCTGAAGAAAAAAAGTAAAAATATTTCGACACGTTTTTAAGAAGTATGTCTGATATTTTCACACAAACATGCCAATGTTGTACACTGTGACCTATATTATGATGTGCTGTGTTGGAGATTAAAACAGTAGATGGAATGACATGGTTGGCGTTAGTTGCAGTTGGTCTCGCACGATTTCTCCTGATGATAATGTAAAACATTGAAATAAACTACAAATATCCACTATAAATTAAAACAAGTACCAGAATAACAGTGTAATATAATAAATGAAATTGAATACTGAATAATATTTATGTTTTCATTAATCGTTATAAGATCAAAAGAAACCTCTGGAAAAGTAATTTCTTTAGAATTGTAACTGCTTGAAATTTGTGGCCATATTTAAAATTCAACACGTAAATCTAAAACAGCGCCAAAGTTTCTATTCTCATTTTAGCTGTAGCTCATTTTCAGAAATAAATGCTGAAAAATGGAAGTGCATGTTGACATCTCGCCAGCAGACAGCACGACGAAGCCACAACAAAAAGACCGCTGAAAAATCCCTTCAACATGTGGCGGTTTAAAAATTTGACAACGACCTTAACAAATGTGAACTGCATGCATATTGGCATTATTAGCAGATTAAATTCAGAGAATGCCTGCTCGGTCCAGAATCCTACCTAAAAGTGTAAAGAATAGTATACACAGAAGTCCAGTTATGTCTGTGTGTTCATGTGGATTTGAAACCTGGTCTTACACGCCAAGGGAAAAAAAGGTAGGTTAGAGTTATTCAAGATTGTGTGTGCTGAGGAGATATTTGGCCCCAAGAGCGAGGAAGCAAGACAGGAATGGAGAAGATTACATAATAGACAGCTTCGTTATTAGTGCTTCCCACCAAACATTTCAGGGTCATCGAAGAAAGGATGGAAGGAGTAAGGTATGTGGTGGGGGGTAGGTAGAACATATGCACATACAGACTTCTGGTGAAGTAACCTGACAGAAAGGCTTCAGTGTGAAGACGTAGACGTATATGGGAAGATAATATTAAAATTGGTCTTCAATTTGGGACTGGATTGAGCTGGCTTGCCTATGGACAAGTGACGTGCCTTTGTGAACAAGGCGTGCACTTTCTTCCATAAAATGTGGGGATTTCTTGACTCTCTGAGGAACTGTCAATTTCGCAACAAGGACTCCGTTGCACGTAACGTAGTTAGTTCAACAGTTATCGATTACTGAAGAATGCCGCCAGTAGCTCAGGCTTTAGATTGTTGTGTCCAGTCCTGCTGCTGTTGCCAGTGTGCTTGCAGTTTGTGTGGTAGTAAACACTTCAAGTAGGTAAAAGTGTAAATTTTAATGCACAGTGTTTTTTTTAATAATTTTGCTTGTAACACAACTACGCTTATTTTTACTATTCTTAATAGTTAATAATATTTAATAATTTACATAATTTAAAGTTAGTAGAATGCTTAAACTGGACTAAACACGTTTCAAAAAATCTAACTGCAATTAAGCTAGGCTTATAAATAATCCAAACTCAATACGCTGCCAATATCTGCCCCACATCAAACGAGAGCGTCATACTGCCATGACTCAATCAGCAGTTCGTCATCTGTAGCAACTGGGTGCGTCACGTACCATATGTCTCTACCAAGTGAAATAGCTGTTACATGGTCGCAGTATTGCCAAACATAAATGTACATCCTTTTGTGTAGTAAATATGACCGCGGGATCCATTGAACAGGGGGCTGTATGTTATTACTTCTGGGAAATGTTGGTCAATGAAATAATATCAACAAGGGGCGAACCGGTACAAGCATAAATACCGCCCCAAGTAACGTCACATTCTGTCTCTGTTTCGGTCAGTTAAAAAAAGATAAATTTTATCAGCACTTCATCACCGTATCATAAAATTCGCAGACACATTGACGGGAAATTTTAAAACAAGACCTAAAAATCGACCTGTAAAGTGTGCCCGCCCCAAAAGGCATTCCTGTGGCTCTAAGGCAACATCCTATTTTCGAAAAGTCACATCACCCATTTTATAGTACCGCAAACTACAGGATGTAACGAAATTCAAAGGACAGATGTTTAGGAACAATACAGGAGATAGCTACAATATCCGGAAATACTCACTTTGGTCGCTAAACGCAGGACCTTGATCACGTTCCACTTCGAAGGATGAAGTGCATGCTGTTCTGGAACTTGCTAGCCTGAAACTAAATTTTATCTTTCTGGACATGGGGTTCTGTGAAATTCGTTTCTTGCAGCAGGTTTATGAAAATCTTCTATTAGACGTAGCTAACGTTTTTGCGTTGATTTTCAATTTTCGTTTCATGAATAAATTTTATTCTTCTTAATCACGTTTTCCGTTTTACAGAACTCCACGTCCAGAACAATAAAATGAAGCAGCAGGCTATGAAGTTCCAGAGACACGTGCAATTTAACCTTCCAAACCACACGTGTTCTGGTTCTGTGTTTTGCGACCAAACTATGCATTTCCGGATATTGGTTCCTGCCCTAAAATACATTGTTTTGATCTCCTCTATCGTTCCTAGGAATCTGTCTTTTGAATTTCGTTACATTCTGTATATACAAATGATGTACAATGCCAGATTATGAGGTAGGCCCTGAAGCAAGCATTTCTTGTAATCGGGAGTGTCGTATTCACGAATGTTTCCGAAGTTTGACGACAGATGGACACCGGAATAAAGCTTGCTCACTGCATGTCGTTGGAATGAGTTCAAGCGCGGAATTGATATCAAGACTTAACGTCTTGTAATCGGATATTAAATAACGGAAGTTGTAATATGTTAACGTTGCAGAATGTGATTTTACGTTACGTATTGCATGTGAGAATCGTGGGGTGTAGGACACGTGAGACAAGCTGAAGTGTGGAATACGAAGTAGATTTCGTAACCTTGAATACAGCTGCAAGTTGTTCTGGATTCATGCGGTGTGGAAAGAACTGTAAGAAAGGTCACTGACGCGATGCAGATATATTCAGGGTTAAACAAACGTCTTTTTCTTACAACACACTTATTTCTGAGCCCCTTGTAGCGTCAGTGGATCAGAAAATAAATACACGCGTAGCACATAACATTTTCCACATGGGTAGGTCAGTCGGTCTTGTGATTCGCCTACGAGCGGGACGGCCGAGGAATCGAGGTTCGATTCCGTGCAGGAGCAACAGATTTTCTTGTCTCTAAAAAAAAGTCTACGCGGTTTGGGGAGCCTAATCAGGCCCCATTTCAGAGGGTATAGGAAGCTCTTTCTCCAGGAGTGAAGCATCTGGGGCGTGGAGCTGATCACATACTTCATTTAGTGCCGTGGTTAAGAATACGTGGAGCTAAATCTCTACTACCCCCATATGCCTGCATGACGTGGTGCTTAATTAAGCTGAGGGACATTATTACCTTTTAACAGTAAATAAGCGCATTGGTTTAGTCCTAAGTATGGTGCAGTTTCTTGTCTCTTCAAAAAATTACGAAATTTGGAAAGTTTGGGGTTATACGACAACTTTCAACTCATCTCCAAATTAAGTTACTGGATTTGGATTCTGATTAATGTACTTGAAACGACCTCGCAATAATTGCCTTTTCTAGACCCTTGACTTTAAGTTGTTACTGACGATATAAGTGAAACCGGTGGCAGTTGATAGAGGGGATGGATGGGTTACAGCATGGGTCTCCAATACGCAGTCCGCCAGGTTGTATTATGCGACCCGCGGCCAAGGTTGTGAATTGTGTATTACACAATACAGGTTACACAATAATTAGGCGGTTCGGTAAACCACTTACTCTTATTTGTCACGTGCGGTCCGCAAACAAACTCGCCTTTGGGTTAGAGTCTTTAAACTGAAGAAGTTAAGTATCACAACATGGCATAAATCGACTGCATTAACAAGACGGGAGGAATAAGTGATATGGAGTGCCTTCACAACCACAAAACATAGTCTGTGAATAGTTTGTAAAGACAAAATTCGTAATATGGCAGTGTCTAAAGACCCAATTCAACCACCTCCGCTTATTCCCAGGTCAGATCTTCTTCACTACCCTCGCCGCCAAACCCAGATGAAGATTTATTAGATTATATCAGTAAGAAATATTCGAACGAATATTTGGTAGTAACACTACACGATTTGTTGTGGGTTGTGTTGGGCAGCCACATTTCAACTCATTGATTACATCCTGACTTTTTAAATAAACGTGTTGCATGTGTATGTGAGGAGTGCCATGGTTCAGGCTGAAGCCCCGGTTCAATTCCAGACCAATCCATGTCGGATTTGTGGTGACAAACTGGCATTTGGACAGGTTTCGCACCGAGTATTTCGCTTTCCCATGTCAGTGTTAGTCTGTCAAATCTTCATATTCATTCATCCATTACCAACGCTGTATAACGTTAGCCAATGACAGCATCGGTAAACAACACACAAACAACTGTGTGTTAGCTATATCATACACTGGGCAAACCCAAGTTTTAGAAATATGTGAAACGAAAGCCCATTAGGTTTTGTCTTTACGATTTGGTGCGAATGACAAATTTATACACAATGTTTTTATGATTAACTTGTTATGAACTAATTCGACCGCAACATAACTCCATTTGGAAAATTTACTCAAAATGTTCATCCACGTTTGCCAAAAAAAAAAAAGCTCGGTATTGATTTAATTCGAGAGAGTTTAACGTAATTAACAACCTTATATATTATTTATGTAAGATCGCTTGTAACTGTTCTTCACATACCCTTTTGTCTCCAAAAGGCTTTTTTTACTTTCGTCCTTTTCGGCTGTTAGAAATTCTCTTACCATCCATGCTGTCTACACGTTATGTCTGCCTTGATGTTACCAGCATAATATGAGTTTGTGGAACGCGAATAATGAAAGTGTATTTCTCCATCCTGTTCTTCCTTGCTGTAAAGTCCAGGTATTCCTCTCGTTACTTTAGAAACAATAATTGCTACGAAATCTTATTTTCAAAGCCTACTGGATACAAACTAGGCCATATGGAACTAAAAACACTTTATGTACGTACCACGAGATTTAACACAATTAAATTCTACATTCTTTCAGCACAAAATATTGTTATGATTATTATGGATCTCAGAGACTATTACGTATTATTTTAATCTCATAAACTGCAACAGCTACGAGTAATTGGTTTTTACAACCATAACGGAGTACGTTAGCTGTGCGGTACGGACTGACTTTAACTATAATCAGGTCATTTTCATCTTTAATGGGTTAAGGAAACAAGTGTATAACGACAACAGTAAAATTTGCACTCCATTGAATTGAGAAATTTAGTTGGCACATGATCCGTTGAGGGCATACATCTGGGAATTATTCATCAGGCACGTTTTAACACCCCATCCTCGCCTCGTGTATGTTCGCGAGATTGCCAGCTCTCTACAGTCAAGTGCCACCCAGGTATACAGTTTCGGGCTGTGTGGCAGTGACTCAGTTGCCGCAACGAACAGTCGTTAAGTGAATATTGCAGACTGTGACTCCGGTGCTGAAGTGGTCTAAAGCTTGTCCGTGCGAGGAGCAATGCATGTAATTTGGCTTCTGAGTGCGTGATGCTGTCCTTAGGTGGCAAATGTATGGGATAAATTAATTAGAAGAATTAGCTTCAAAAAAGTCGGTCCCAGTGGCCTCGCAATCTAAGGAATAAGTCTGAGGGCGCTCGCCTGCTGGGATTTGGGTTCGAATCACACTGGGGACATGGATGTCTATTGTGAGTGTTGTGTGTTACAAGGTAGAGTTCTCTGCGACGAGCTAATTACTCGTTCAGAGGAAGCCTATCGACCATGGTGGATTGTTGTGTGTGATCTAGAAATCTCATGAATGAGGAGGTCCTGGCCAACTGGGGGCAGTTGCGCCAAAATTTAAAAACTTCAAAAGAAAGCTTAAATTTTTATTTATTGGCAACCTTACAAATGAAACGGCCCCCAATGTGGGTATTATGTTATCGACACTTAACAAATATTACAGCACAAATCTGTGAAACGAAAAGTTTCCTTCAGCTTTTACGAGTTAGGTCTAACGGTTTGAGAAAGAGAAAGAGAGAGAGAGGAAGGGAGCATGAAAAAGTGATGTGTGTGTTCTAACGAAGATGTCAATTACTACGATTTCAACAGCGTTGGTGATTTCATAGATGAAACATAAGCACACAGCAATGGTGGAATGACGCCAACAGTTAAAACCAAATTACTCTGAGTTAAACCTTCCCCGTTCCCACGTGGGCTTTTTTTCGACCCAGGACCTCTGCGGTGGGAGGTCGGCGAATGACTGGTCTGTTGGATTCCGAATTGACAGTAAAATTATTAATATTTTAGGAGGGGGAATCGGAATATGGGGTAATTATTTCGTAAACTGGATAGTACAAATACGACAGAGAGCAACCAAAGTCGGTACATAAGACAGAATTAATAGCTAAAACAAACTTGATCGATATGTCGGCCAGGACAGAAAACCACGTAACCGTTTGCATTTATAATTACACACAACAGCCTTGTTTAATAAAATGTTTCCAAACCACCAATTTTTTATTAAATCATTTTATTGTACCCTAAAAAACCGAAATTCTTACAGCTAAACTATTTGCTAATAATATATCATACTTTGCATTTCGAATTTGACGTTCAGGTGACTGTGCATCATGATAAATTCTTATAATAAAACCAACTAGATGCACTAATTTCTCAAATTTATTTTTGGAATAAAACTACATGTTTCGGGCAGTTCTTCCGTCCTGATCATGCTCGCAAGCTGTCAGTAAACCTGTATGACATATACCACTGCTGTGTGTGCAGTGAGAAACACCTGATGATGGACAGAGTAACTGCCCGAAACATGTAGTTTTATTCCAAAAAGAAATTTGAGAAATTAGTGCATCTAGTTGGTTTTATTATAAGAATTCATATTTCGAGCCACTTGGCAGCCAATTTTCTGTCACTGAGTAAAATTACACCTGCTGAAGCCCACACTTTGTATTGATACATAGCAAATACGTGACTGTAAAATGGTATGAAAACTAATTACAATACAATTCAGAAATCCACAAATTCAGGTTCTCATACGTGTTTGTTAAGTTTTAGATTTCAACATATTTTCTTTCGTCAAATTCCAGGTCATAGTAGACAATTTAATTAATGATCAGCAGCTGCCATCAATTGTCCGACACGTTAATTAACAGTGTTCGATGCAACAATAGCGCTCCTAGTGGACGTATGTTGAATCTAAAAAAAGAGTGCATGGAGACGCTTGACAGTGGCTCCTGTTTTATACCAATTTATATCTGCCAGGGTGTGAGACAGTTCAGTACACTACCTGAATCAACGATGGCACTGTTCACTGCTCTTAAATATTTGGATTGAAGCGAGACAATTCAAAGCAAAGGCTGAAAGTTACATGCGTGAGAGTCAGTGGCGGAACTGTTTATTGCTCTTCTAATATCTTGTTGGAAATGAGGCGATTCAGTATATTTGTCTAAAGGTTCGAGCCTCTGTCATCACTGGCGGCATTTTTAGGAACTTTTGAAACAGTGTTTTTGGATTATAAAACATTAAAAACATTAAGGAGCCAACATGTAACATGTGATGTTATGCTGGATCTTCAGGAGGTGGGATGTGGTGGTATGGACTGAATCGAGCTGGCTTAGGATAGGAAGGGGTGACAGGCACTTGTAAATGCGGTAATAAACCTTCAGTTCCCATAAAATGAGGGGGAATTTCTTGGCTAGCTGAGAACCGGTTAGCTTCTCAAGCAGGACTCTGCACCTTGGAGTATGTGAGTAAGTAAGTAAGTAAGAAATTACGTTAAGTATGAAAGTAACATGTAACATATGGCCCATAGTTGTACAAGTATATACTTTTTGCATGGTCAGAAGAATCACCCTTTACTCCCTTCGATTCACCTGACAGCGGGCAGGTCACTGGTTGAAGCTATTTAGGTTTGTCGTGAGTAAGGGTTCCACGAGGTTCGGTCCAGTGAAATGTGTTTAGGCCATTATTAGAGGGTTTACTCTCGATATTTAAGGAAGATGGGCAACATGGGTTGCGGCGTGAGCTGTTGCAGTGACTGGCTGAAAAGACGGGTACTGTCGTCAACAGACAGATGTTAAAAAAAATGGTGTCAGAATGTGTTTTTTAATATGTCCCTCTGAATTCATAGCCTCTGAAAAACGAGGGCAAAAGAATTTTGTTTTCATTCATAACATGGCACTTAAACATCGTGACGCCATGTAATGACATTCTGTGGAATATTGTTGGATTATATCGAAAATAATACCTGCATTCAAAGAGTTTACGTATCCACTAAGATAAAACACAACTTAGTCTTTAAACAAAACGAGCGTGGAGTCAGTTTCTACATCGTACACGCCCTGAAGATACTAGTTCACAAAATTCAGTTTTCTTTACGATCAACATCACAGAGCATCACATATCGTTTAGCAAGGATGCAAATGCTTCAGTTTTGGTGCGTTTCTTGCCCATTATGTGGTCACATAATTTTTCTGCACAACTCGCGACGAAAGTTTTGTTGGACAGGCTCCAAACTAGCACCGATTTATTTCAGTTTTCGTCAGTTAGCATACATCTTCTGCGTGTTCTTCTGCTGTCTAAAATAGAATATGTTATGTTCATGGTTCCGTGCGTCGCTGATCTATATTAATAATTATAATAATTGTAATAATTTAAACTGTTTTTCTGTGTATATCTGTTTAATTCGGGAACTTTTCGTCTCACTTTACGACGACACAAATAGTAGCTATTATATTTAACACGTTTCTCTTATAGAAATTCGCCCGGTTTCTTTAGATGTGCCACACAGACTTCACAGCCTGTCCGTTAAGCAATGTGGGAAAAATCCAATATTTCAGTTGGGTGTATAGCATAAGCGAAAAGACGGGAAGTTGTTACATTACCGATTGGATCATTTATAATAATGACACTGTATTACGGAACGCTATTATTTATAATGAAAATTAAAGTTCATTTACATTTTCCTTTCATTATATACTTAGACCTATTAAATTTTAAATTAAGCGTAATTTTAAAAAAAATAATGTATTGATAAAATAAGCCCAATATAAGAGCAGAAAAAAAGAGACTTTTATCTATGATTTTTACTTTGATTCTCTGACTTTAAAACACTTTAAGGGGCGCAGTGTATATAATTACAAACATAGTAATAATAGGCCAAAGTATTTTGCCTCTGGTTATATGTAATGAATAACACGTGGCTGTGTTAGCTGAATATAGCTTGCTCGAATAGCTTTCAGTGGCTTTTTCTCATAAATGAGACTTCTGGTCCCAAAACATTAGAGGAATTTCTTAAATAACTAAATGCGTATACGTACGTTCTAATGAATTAATCTGTCATGTGAAAATAACGTCGAATCAGATCTCACTTTGGTTACTGAGTAGGGACAGCCTTGAATATGGAGATGAGAACAAACTGGAATTTACCCGAACGGACTTAATAAAGCCACAAACTACGGGTCGTATCATTTCCAGTATAGACCGCGAACATTAAGTTGTGAAGTAACTCACGTAACACGTATTCGTGACACACAGAACTTTATTATCCTCGGGGAGACGATATGAAACTTTTGTCACGTTTTGATCAGCAACTTCTGGCGAATATTATGGTCGTACATTCTAATAAGCCGTAGCGTCTCTCTGCAGTAGTGGTTCCCAGTGCATACTCCGCGGATCCTAAGGTATCCGTGGATACATTTCTGTAATTTCTACTTTGAAGTTTACTAATTCTTGTAATTAGACGAATAATATGTTAAAAATAATCGTGGGACTTCTTTAATTGGCGATATGTTTAGTTCGTATGACTGTTAGAGTATCCAAATAAGAAATATCTTTTACCCACGAAACGAGCGACGATCAGTAATTGAGATCAAATCGTGCAGTTCGTTGTTACGTAAGCTACTGGTATGTATTAATATCTACCTAAAATCAGTTTTGTCCCGCCGGGGCCATAGACATCTGTCAGTTGTGAGTGTTGTGCGATATCTGGTAGAGGACTCTGCGTCAGGTTGATCACTCGTCCAGAGGGGTTCTACCGAGTGTGGAGTGTCTGAGTGTGATCATGAATCCTCGATGAGGAGGCCTTGGTCCTCTAGAGCTGTCGCGCCGTGGAAAAAAAAAAAAAAAGAAAAGAAAAAAGAAAATCAGTTCTGAGATATGAATTTTCAATTCTGGATGCCTATCATTTGGACACACGATATTTACATGAGCAAGGATGTTAGGATCCGCAGTTATTTTTCGATTCCAAAAGAGGTCCGCGAGCATAAAAGTTTGGGAAACACTGCTCTTCAATATTCAACGCAACAACTGCAGTTTGTAGAGCTTAGTAAAATAGCTCAGTACACAATTAACGAAAAAGTTTTTGTTAAGTTAATGACGAGACAAGTAGACCAAGAATACACAAGAGCAGAATTCCCACTTATCTCCGTTCCTTGCAGGTTCCCTTCGCTTTAAAGTTGAATTCACTCATACAGTATTAGGCACTGTTACTTGCATTCTGGCCAACAGCTGTTCAAAAACAATGGGAGCTTTTAACTAAAGTGTAAGCGTGGGTAGAGCAGTTATTTGGTGTCGGCAACAGGAGCAATCAGCAGCCACTATTTCGGTCCTGTCAAACTCATTAGCAGCTTCTCAATATAGACCCCCCGCCGCGTAGTAGGTCAGTGGTCGTCCCGCCTGGGAACACACACAGTCTGTCAAGCCTACCTTTCCTAAATATATTACCCTCTACATTCCACACGCTTTCACAGAAGTACGAAAAAAGACTATAAGCTTCGTCATATGTTTGTCTGTCCGTCTGTTCGCATGAAACAACTCGGCTCCCACTGGACGGATTTTCATTAAATTTGATATTTCTTAATTTTTCGAAAATCTGTCTAGAAAATTAAAGCTTCATTAAAATCTGATAAAAATAAATGGCACTGTACATGAACACAATGTACATTTTTTCATACACTAGCGCAGTTCTTCATACAATGAGAAACGCTACACAGTAAAGTTGCAGGGAAATTCAAAACACACCACACTGTGTGTTCTGAAACTGTTTTTATAGAAAATCATGCCGTTTATGAGATAATGTGGAAAAAATATTGTAGAGCAGGGCAGGCCAAGTATGACAATATGGCGGATGCGCACTGCAAGCTGGATGTCTAAGGCTACCAACACACACTTAAAACAAGCAATATTTATTTCTTTTCCACTGAAACAATGGTTGCACAAAAACGCATTAATGTTGCGTTTTACTATTTTTTTAATTTTAATAAAAGTACTGTGAATATTTGTTATTTTTTATTATAACCAAAAAGTGTAGAGTTACATAGTGACAGTATATATCACAGCAGTACATATCACAGCAGTATATATCACAGCAGTATATATCACAACAGTGCGTATCACAACAGTATATATATCACTCAAACGAAGCGGGCTAAAATTCAGTGGATACAGGATCGAAGCCAAAGCAATGTACATAATCTGAACAATGTAAGGCGTGAAGTTTCAGACATTTCAGGAACAAAGCTAAAATTGTGGATCTTGAAACTAATAATAAGATCCAAAACATTAGGGACTTGTATAGGGGCATCAGTGACTTTAAGAAGGGGTACCAGCCTAGATGTAATATAGTAAAGGATGAGAAAGGCGACTTGGTTGCAGACTGCCACAGTATTGTGGCTAGGTGGAGGAATTATTTTTCCTAGCTATTCAACGTGCATGGGGTTAAGGATATTGGGCAGGCAGAAATACACACAGCAGAACCATTAGTACCTGAGCCAAGAGCCTCTGAGGTTGAGCTGGCTATCGACAAGCTAAAGAGTCACAAATCGCCAGGTATTCACCAAATACCAGCAGAACTGATTAAAGCAGGGGGTAGAACAATTTACTTGGAGATTCATAAACTTATTATTTCTATTTGGAAGAAGGAGAAACTGCCTGAAGAGTGGAAGGAGTCGATCATCGTACCTATTCATAAGAAGGGGGATAAAACAGATTGTAATAATTATAGGG
>Ga0131853_10008291_pt1 | contig 18922 bp, 13 predicted proteins | sample TergutLab28metaG_FD_92764 | JGI IMG/M metagenome (GOLD analysis project Ga0131853, IMG submission 92764) | Labiotermes labralis P1 segment gut microbial communities from Petit-Saut dam, French Guiana - Lab288 P1 (version 2) (version 2) | ecosystem: Host-associated > Arthropoda: Insects >...
AAAGTGCCTCAAAGTGCCAAAACGTGGGAGAGTAGAAGCAAGTTCTAGTGTAGATATGCACAAATAAACGTAGTATTGGGAAAGAAAATTCTTATAACTTAGAGACTCAATGCACACTAAGTCAAAAGTTGCCATTTTCGAAACAAACAAATGCTTATATTTATGTGCTAATGTCCCGTAACTCGATAATCGTTGGACTTAATTGAGGCAGGTTTTGATCTACTTCTGGTAGTCCTTGCTTCTCCACCCCTCATGTATCATGCCTTTATGAGAGCATCAAAACTAACATTCAAATACTGAGAATTTCTGAAGGCAATATAAGGAAGAATTAGCCAGAAATGTTTGGTTGTGTTTCCATTTCATAAACATTACCAAAATAAATAACGTCGCGCGTACACAGTGGAATCTGTCACAAACTCTAAAGTGGTTTATGAGGTATGTAATTCCTGTTTGTGCAGTAATGAGTAACCGTAATGATGGTGACAGTGTCATAATGAGCACCAACATTGGAACTGCCACGAATTAGGCCTATTTGCCACGAAATTGATTTCCGCGATCGCTCCGCCCAGTCGTTCCATTAGGAGCCCATTACGCGGTTGGTTGGTGTTTTACAGTGGGTTTCATGAAAGGGCGATCGGATTGTTGGTTTTTCGTGTCTAACCTTATCAAAGTGGCGTGGCACGAATAGGGTGACGCGTGATTAATTGCTGAAAGGGGAATACTCCGTCTGCGCTTGCGCATTTGAATTAAAACTCAGCTGACCGCGTCACGAACGCCACAGTTTACTAATTTCTCCATTAGAAGACTTGGAAGAGAAGTGGCGGCTTGTGAGTTAAACAAATACAAAATAATCTTCGTGTTTGTACCGTGCATCAACGGCGATTAAAACACTTTATTATCCAACAGATGCACAAATATATAATTCGTAGATACAATTAGAATTATTATAAAATATTTAAAATTTCTCCAACATGTTTCGGATCACAAGGGATCCATCATCAGGGAGTTATATACAGTGCCTCTCTAGACTGTGCAGTACACAAAAGTACCACGGGCAAATATGCTACCATAACACCGACTACGTCCATATCAACGGACTCAACGGACGAGATGGAACCATTACTGTAATTTTAACCAAACACTGTATGGAGCTCTCTGATGATGGATCCCTTGTGATCCGAAACATGTTGGAACAATTTTAAATATTTTGAATATTTTATAATAATTCTAATTGTATCCACGAATTATGTATTTGTGCATCTGTTGGATAATAGTGTTTTAATTACAAAATAATGTCGGAAGTTTGTAGCTTCGAGAGAATTTTCTTCGAGGTCTATTGAGATCAGTTCTTGTGTTAAATTAGAAAATATTTTCTACAGTCCTGTTGGTATTCACTTAAACTTTTGCTTGCAGTCAATACGTCTACCAACACACGCAATTAATAGAACACAATTCATAACAATTATTAAAACTAATGTATGATTCGGCACCGGTGTGGTTTGTTACACTGAGAGGTTCTTGTTTATGGCTCGACAGCACTTGAGGGTCTAGGTCTCTTTCTTGTTGGGGTTTCGAGATCATACTCAGGCACACCCCACTCGGTAGGACTCCTCTGGACGAATATTCGACCCGTCGCAGGGACATCAATATAAAAGAGACAACAATCACAACAGACAGACCCCTATGCCCCCCAACAGTATTCGAACCCACAATCCCAGAGATCGAGCGGCCTATCGGCGTTGAGAAGCTATAAATCAGCTTACTTTTTGTTACTGCTTTATACCGTGACCGCATTTCTCGGTCTGCAAACAGCCATTATCAAGTCGAATCTAATTGCTTTATATGTAGGCGATCTGGCCAAAAGTCTTAAAATTTAAAATTTTGAATTATGGTTCCTTGTAATCAAGCACATCACAGTTATAAATCTGTCACATTTCTGTAGTAATACAAGGAACGTAATTCCATGCATTAGAGGGTCTGTCTGGATCAAATATTCCCTCAAATACTCCAAAACAAAATCCTTCCCTTCTATGGAACCAGAAAGTTCACTTCCGTATTCACTAGAGCTCCGAAATTGTTCATACCTTGAGTCAATGAATCGGTCCACCTCCTTCCATGCTCTGTATTCCATACCTTCGTATTTAACATTATTCCCTCTGTACTTAGGTTTTCCAATCAGTGTCTTCACTTTTGATTTTCAACGCAGACATTCGCCTGAAGTGTGAGCTGCATATTCCATTTTGCCAAACCTTTTAATCTCGCCCTTGGGTGCGTCTCACGCTTCTCGCCCTTAATGATAAATTATTCAGATGACGTAGCTTGAGGCTATAAATTACAAAGTCGCTAGTTTTGCCGCGTCTTCTAACCTATTCTAATTTTTTTGTTCCTTTCTATCCAGATTTGTTTCCTAAACGTCTTTCTCTGGATCAATTGTTTCTAATATTTCTTGATTTATTCTACGTAATTGTAATGCACATACACGTGATGCAGCTGCTTAAAATACTCGTATAAGCCAGTACAGACGTCGGCGTTTTAGATAGAAGCAGCGATTATTCGTGCATTTGGTAATAGTCTGTATTCCCTAAGTTACTTATCAGCTTGCGTGTTGATTTGTGATGTTGGCAGTACTGGAGTATTTCAGTACACAAAGAAAAGAACTGTGCCCATACTACCTGTAAATGTTGAATAGCATTTACTTTGGCTTCCCTCTCCCTCCCCCCCCTGCCCCCCCCCCCAAAAATTGTACGTATCGTCACGACAGATTCATCGCTGTGACCTAATTTATTTCTGTTCAGCTTTACTCACGTTAAGAGCGATGCACTGTCATTTCATATCCTCCGGCCTTCATGTGCTGAGGCATTAATGAAGAAGAAAGTGAAGATGGCTTCGTCAATGTGATTTCAACTCTACGACGCTGTGTGAATTAGATCTGCGCTCTTTTTGGATTTTACGCGGCGCAGAATGTTAGTTTCTTACCGACGTTTGGGGGACTGATCCCAGCTTCAGGGTCAAGCAGGCATGCTTCACTAATCTTCATACTAAACTTTTGGTTGTAGAAGTGCTATTCGTCCTTAGTTGTTTGGGAGTGGTTATTTATGTTTCCAAAAGCTTCTTTCTTGTTTTGGGGGCTTTTGTTTTATTCTGTGTGACGTGGTTTATATTGTTGATTCTTCTTGGATGGCTGAACCCCTGAAGATGAGACCGAAAAGTCGTCTCGAAATGTCGGTAAGAAACTACCATTTTACACCGTAAAATCCCAAACTAGCGCAGATCTCATTAGGTGATTAGATGTAAATGGATTTTAAGTGTGGAAATCGAATTAGCCCATCCGTTATGAGAACTCATTATTATGACGTTTACTTGTCTATTTCGCGGCTAATTTTAGCTTGTTATGACATACAAATATTTAGTTCTTACCGTAGAGAGAAACAATTGCGCTTTCAACAAAAAGACAAACTGCTACAACGGCTGCTCATTGTAAGAATCGTATTGGGCACTCGACTTCTGGACGTAGAAAGCTTCATGTTGCCAGCGCGGTAAGTTCGCTTTAAAAGTATCGTTGTGCAGCCCTCACTATTGTTATATTGACGACAGTGACATGTGGCTCAACAATACACACAATATGCGTTGTTGCGTTTCCATTGCAACAATGGTTACGCGAACTGAGTCCATTTTTACGAAACTTACGCTAATTCAAAATTTTGTTGAAACAACTCCTATAACGAATTTTATGAAAACCTGACTGATTGTTTTAATTACTGATATTAAGCTGCAGACGGACGGACGGACTAACAGACATGGTTTGCACGTAACCATGTGTTTCTAAATCCGAGAAACACACCTAATAAGGAAAGTTGCAATTTTCAATTCAATTCTACACCTTGTGTGCGAACACGTCTTAATAATAATAATAGTCACACTGGGCACAGTCCACACACTCCGTGATGTATTAAGGTAAAGGTACAGAACTTTTATTGTGGAAAATAACATTTCTTGTAAAGTTTTTTTTAAACCGCAGAATAACTGTTACGCCATGAGCCTTAAAAACGTGGTTTGTTTTAGGTATATAATTGTACATAACATGTATAAGGATGATGATGATGATGATATGACAATAATACTAATAACAATACTAAATACAGGTCTTTAGTTAGAGAGTTTTTCGGCAGAACAGTGAATAAAGAGTGCTTGGTCACTGACACTCGTAGTCTTTTGAGAAACAGCTGAGCTTCTGTGAAGTAAGGAAGTTGGACAATCAGTACTGGATGGCGTCTCCCCTTGTCTCTTTCCTGCCCCTAACAACCCTGCGCTTCGCTCTAAGCCAGTCCGACACTGGTAACTAACATTGCGTGAGTCGCAATTGCAGGTGCTGAGTCAGTTTATTTATAACGCACACCGGCCTATGCATGCAACCAAAAAATCAAAGGAAATAGTGCCTTCACTTAACAAGGGAGCTCTCGGAAAGCCAATATAGCTGTCCTCTAACGGGTTCATTTGATTCGGATTTGTTTCCAGCCCAACATCTTGATTTCCTGGTGCAATTAATCCTAATCAGTTAGAGCATAACATTCCCTCCTTCCATCCCCTTACTTCCTCTATTTGTCCGTCTCGGGAATTAGAGTAACACAGACACTTTTGTGTTATTAAGCATAGTACGAAATCGATACCGAGTAACTTAGGCTTCCTGTTGCTGACCGACCGTGTCTATCGCTGTTATTATTGATGTTTGTCATATACGGTTTTCGAATTACACGATAAAGCAATGTGAATCATTGTCTTAGGATTAAGAATAATTTAGTTTCCAAATTGCTTGTACGAAATACACGAAAAAAGGAAACCCAGCAGTGTTGGCCAACTAGAGGACCTTTGAGAACCGCATTTCAGGAGGCATTATAGGCAACAGCCATGCATTATGGACGTAAAATGTTACTTACTTACTGACTCCATGGAGCAGAGTCCTTGAGAAGCTAACCGGTTTTCAGCTAGTCAAGAAATTCCCCGCATTTTATGGAACCCGAAGGTTCATCACCGCATTCACAAGTGCCCGCCACTTGTCCCTATCCTGAGTCAGCTCTATCCAGTCCACACCCCCACATCCCACTTCCTCAAGATCCATCTTAATATTATCCTCCCATCTACGCCTGGGTCTTCCAGTGGTCTCTTTCCCTCAGGTTTCCCCACCAAAACCCTCTATACGACTCACCTCTCCCCCATACGCGCTACATGCCCCGCCCATTCAGTTTCTCTCCATTTAATCCGAACAGTATTGGGTCAGGAGTACAGATCATTAAGCTCCTCATTATGTAGTTTTCACTACTCCCCTGTAAAGTCGTCCGTATTCAGTCCTGGTCCGAGGCTTTCTATACGAACAGTCTGTGGAATTGTTAGCACCTCATCCAACCCCCAACCTGGAGGCCCACCCTTTGTCGGCTGTCCGAGACTGTTTATTCAATATATTCTTAGCTCCCTTCCACATTGGAGGCCGTTCCTCCATACGCAACCTGAGGACGCGCCATGCCGTGGTGACATAAAACATAACAGAAATTAAATTAACACCTGTCCAAACACAACTGAACTTCATTTATTTTATGAACTACTTGTTTCGACTTATGTCAGATCATCCTCAAGTTCACATTTGGTCTTTAAATCATATTGAGGAAGAAATACATATCATGTTGGTTCTACGTAATACATGGAATTTTTGTTGCATTGATATTGATTTAAACTTTTTATTATTAACAATATGACGGGTTGTCTTTCTTCAAAAAAAACATAAAACATTTTTCCTTGTGTGATGGCTTCCTGTTCCTGTTCCTGTTCCTGTTCGTCCAGTTACAGCAGGTTAGTTTCAGATAGTTATGAGCCTCCTTCCTTTAGAAAATAGTTTAGAATACCGTCCATATTTTAGCCTCTTTTGCTATTCGACTACAATATCGTATATTCTGCAGGCAACTTACGATAGCAACAGCAATGACTTGAGCGTGCCGCATTTGGCTTGCGATCCGCGTTGTGGTGCCGTGGCATGCACTGTAAGTCGCGTCTTTCCATCCATTCCAACTGCCGCATATTTTATAGAAAAATGATTGAATGTACAAATTATATTTATTAATATTACGTTAGACATTTTCCATTAGCTACACGTGATGTGCAGAATATTACAAGAATTTGTCTGCTCCCTAAGCAAAGTGATTGATTAATGTTTTCTTCCCAGATATTTTATTACATTTGTATTGTTAATATTTGCGGGGACAGTTAGATTCGAATTCGTTCCTTTGGTTGTTTTCTGAACCTTTCGAATCATAGAATTCTACTGCTCGGTTAAGTTTCGCAATGACAACAAAAATAAATGTTACGTGACTATCATTTTCAAAGAAAAGACAGATTTGTTCAAGAGCCGTAAGTTTTTCAGGTTTATTGCTTGTTGCAAGTTCGTTGAATTATCGACAGTTAAGTCGATGGGCGAGTGACCACGGATTTTGTTACTTGTGTAGAATCCGAAGGTAGGCTGTGCCTTCAAAAGTGATATTCTTACTTCCATATTGCCTACTTGTATATTAAAGCTAGCCTTCTCGTCCTTAGAAGTGTACGTCTTCCTTCTAAACTTTGTGTGCTTCCTGCATTTTTCTATTCTTTTTCTTTTTTTAATAGTGTAGATATACCTGAATGGTATAAATTTACGAAAATCTTCATTGTGTAATTTTATCTTTTCTTAAATTCAGATATTTTCAGAAAATAATCTTATTAGACCTAGGTAGAGGTTATAAAACCCCTGCATCGAGCATAGTGGTCCTTGAGTAGCTAAGAATGTCTCATTTAGTTATTTACCCCCCCCCTCAATTTCTATCTCTACAAAGTTAAATGACCATTATCACGTTAATCAAGACGTCGTCAATAGTTATTACACTAAGCTTTATGCAGTAGATCAGTATAATGATGAAGATTTTGCACGGTGTTTTAATATTATCCTTTCACCTACTCCAAAATCTGCAAATGATCTCTTCCATTCAGGTTTTCAGACCAACATTCTTATGGTGTTAACAAATTTTCTGCGTGCTACGTGTCTGTCCCATTTCCTTCTTGTTGATTACTTTCAAATTATATTTCGTTAACGATAAAATATCTTAATTTTTTCCACTCTCCTGGGTTCACATATTCTCCGAAGAAACCCACTTTGTATGTACTGCAGTCTGTGTTCTTTCCTTGTGGTGACATATCAGGTATGACACCTACATGAGAAAGAGTCAAATGTGGTGTAATATGATATGTTTCAATTTTGGTGTTTCCAAATGCCAGACCGGAAGAAAAATATGCTGAAGATAATATAAAACTTTCTCCTAATTTATTTTTCTCTTAATTTTTTCTTCAATACAACCTTCACTTATTCCTGCTGATTCTAAATATTGCACAGTGCTACATTCTGGCAGAACATATACACTGTCCTCCCGACCTAATAGTCCTTTTGAATTTACCCAGAATTTTAATGAGGACAGATTAACCATAAGGTGGTGTGGGCAACACCCTTACTTCTTATTCTGAGACCCAAGTTAAGAAATTCGTCCCGAAGACCAGCTGTGGCCACATTATTTCTAGAGTTCTTCTGTACCTCTTACAGAATTAAGCTACGACCACTTTGTTCCAAATCCTTCCCAGTTCATAACTTAATACAGTATTTATAAACTAAATAAATTATCAGTAAATAAACACAGAGTATTCGTGATTCCACCTGCATTTACTTCAATGTTGAGAGAGAATTGAAGAAACAATCAGAAGGAAGACAAAAGGCAGCGAGCGTTCCCCAGCTGTGTCGGTCGTGTTATTCCCCAGCGAAAGACGGAACGTTGGTGTGAAGATAATGACCCAACTTTAAGTTAACCCTTTGAGCGCCCCGTAGCAGAGAATTAATCACTTTCTGTCTGTTAATTATTGATCGCTAAGCGCTGATTACTGTAGGCTTACACTGGAGTCAGTAGAGACTGGGAGGAAAGAACGGTTCAATCAGGCACTGCCATCCAATTACGCAGGATCAGTGCGCCCACTTCCAGCGGCCAGTCCTTGTTGTACAGCTCAAACTTCTCCAAAATGCGACGTGTTTGACGAATGCCACGAATATTCGGATGAGCACTAATTTTCAGCTTGCCGACCGATCACGGGCTTATGTCTTAATGACCGATTAATATTTGGCTATGTATCGCCGTTATTTCAGTTTCAGATTCTACGTAACGTGTAATGAGCTCACGTGGTGAAGATTAACTAAGATATACCCTTGTTTCAGTGGACTGTGCAACTGTGCTAAATTAGGAACTAGAGGACAGGGATATTTCTGGGAGTGGAAATAAAGATCCACGAATTCCTAAACTTGGCATTGTGTAGAGGAGAGTGGTCAGCTAGACCCCAGAAATGTAGCTCTGTTTCCTGGGATTTTTGAAGTTTGCACAGAACTGGGGTAGAGGGTTCTTGTCTGGGATGTTACACTCTGCGGCGGGGAATGGGATACATACGCCTGCTTTTTCGAAAAAAAAAGTATCGTCTCCTTCTTCAAAGAGTGGTAATTTCTAGAAGAATGGGATCTATCAAACATTGACTTTAAAGTGTTACTTTATTCCAAAATTCGGGATAAGACAAATTACCAGCTACGCTGTGTTAAACCCCCACAATACCAGAATCCTCTGCTCTGTACCATTGAATACAAGGCTGAATTGGCGCCACAGTTAATTTGGACGCTTTGGAGAAGAGAAAAGTCTTAGTTCCCGTTCGAGTTCTCAGTTATGCAACGTGCAATACAGTCACTATATTGAGATATTTCGGCCTTCCTTCTTTTTAGAGTTTTTTCATAATAGTCACCACCAAGTAAATCGTTCATCTTCATCGTCAGCTTACTGTTTACAGCCACAATAAAATAACATTACAAGTATGACCGCTCGCTTATAACCCTGTATGTATTGCATGTATTGTTCGTATCAGAATATCCAGGTGTACAAACATACAAGTAATTTGCCAAATTTTAAAGAAGTAGCAAATTTTAAATTTCGAAATAAAGTTTTACACTCCCAATCAACCTTTCCTATCAGGGTACACAACTTTTCATCACAACAGAGCACACCAGCTGCTCACTTTAGACAAATTAGCGCAACGTGTTTACAACCATTGCATTTAATACTTTAGGGGCCGTCCACATCATGTCAGTCGTTGTACAGCGTGAGGCAAGAAGTGTTGGCACAACTTCTGTTGTGCCAACACTTAAAGCAAAACCACAGGTGAGGATGTGATCCCATCAGTCAGTCACAAAGCTTTCAAATTCAGTACAAGTACGCAAATATCATACTTATTGTAAAAGTGTTTCTCGGGTTACCTCTTCGAAAGCAACACATTTGTTTAACCGATAAAGTAGACTATATATTTCACTTTCTTTATCTTGCTATGAAATGGCCGCAATTTCTTCCCGCACTTTTCTCTTCAATTCCTCACGCTTTGCTGGAAGTGTGTGGAATACGCGAACCTTTAGTGTGGCAGTGACCGTCAGGTCTGGAGACCGTGGAAGCCAACACATACCTCCGAATCGAGAAATGATGCGTCTTGGAAAAAAATTTTCCACAGCGTGTCCATGGAAATGCTAGCTTATGGGATGTGTCAACCTCCTTGCCAGAAACATGAATTCCACATGAACAGGTGGCACATTTCAGGGACCAGAAATTTCTCGAGCACCTACCACAAACCTTCAGGCGTTTATTCTTAGTGTTTCGTGCTTTTTTTTTTCTCAAATTTGTGAGTTGCGGTAAAGTTTGAAAATAGTACACCCCACTAACGTCTTAACTTGGCAAAATGACTTAGATGGATCCCAGTCCAGTCCATGTGGGATTACTTACTTACTTACTCCACGGTGCAGAGTCCTTCTTGAGAAGCTAACTGGTTTGCAGCTAGTCAAGAAATTCCCCATATTTCACGGAACCCCAAGGTTCATTACCGCACTCACAAGCGTCCGGCACCTGTCTCTATCCTGGGCCAGCCCATTCCAGTCCATATACCCACATCCCACTTCCTGGAGATCCATCCTAATATTATCCACCCATCTACGCCTAGGTCTTCCAAGTGGTCTCTTTCCCTCTGGTTTCGCCACCAAGACCCTATACACCCTCCTCTCCTCACCCACACGCCATGTGGGATTTTTGGTGAAAAAAGTGGCATTGAGGCAGGTTATTATTGCAGTATTTCGGCTTTCCCTTGTCAGTAATATTCTGCAGTGTTCCGTGCTTATATTTTAATCGACGGTATATGACCGTAGTAATGGACAGATCCTTTAAACAACGTCTTTTCCTATCTACGAACACTTCGACGGGAACAGGTGGCTGAAACAGAAACAGTGTCGTCGCACACATAATCATTCCGGTATTTTGTGGACCTGTTTTTACAAGACACTCAGTTCCCAACGAAACGGAGAACAGACCCCACGCACGTTCCTCTCCCACTAACACAGTTCTTTCCGGCAGGATTTTATGGATTTTATGCCCTGTAGGATGAGACATGATTTGTGCAGCATGGCCGTATGAAGGGTTCCGAAATCGGCCAACTGCATCAAACCTTTCAGCGTCTTTCCTCGATTTTTTTTTGGAAAATACTGGCCTATAATCTCCAAGTTACACCGTTTCTGATGGAACCCCCCAAACTTTAATTAAAGACAAAGTTTCACCATAGTGAAGGCCTCCTATTAATCGTGTGTTATCCCTAACGCAGTGGCTGCTCAACCTTTTCCTTCTGTTGCACATTCCGTCAGTCTGTGTCACTTTATATTTCGTTATCTTTCAACGCATTTACCTCACTTCAAAGCTCTCGACCAGAGAGATATAAACTTACTGCTTTAGAAACTTCATTTTTCCAAATTTTTCTTATTGTTTTCCCTGTCATAAATGTGTTTTCACCCCCCCCCCCGGCTACACCCTCTATTATTTGAGTCAACCTACGGTTTGATTTGATGTGTAATTTAAGATTTACGGTTCATTTATTGAAGCAATTAGCAGCTCACACCACAGTGTACTGAATGATAGACAATTAGTAAGTAATGAATTGCAAACGATAAGGAAGGAAAAAAATGTGACCTAATTGACGTCTTTTTCCGGTATTTCCTTCGTACTTGAGGTGTTAAGTGTTACGTCCGTATGAAAAAAAGGAAAATTCAAGTGTACGGATTTCGTAGGATACAAATTTTGTACCGTTATATGGATTGTGTAATGTTCTCAATATCTGAATATTAATTTGACCATGTTGTCGCCCAGATGCAGGCTGCAAGTTGCACGTCTTTTGTGACCATCAGTCCATTAAGAGTGACATATTGTGTTCTAGAACTGACAGTAAAATCATGTTTTAATAATGTAAGAGTAACATGGATTTCGCAGTATAAAATTCATAAAAATATGGAAGGAGAACTTCAAAGAATAATTTCTTTATACTGACCATCGGGTGGATTCCGATTGCAGCGAATTCTTAGCGGCTGCTCAAGACCGAGTCATGGAAAACATTCGAGAAGTGGAATAGATCATACATGTTGCCAGTAAACTAAATGAAAGGTTTCTTAAAACTGAATCATGAGAAAGAGGATATCAACAACGGAGAATACGATAAAGCTTAAAATGCAGTTGGTTATGAATCAGACCTGCAAGGCTACCAAAACTGCTATGTGTGGATTGTGTGAGAAAATATCATGGCGGTGGTAGTGTTACGAACTGGAGAACTAGAGCCAAATATTGAGAAAATTGGGAAGATTCTGACAGTAACAACACTGGGAGAGTGCTGAGTTCACTGAATGAGTATTACTATTCAGTTAGGAAACATTCTCTTCTCCTGTTCTAACTAAACACCTAAGCTTATAATTTAGAAAAATGTATAGTTTGTATTTACGTGCTGTTTTTATGTGTGTGATATTTATCACTCGCTATAAGCAGAAGAGCTACAAAGATTTTGACTTTTTTTCTTGATTCTTGACTTCTCTGTCTTTATATCTCACAGAAGACACACCAACAACACTGGTCGTGAAGACCTAACGTGCGCAGGAACTGGAAAAGAGAGTCCTGGAGAAGATATTTTGAATCAATTTTGAGGGACACGAAATTAAAGAAGTTGTATAATTTGCATGAAAATGGCGCTTTTTAATTTATGGGCCTATTTTTTCACCAAATATTGTTAGGTTCCTGAAGTCAAGAAAGCTGTGATGATTGTAGCACACAGCACACCGACTAAAATTTAATCTGGAAATCTGAAGGAAAGTTTCTGTGTGGGTTAAGTAGAAATATGTAAAGGAATAATATTAAAGTGGATCTTCAAAGCATAGTATAAGAAGATGTAGAATAAATTCGAGTATTCTGGATGAAGTCCATTGCAGTTGGTTGTGATCGTAGAAACGAGTCTTTAGTTTCTTTAACTGCCTGAGAAAAGTTTATTAGCTGAATCACATTTGGTATAAAGAAGAGATGCATTTCATGCAATTGGTAGGTTAAATAAGCTGCGTGGACTGAAACTAAATACAGACTGATTCATTGAGATGCTGTGAAAAGAAATTCAATTTTTCTGCACAGAATTTCTGTAAATCTCTATCACATACCGTGAATCTGGTTGAATGAATTTGAGGTGTGAATTTGCGGAACCATAGTGAAGCGGACTTCACTTCGCGTGAATGAAGTCGATTCGGTTAGTGTGCCGTAGACTTCTCTGTTGATAACGCTGAAGAGAGGAGGCCAGAGTGCTGCTGCGACCAGCAACTGAAGAGCGTCTCGTGATGCACGGATTGTACAGCATCCGCTACCTAGCACCACCCTGACGTTATCTTCCATCTCGGACTGCCGACCTCCTCAATTAGCACGTGACGGGTCTAAGTTGATGACTGACACAACACTAATGGAAACAGAAGGGCAGCATGACGCTGAAATATAAACACGTTCAAATAGCATCGTCTTAACTCGCTTATCTGTCCGAATGCTACCCCAAGAAAGTTGCCAAATTCTGTCCACTCCCACTCTCCTTTGTTAGATCAAGACTTTGTTAACCTTCCATTAGACAGTTCATCTGCAAAAAGAACAACGAATCAGTTGGGAAAAAAGGCAGCTTTTCTCTGCTTCTCCGCAAGATGATTGAGGCAAAGGTCAACCCAACCTCCAGTTCGAAGATTCCGTGGAGTTGGGAAGGAGGTAATTTGTTAGGGAGTGAGACTACGATGCAGAGGGACAACCACTCGACTCTCTCTCTATTTACTAAAGTGTTTAGTTACGCGTGACAACGTGCTTGTCTTTACTCTTAAGTGCAGTTAGCCAGAAAATGTAGTTCAGGTATAGAGATTCCGAATTACCATGCTGATGAAATCAAGAAGGGTGAGGTGGACAAGAAATGTGACACGTAAGGGGGAAGAAAAAAAATGCATACTGAGTCTTGCTGTGGGAAACTGAATGGAAGAGAAAAGCAAAGAAAGAAATAAAACATTTGCAAGCCCTAGGCATAAATGGTTACTCATTAAAATGGATCAGAAGTACTGTGGGAGGGCATGGACTGGACTGATCTGGTTCAGGACAGGAACACTTGGCAGGCTGTTGTGGACACGGTAATGAACCCTCTTGACTGTTTCAGAACCTGCTGTCTTATGGAGAACGATTGTAGCCTATGACGTCATTGGTACCAAGTCCGACTCAACTCTCTTAATGGCGTTGCCCTAAATATTCTCAGATTCACGATTTCAATTCCGGAATAGATCCTCAAATATGTACCCTTAAATCGGTATTATCTTACTACCTATACAGGTGGCTTGGGCTGGGACGGTTTAGTCGGTAAAGCGACTCCTTGCAAGTTGGAAGGTACGGGGTTTCAACCCCACTGAAACAAGAAAGTTATCCGTCCTAACCCTCCTTTGCACTCACCTAGTCTCCTACATAACGGGTACCGGGATTCCTTCTCGGGCGCAGGGCGGGCGGGGCCTGACGTTGAACACCCACACCGATTTTAGTGTCTAGGTTTAGTCTTGTTAGAGCTATCCTACCTGCGTGCTGTCATGGCATGTTTTAACGATAAGTTTACATTTTATCTACGTAAGTACTATCTGCTAATGCAAGTTGATCATCCCACTACAGTGTGCAGTCTTTGCTGCACAAGTTCAGACTCTTGTAACTTAATAAAATATCTTCATTCATTGTGGCATTTCCACAGGAGACGAAATTTAAACTGCCCGAAGAGTTGTTATTGAATTAAGTATCCAAGATAACTAAAGTTTTCATGTTTTGCCTCGGCATTTTAAAAACACATTCTAGGATACTCTTAAAATGTATTAAAAACAACATCAACAACAAAAACAACAACAACTACTACTACTACTACTACCACCACCACCACTACTGCTGCTACTCCTAGCTACTACTATTACTACTACAAAAACTACTACTACTACTACTGCAACTGCTACTACTAAAACAACTAGTACAACTACAATAACTACTACTACTAATACTACTAGTACTACCACCACCACTACCACTACTGCTGCTACTCCTCCTCCTCCTCCTACTACTACTACTACAATAACTACTACTACTACTACTGCTATTACTACTACTACTACTACTACTAAAACAACTAGTACTACTACAATAACTACTACTACTACTAATGGAATAACTACTACTATTAAACAACTACTACTACAATAACTACTACTATTATTAAAACAACAACAATAACTTCCACTACTACTACTACTACTACAAGAACTACTACTGCCACTGCTGCTACTACTACTAAAACAACAACTAGTACTACTACTACTTCTGCTAATACTACTACTAAAATAACAACAACTACTACTACTACTACTTCTTCTTCTTCTTCTTCTACTACTACTGTCAGTTCTTTAATAACAAAATATCAATCACAACGCAGTCCCAAACTCTTTTTACTATCACTCTTGCTATCATGTTAATTTGTAATGAATGCACTGCGCAAATTCAAGAAAACAAATTATTAATGGAGCGTACAAATTTGTTTGGTAATTAGCACGTTTAACTCTAAAATGATTTTCATTATTTCTATGAAAGTTCGATGAGTTGTCTATGCTCTGTAACACGTCGGGTGAATTTAATTGTGGTTCGTAAATGTCGTCATGTGCATCAGTTAATATGAATCATGAACGTAACATGTTTCCCAAAACCAGACCACAGTACGAGCAAAAGAAATTGCTGGCATCTGAAATTTTATTTTAAACATTTCTTAACGCCGTAAAAATGCAACATAATACAAGAAAAAGCGTTTTGTGTCTGCGATGTCTTAGGACAAATTACTTGTATTCCTTTGTTCTGATGTATTTTGCTGTATTTGTGTATTTGCGTGTTTTAGTGAGAATGTATAAAATAGTCTTCATAAATGACAAACAGAAAATTGACAAAAGCCTAAATGGTTTTAAATAGATATTTTTGAAAGTATTTTATGTTGATGTAAATGAGTGCAAAGATAAAAAATAAAAAATTAAATACATATCCACATTAATAATATCACAATGTAGCTACTAAATGGAAAATAAGGAATTTCAATATAATTCAGAACGGCTTATTGACCTTACAGTGCCAGAGTTAACAAACCTTGCAACATCCTACTTCTTGGCTGAATACGGTTATTGCTCTCGGCATAGTACTAAGCCTCTTCCTAATATGGAACTATCATTTGTGACAACGTTAACTCTAACACTATTAAAAACTAATAAAAACATAAATGGCTCTCTTTAAATTATTTTCATTGCGGTGTTGCATTAAAATTATGATGACATTAAGGTAAGCTGAGATTGGTCTGTCATCGTAACTTGAATAATGGGATGCTAACTGTTGTCTTTCATGTTTAAGGCTCCTATCTGGAAGCTTTGATCGTGTTTATAAGTCTAATGGAACACCTCACCTTCAAGCAGTTTTAAAACAGATGACCTGTTTATCGATGCTCTCCTCCTTCTTCTGGCATGACTAGTCTAGTTTTGAGCGTAGCTTAATGTCTTCGTATTAGCAGGCACTGTATTCTGTTGGATTTAATTTGAACTAATGGCATAATTAATGTTTTGCTGCGGTGTATAGTCATGTCTGCAACAAACTTCACTAATTCTCGTAAAAGCTTGAAGTTAATGAACTTAACGTATTAAAACAGAGTGGTAATTAATTACAGGTATCAACTTCTTTAACTTACAAAACCTCTACGTTGTGCCCACAGGGTGCACTTACCCGTTTCCTTTCACTCTCAGAAAAAAAGAGCGATCTTTTTGTCTAAGCAACATTAACCGTTGTGATTCAGTGAGGAGGGAGGTCTTGTATAATATTCTCATTGAGTTTGGCATCCCCCGTGAAACTGGTAAGGCTAATAAAAATGTGTCTAAATGAAACTTACAGCAGAGTCTGGGTTGTCTGAGATATTTCGTTTTAATAATGGTTTGAAACAAGGAGATGTTTTGTCGCCGTTGCTATTCAACTTTGAATTTGAGCACACCATTTGGAGGGTTCAGGTAAACTAGGATGGCTTGAAATTAAATGGTACATAAGAGCTTTGGGTTTATGCTGGTGATGTTAATACGTATATTGGGTGGAAGCGTACATACTATAAAGATAAATGCAGAAGCTTTGGTAGTGATTAGTAAGGAAATTAGACTAAAAGTAATTGCTGATGAAACTAAGTACATGGTCATGTCTCGAGATCAGAATGCATTACGAAGTCGCAATATGAGGATTGACAATAGTTTCGTTGAAAGGGTGGAAGAGTTCAATTACTTGTAAACAACCCTAAAGGATCAAAATTCCATTCAGGAAGAAATTAAGAGGAGATTGAAGTCAGGGAATGCTTGCTATCATTCAGCGCAGAATCTGTTGTCTTCCATGCTGCTACCCAAAAATATAAACATTAAGATATACAGAATTATAATGTCGCCTGTTGTTTTGTATGGGTGTGAAACATGGTCGCTCACATTGAAAGACGAACGGAGGTTGGGGGTGTTTGAGAATAGGGTGCTGAGGAAAATATTTGGGCGTAAGAGGGACGAGGTAAAAGAGGAGTGGAGAAAACTACATAAGGAGGAGTTTAATGATCTGTACCCCTCACCCAATATTGCTCGGGTGATAAAATGGAGAAGAATGAAATGGGCGGGGCATGTAGCGCGTATGGGGAAGAGTAGATGCGTATACAAGGTTTTCGTGGAGAACCCTGAGGGAAAGAGAACACTTGGGAGACCAGGAGAAGATGGGAGGATAATTTTAAAATGAATCTTCAGGAAGTGGAATTGGGAGGGCATGGACTTGAACGATTTGGCTCAGGATAGGGGAGTAAGTAACTAAGTAATATTAGCGGTTATTGTCACTCTGTTGAACTAAGCACCATTTTAGGAAATTGTACGCTTCACTGGAATTCCAGCTACCATTATTCCTTACTTCAACACGTGTTGAATTTGAATGCTGAACTTTTGGCTCCAGCGACCTTAACGCCCACCGAATAAGAAGCTAGTTGGACTACAACGTCGGTTTTGCACGCCTTGAAAGGGAGCAGAATATCTTTATTGTGCCCTGATACACCCTCGATTCCTCGCTTATCCTTATCCAGCCCAAATCGTAGTCATTACTCGTTATACCGCCTGACAATAGCCTTTTCATCTAAACACTGGAGGACCATTGTCCTTTCTGCGCGGTCCAGAGTGAATATTTAAAAATAATTTGGACTATCCACGTCTTCCCGAGGAATAAAAAGGGCCTTAGAATATTAACTGGAGAAAGGTAAATGCAGATTTCATCACACAGAGAATTCATGCAGTGTAATATGCCAAAGGATATTGTTATTATGCTTGAAAGTCCTGTGTCTGAAGTGTCGTGGTCTCATGGTCTCGGTGCCTTCTGTTGACTCTCAGAGTACACGATTTTTAGGTCGCCTTAAAGAAATCACAATTGGTTTCTGCTATGTAAGTCTGTTTCATATTTCGTTATTCACAATCTGTTGTCATTCGACGCTATTGAATTTATGAGATGGAATTTTGGTTTGAAGAATCAATCGGTGATATGATACCTCTTCTACGTAATATCACCAAAACCAGTCTTGACGAGAAAACGCTTCGTGTTTGACATTGACATTAGGACAAATTATCCCTTGCAATTTCTTTACATTTTTTTTCAAGAACGCGAGATTTTAGGTAAGTTAATAATAAGCCCTGTAGCATCACCAGCTTCGTGACCATAATCATCAGTTTCAAGTTTTAAGCCTTTTGGCCTGTTTCATCTTCAAGAAAAATAAATCAATCATCAATAAATCAGCCAATCCGAGTTTAGGAAGGACGACATATCCTAAACTTTTATGTTTATATTGTAGCAGTATGTAGATATGACAGCCAACTATCTCTCATTCTTAATATACCCTCAAACCGGTCTCGTTTCCGGTGTTCTATTTTGCTACTGGCCGTTTATGTTTATAATTACAGTCGCATGCATGTGTTATATTTGTGATCGATTTGTTTGTGGCCAGTTAAGATTTTCTGAAGAATTTTCTATTTTCCTTTATTTATTCTATTTAATACTTAATTACTTACTTACTAAATGGTGCAAAGTCCTTCTTGAACAGCTAACTGGTTTGCAGCTAGTCAAGAAATTCCCCGCATTTCACGGAACCCGAAGGTTCATTACCGCACTCACAAGCGTCCGCCTCCTGTCTGTATCCTGAGCCAGCCCAATCCAGTCCATATACCCACATACCACCTCCTGGAGTTTCATCCTAATATTATCCACACATCTACGCCTAGGTCTCCCCAATGGTCTCTTTCCCTCCGGTTTCCCCACCAAGACCCTATACACCCCCTCTCCTCACCCATATGCGCCACATGCCCAGCCCATCTCATTTATCTCGATTTTATCACCCGCACAATATTGGGTGAGGAGTACAGATCATTTAGCTC
>Ga0131853_10008292_pt1 | contig 18921 bp, 11 predicted proteins | sample TergutLab28metaG_FD_92764 | JGI IMG/M metagenome (GOLD analysis project Ga0131853, IMG submission 92764) | Labiotermes labralis P1 segment gut microbial communities from Petit-Saut dam, French Guiana - Lab288 P1 (version 2) (version 2) | ecosystem: Host-associated > Arthropoda: Insects >...
ACGCAGTATTATGGAGAGCTCTCCAAAACATCCAATAAGTAGCATGTAGTATAGCCTACTCTAGGTCGTGACACAACCTGATGATGACCCAGGAATAGGGCCGAAACATGTTGTTGTAAACCTGCAGTAATTAACCAATAAAATAGTTGTGTTTTGACGGTAAGTGCCACGCACATATATTGCCATACTAATTGTATATCACACAACGGGGATGACGCACATAAAAATTACAGGGTAGTTATTTCTGTCCAACTAAACATTCAGCAGTAACCACTGACACATCTGGTCTTAAGTTTATGCTTCGAAATGTGACCCCGCGTTTGAGAGTCGTTGCTGGTTGACGCAATTTAACGATGGCCTCACCTTGCTGTGCCTACTACAGAGATGGGCGCATGTGTGATTAATTATGGTAGGGGGAGTGGGTGCACAGCTTAGCTCAAAGACAGGAGGCACAGATTCTTTCCTCATGGTCTGATCAGGTATGCACTCTGGTGAAGAAGGAAGTAGTCATTCGGTCATAAAATGGGAACGCAAAAAATTTGTTATTGTGTCCACAAAAGCCTGCAGTTGGACTCAGTCTCTTACCAGTTTTATCCATACCATTCACGCACTTCCATGTCTGGGTCTCCCAAGTGATTGATTCCCTTGCAGTTTTGCGACTAAAGGTGTTAATGCCGATGTTTTTAGTGATAGGTACTAAGTATTGGAACAATGATCCATTAGCACACCGAAGGTTTAAATCCAATGGCATGCTTTAAAATACTCTGTTGAAGAGTTGAACTGTCATATTTTCCCTCCACATTTAGCCTAAATTGAACAAAAAAATCATATTCCATTATGTTTGGTTGCTGCACATGCAATACACAGAGATAGTGGGTATCCTTTCATTTCAAGTTCCTCTGAATACTCCTGGAATCATATGAATGACTACCGTGGCACATGCAAGTCTGCCCCAGGTATCAGTTGGCCAATTGAATGTTGCAGAATGTGGGAAGCTGATGTGTTTCCGATACTACAGTGGTATGAGCCTGACCTGCCTTGCACAGTCGGAGCCTTTCACTCTCCTGTCGACCAGCAGTGTGATGCCTTCAGTTGCAGAGGGAACCCTACCAAGAAGCAGCCCTGTTATAAGTTTCAAGAAGAAAAGTGTTGTGAAAATGGGGTGTGAAACACCTCAGTCAGCTGTTAAACACAGAGAATTACCATCATCTGATCTTGCGCGAGTTTGGGGAAGTAGAATTTTTGCAAACAATAGTTCTGAAAGTGATTCTGAAGTTGAAACTTCAGGTAAATACAGGAAGCAGAGAAGTGCAAGACCATTGAAGAAGAAAGTGGCTGTAGTGCATGGTACAGGAAAGAGACTTGAGAATGGATATCCATCACATGTGAATGGTGGTGCAGAAGAGGAATCAGACAATTCAGACACATCTGTGGTTCCAAGCCACAAACTCCAAACATGGAATTCACATGAATCTGCTCAGAGAACACTTGATCCAGAAGATAGTTCTGGTATGGTTAGAGACAAAATTAACTTACATGATAATGTGGATTACTATCCCATCTGGACAAAATCTCCCTTACCTTCGCGTAACAGGTAAGCTGATTTGTTGCGTGTGGAACTAATTTTTTTGGGATAGCACAGTGTAAAATTTAAATAAAATGTTTTCTGTTTGGCATATTTGTTACTCCCCACTGCAACATGGTAAAACTGACTCTTATTTACGAAGTTCTGAGATACGCCATACTCCCAGTATGGGTAGTCACAAGTCACTTCAGTAATGGTACCATGTTACACAGTATGTGCAGTAGGGATAACCTGAGTGCTAGTTCTATCTTCCCAGGAAGTGCTGTTGTTGAGAGTGTGCAGCTGTTCTGTTGTCAGCTATACTGGTTTTGTTGAGATACGTCTCATTGTTGGAAACAGCTTTAGTTACTGGAAATCTTTTGTATACCCCTGTTTCCACCCCTGGGTAGGATGATGGAAGATAACGGATTGTGAAAGGAATGGTAGTTTCTTGTACTTCTCTTTTTCATGCATTATTTTCATTTGTTGAATGGCCTGAAATATTTGAAGGTAATTCTTAATATGATATTTTTATGTATTGGTTTATAAATTAGTCTCAATTTATTTGATTGCAGAGTTCCAGAGGATCAAGGAAATGAAGAACTGATGTCAATTTATGAGACACTGTATCCATTATCAGATCCTCCTCCCCCACCTTTACCCCCACGTACTTTTCCTCCTTGCAGTTCTGTAGGAGTACAACACTCCAAACACCGCCCTTTAGAAAGAACAAGGGCACTGCCTTATCAAGGGGGTTGTGTTGCAATGAATCCTCCAGAAGTTCATCGTCAGCATAAGCCAGTGCCAGTATTATCATCTACATTACTAAAGAAGACAGACTGTTCAAGCAGTAAAGTGAGGAATAGACATTTTAAAAATCAACAAGGACCAAGTTTACCTCCAAAACCAAAAAAATTATTAAATCCAGAAGACAGTTTTGCTTTTGAAATAATTGATACTGATGAAATAAAACCATTCCAGACTGTAAACATGCCTGTCATTAGCTGTTCTAGTCAGAATCTACAAAAATCTTGTGTAGTGTCGTGTACGAAGCTGAAAGAGACTGGAAGATGTGAAGCCCATGGGTTGAATGTTGATGCCAATCTTAAAAGCAATAACAATGAAGATTGTTCTCAGATTGCCACTGTTTCTTCAGCAGAGTCAAAAAGTGGGTTTAAGAAACCAGAAGAAGGTGCAGCAGATGTACCATGTAACTCTGATGAATTGAAAGGCACCATTGAGGTAATATCATTGTCAAATAATAACTGTGACAGGCCAAAGAAATTAGCAGTGAAAGGTGCTCCTTGTAATGTTAATGGTATCCTGAAAGAAGGTGAATGTGTTCCTGTTGTGTCTGCTCCATTAGCAACACCTGAACAGGACGGTAGTCTGGTTGATAGTTCCTCACTAGAAAATCTTCTGAATGAAGATGAAGATGCTGTTTTCCTAACACCAGACAATGAAGCAGCTGCAGGAGAGACTTATACATGTCATTTACCAGACAGTTCATCCAGTATGCAACAGGATATCACACCATCAAATTCTTCTGTCACTGCAAATGAAAGCAATAAATACCACAGTTGTACACATTCTTGGCCAGTAAGTGACATGCATGCACTCTGTAATTTTAACCACAGCAATGAGAGTAAAGCTAGTGTGTCTTCTAGTCATGAAACTGACCAGCATGGTTCCCTAGAGGTCAGTACTAATGGCATGTTAACAGATGCTCATTCAAATGCTAATAAATGTGAACTGTGTCTATTAGCAGTTGAAAATTCTAAAATTTCAAGGCCAAAAAATTTCACTGCTTCTGCTTCTCAGTTGGACTCTGCTAGTGCAGTCATTTTCCAAGGTCTTGTGTGTGAGATGCCAGTCATACTAACAGATGTGCCAAATAGAGAAAATGCTGCCGATGGTGCAGTTAGCGGTACAAGTGGTTCATCCAATTCTGATCTAAACAACATTTATACTTCATCTCTTTTATCAGTGCCGAACCCATTATCTTCATCCATTTCACCTGTTTCACCAAATTCATTGTCAGACTCTGGAATGGCTCTTTCATCTACTACAGACTGCAGCACAAGTTCTTGTTCTGATGCAAATACGATGGTTCTTAGTAACCATAGTTCAAGTACAGATTCTTTAGGTGCTGGTGTTGTGATGAGTGCAAATGCAGATGTTACCAGTAGTGACTCTGGATACAAGGAGTTGGACAGCTGTAATATGAACGTTGGTTTGCAGTCAGAAGGTGCTGAAGCAGTTCCTTCCTGCATTGATATTGTTGATGTGAATGAGGAAAATGCTGCAGAAGATAGTAATAAGTTTGTTGATGCTAGCATGGAGGAGCTGGGATCTTTGAACAGTCCACTTCGTGGTCACAAACCATTGTCAAGACAGGTCAGTCACCCATCCCTAACATCACTTGTCCAGAGACCAGATCCAAGTGCAGCACACTTCTGCAGTGCTGCAAGGTTGCCTCTTCAGCGTCAGGCTGTGATTGAGAGCTCGCCTACTGTTCCACGTCCTCATAACAGGTATGTGGGTAGCTAAATCTGTCTTTAATTTGTAGGCCTTAAGACATTCAGTACTGCAGGTCACTGAGTTACTATTGACGTAATGTGTTGTGTGTTGCACTGTAAGTGCATTTATGTCAATGTGGTGATTGACTCAGGAGAATGGCTTTGGCATAGGCTGTAGTTGTTAGGTGGAAGTCAGACTGTTGGGCGTTTATGACCAGTAACCAATGTATTCTGGTTAAAAATACATTGGGCAAAGTGGAATTGTGTTTTGTGTGTGCAAGTTAAGTCTTATTTCCTCTTTTGTTCTTTGCTGTGAAGGTCGAAGTTGTTGTCGTGAATTGAACGTAACGTGCGTATTTTTCATTTATTGGAGTATGCCGTCCATTTTTGTTGGAGATTTTCATCGATATTTCATGACAGTATAGTTGTGTATACGTATGTACATATCATGTGTTAATGTTGTATAAAATGTTTTTCAAAGGACTTAGAATATAAATCATAAAGGTTCAGTTTAGGTTTGTACTTGTGAATAAAGTGACCTGTAAAATGATGTGTAGTAAGTGAAACTTTCTCATGGTAATGTATTTACAATGTAAGTAATGTATGTGATTTTTTTTTTTTTGGAATTTTCTAGAGAGTGCATGTAATGTTCATTTGAGTCTTCTAAGTAAAGTGGGCTGTAAAGTGATCAAACCTAAGCCAAAACCAAAATGATATAATGGCATTTAGTGTAACCCCAGTGTCTGACTTTAAAAATAATCAGGCTGTTTGGGTAATTTGGGCCTGTTATGAGTGAATGGGCATGGCAAAACTGACGAGTGGGTTTTAGAATTTGTCCTTCGAATCACACCGGAAAGCGAAGTGTGTAGAAAGTGAAGGAAAGTTGTGTTATAATTTACATGAACATTGTTTTCACAGTACTTTTTTATAATTTTTTAAATGTGTTTTTTAATTGGAAGATAATTTATGTGATTGATTTGTGCTCAAAAGAGTCATGATTTTTATGCAGTCTCTACACATGCACAGAAATGCTTTATGTGGCTGTGGTGTGTGCATTTGTGATCTGGTATCAGGGCCTTGGATATATGTTTTTAAAATCATCCTCTATTGTTTCACAGATTTTGTTGAAGTTTGACATCAGAGACTTCCACCAAAAGTTCTTGGGCATTTCTCATTTTCAGCCATATTAATTCAGGATAAAGCCTTGGTAACATAAGACAATAAGTGGGCTTTTCCATATACCATATTTGATAAGTAGTTTTGCAGGCTTGGTTGAAATTCTGTGTGAGGTGCTGTCACTAAATATTGCTTTGTCAATAGTGATTTTCAACCATATTGGTCAGTAATGCAGCCTAGTTTACAGACGACCACAAATGAACTTCTCTTTGTATTCTGTAAACTCTTCTGTAGATTTAATTGAAATTTGCTATTTGAGAGTGTAACTGATTTGCTCTTTGTTGGTGTTGTGAAATCATTGTTTTAAAATGAAATGTATGTCATTGGCACCCTTGTGTACTGCAGTATAGGGTACACCCTTTTGAGTGTGTGTTTTAAAGTATAGGTAAATATGTTACAAATATTGTAAAAATAGGCGTTTTATTTGCTTGTGTTCATTGTATTGGCAGGCTGCTGAGTCGTGTTGCAGCTGTTACATCTCCTGTGGGCATCCCCCAGTGTCCTCCTACTCCCACACACCATGCACGTCCAGTGAATAAACCCATCCAGGAACTGGAGCAACAGCTGTGTGCTGACAAAGAACAACTTTCTTCTGCAGTAGCTGTTGCTGATTTAGGTATTTTCTTAAAGCAATGTAAATTGTTAACTCTTTGTCACCAGAATTAAGTATAGGATGTTCCCTGAAAAAGCTGTGAATGTATATGCCAGCCATTACTTCACATCCTGTCAGGGACATGTATGATTTCGGGCATTTTAGCCCCACACTGCAAGTTAACCATAGTCGACTTTCCGAGCCAAAGGGTTAATTTGTTGTTGTGTACATGTTTAATGCCACAGTCTCTTCACCTCTGCATTTTTGTACCTGGTGAAAGGAAGCACCCAATTTTTGATGGAGTATCCACCAGATGGGATACTGTTGTCTCCCTTCGGAATTCCATCACTTTTGTTACTGACCTGTTGCATAAACAAAATCTCATTCATTGGGCTGGCCAAGATGGAGATTGTGTGCACCTGTATTTACACACTTGGATACTATGTAGTGCATCTGATCCTTGCCACCAGAAACATTTCTGTTCTCTGAGGTTGCGATGACTTCAGGTTTTGGGTGATAACACAGAGTTGTCGATTACAAGCTAGAGTTCTGAAAGCTACTCTGAAATATGTTTTTTTATGTGGCAGTTGGGAATATTTCCATTTTTACCTGTTCTTCTTATTTTAAATGGAAACAGTTAATTGGATCATGCTTTCTCATTTCTCCACCACTGTCCAGTAACTTTTAAATAATGAAAAAGTTTTCATGAATTTGCTATCTATAACTTATTTACCATTATTTGGGAGCAGGAGCAACTACCTGACGAATGGAAGAAAAGTGTAATTTGTCCCATCATGAATGGAACACAGAATTCTTAATTACAAAATGGAGGCCCCAAAATTATGAAGTTTGCCTTTTTTGTGTGGTAATTAGGAAGATTTCCATTTTAACCTGTTATTCTTATTTTAAGAAGAAACCAATATTCGAACACATTGTATCTGTTCCATACCCCCATCGAGTAACTTTTCAAATAATGGATAAGTTTTAATTTATTTACTATGACTGTTATGCCTCTAGAAGCCACTTAGTAATCTACGTTCTAAATTCTGTACCATAACTAGTGTATAATGCAGGTATGGCAGCTGTGCAAAGAAACTTGTGATGTGGGATCAAGATTAGTACCACATATTATGTAACAAGCAGGAAAAATACTTTTGCTATGAATAATAAAGCATTCTTCCTTTCATATTTCTGTTGTACTGACTGATTTATCCCTTCTCTTCCAAATACCTGGGCTGTAGTGATAGATGTACCAGTGACCTGAGTCACTGCCTAAAGATGTGTTGCACAGTTTAAAATTTTCTAGAATTTTTGTGGTTAGAATGTTACTGTATGGTCCATCTCTGCAGTGTACTGCGTTGATAACAAAGTTCCATACTTTAAAAAGACCATTTTATGGATACATACATTCAACATGCAACTTTGTACTAACATAAATCCACACTGTATATTAACTTAGTTTTAACAAAGTTCCATATTTTGAAATGACCATTTTATGGATACATATATTCAACATGCAACTTTGTGCTAACATAAATCCACACTGTATATTAACTTAGTTTGAATCATTTATTACTAAATGAATAATAATTTAGAAGTAGGCCTACGTACTGTGTATGAAAGTTTTACGTTAAATGTTTTCCGCAGCTGTTGGCCGTGCATGTGGCATTTTGCCTAACTGCTCTCAGGAAGCTCCCATACCTGATAAAGTGTGTACTGCAGCTGTAAGACAAGCATACATGGGAGTCAGAGAAAACCTTTCCATTCTTCCTGTATGCCATCTGGCCGCAACCCGACTGCCTTCGATCCCTGAGAGGTCAACAAGGGGTCAGAGATTAGAGCTACCAGCTGAGGAGGAACCCCTGCCACCTTGTAAGTACATACAGTAGGCATGCAAAAATTTTCAAGTGTGTCATGGGAAGAATGCACTTTGAACTAAACTGGATCTTTACAACTTAGCTGTATAATTTCACACATGGCATAGGCTCATACTAACATATGATGGGAAATGGCAAATCCTGATCTGCAGGTCAGGTATAAGTGGAGGGTACACCATGTGGCATTGTATTGTTGTGCTAGACCTGAGATCAAGATGAGGATTCGCTACAGACTTGTATGGTTGGTACAACACAGACCCCTGGCCAGATGCCATTTGTGAAACTTTATGTGTTGCCCACTGCAGTTAGATATTGTTAACAATGCTGTCTTTTATTAGATCTTAATTGATCATACATTATATACAGCAAGTGCTATGATCACAAAGAAATAAGAGTGTTAAATGATTCATAATGTGATGAAAACACTTAAGTTATGCAGTTTGTACTGGATGTGGACTCTTTTTTATTTTTATATATGCATGTATTTATTTATTTGTTAATGTATTATTTTATTTTTTTCTGTACCAGCACATGCTTGTGAGAAATTTGTATGGGGCCCATTTTGTGTTGAGTTTAATGTATGTCAGAACACCTTGAGAACATCAAATGAAGTTCAGTGAGTTATTCCCAATTAATTGTGAATAATGTTAATCGAGTGCATTTTATGGCTATACATTGTGTTCATTTGGAGCAAATAATTGACAATTATATGAAAATGTTTGAGGTGCTGAGCTTTTCTTTTAAAGCTCTCCAGAGCCCCTCAGTTTGAAAGACCTTTCAGACTCCAAGTAAAGAATATATCCTTACTTTGGCCTAGAAACTAAAATCTCAACATTTTTTAGCTGTTACTGCTTTGTCTTGAACCAATGCATGTGGTTGCTGTAAGTAATAAAGCTGATGGACAAATGTAGACCTTGAAAGGGATGTACAGTGAAAAGTATGTTTGGCAAACAGTTCTGCCTGTTTGTGTTTGACAGACATCTCATGGACAGAGTATCTGCCTGTAAGTTTATTACTGTGCGCCCTCAAGTTTCAACTTGCAGTATGGTGCCAATTTGTAGGTATACTGTCCATTTTGGCATTTAATAAGCAACAGAAAGAATTGCTACAGCCACAAATTAAATGTACTTGTACGAAGTGTAGGAAATGTTTATTATTCTCTAAAGTTTGACATGTTAGTTGACTTATTGTCAACAAACAAAATTGTGAACATTTCTGGACAATTGAATGAGACCTGAATGTGAATGGATTGAAATGTTTGTTTGACATTAAACCAAGTATGTGCTGATGAGCCACGCTTAGTTAGCTATGTTTTTATCTGGTATGTCTGGTTGTTGGAGTCTGGCTTTCTGTTGCGTGAAATAGGCTTATATACAAATATGTTAAAGATATGGCAGAACCATGTACACTGTTTTATTTCAAACACCCTTGTGTTGGGTACTGGTGTTTCTCTTGAGTGTTCTGTTCAAGTTTAATTCATTTGTGTGGCAGTTTTTTAATAGCCTACTTAGCTAGGCTTGACATGACGGGAGTTAAATGCATTCACAGTCTGCCAGGTAATGTAACAATTTCATGACAGATTAATGGTGCGCAATTTTATCACCTCGTCAAAGCTAAGTCTGAATGTGTTATTGAGTGACAGGATGTTTCAGCCTGACTTTTTATGTTCACATGCCACAAGTTGAATATTGTTGAGGTTGCATCTGTATTTCAGACTGGGAGGCCCGTATTGACAGTCATGGACGCATATTCTATATCGACCATGTGAACAGGACTACCACGTGGCAGCGACCTACATCCAATTCAGTGACACGAGCAAGACCAGTCAGTAATGAGCTGCAGAGACAGCAGCTTGACAGAAGGTAAGTCTGTTGTATGTATTGTGGCTGACATGTCATTTGTTTATCGTAAAGCTGATGTTTTATCTGATGATCATTACAAACTGAACAGGAAGTGAAAGGTTAATATCTGCATTGTTTTTTGCAATGTAAAGCAACTAGTATGTAGGAACCATGTTATGTGAGTAGCCAGTGAAAACATCAGTCATGGGATAAGGTGTTGGTATGACTGTACCTTCACTGTTTTCTTTTCTGAAGTGTATAATATCTCCAATATTTCAGTGACTTTTATACTCGGCATTAAGTGACAGACGTCATGTATGAAAGTAAATGAAAATTTAAACACAGTTTTATTGCTACTGTTGATATAGTAATTGCACTAGTCGGTATTGTGTCTAGGCTACGCCTGGACATTCTGGGCTGAGAATCTTGGTAGGGGCAAGAGATTTTTCTCTTCTCCAAAACTTCATACTGGCTCTGGCTGGTCTCCTGTTCAGTGGATACTGGTTTTTTTCTTTCTTTTTTTTTTTTTTTCTTTTTTCTGTGAAGATGACCATTCACCTCCATCTAGTGCTGAGGTTAATAATGAGCGTACCTATACCACTTTTTCCGCTACAGATTGTTACAGGACTTGAGGTAAATATTTAAAGACTGAATTGCAGAGGTAAATGGGGGTCAGAAATTTCATGTATACATGGGTCCAAATTGCAGCAGTTACGGAGTTAGCAGTAGTTAAAGCGTAAGGGGGGCACGGTGCTGGTAGCATGTCAGTTAGCAAACAGTGCTGCCAGTTCATGCTGTGATAAGTGTACAGAGAACAGTATATGTCTTAATGGTATGGATAGGAACAGTTTTTTTTTTTATAGTGATGAGTGTGAAATTTTACTTGATCTTTGTCTAATTCACGTACAACCACAAAGGAACTGTTAGAATAGATTAGTGTGAAACAGAAATATGCCCATCGTCTTGCATTTCCGTTTAATGCATTTTAAATAATACAGAACAAGGGCATCTCCTCATCAGACATTTCCTGTATTAATACTTTCAGTGAGTTGTTGTTTTGGTGTGAACTGCAGGGGACTTTAACTTGACTGCATCATATACTATATTTACCGAAATGTAAGATGAGAATATTTTGCAAATTCATTATCAGAAAAATGGGACAGTCGCCTTATAATTGTACATGTACTGCACAGGTAAGTTTTCTTAAAATTCAAGATTGTGAAGGGGTTCATCGTATATTTGGGTAAGCATGGTGTTTCAGTCAAGTTGCCATCAAAATTTGGTCCGTTATGGACACTCCCTAATGAGGTGACAAGAACCCATGAACATTCTGTTAAAGTATTGGTCTTATTAAAACAGTCTTTAGAGAAGTAGGGTGTAAGATTAACCTTTAGACGCCTAACGTCAACTATGGTTGACGTACCACACCGCTAACCTCCAAAGTTGCATTTTATATATTTATTCAACAAATATAGGTACTGAATATTTTAAACATGGTGTATAATCTGCGTTTTTTTCTCTTCAAAATGCATTTTGTTTCATAATTCTAACTTGTTTGGTTCCAGTATTATTCACATTTTATATACAGGGTGTGCTAAAACTAAAAAAAATAATTCCGGCGCCAAAAGGTTAAGAAGGAAAATGAGAAAGTTATCCCTGTTCTTAAGTAATTACCAAAAGGTTGGATTCAGGTAAAGTTCTATGCATTCATTACCTTGGCAGTAGATGGAGTTCCATACAGGCACAACCGCAGGGTGGTACTTCTCAGTGTGTTTCTCATTATTTTGTTAGTGGCCATAGGTTGTTGGATGTATGTGATTTAGATGAATGTGTGGAATTTGCAGGTATCAGAGCATTCGTCGAACCATCACATCTAGACGACTGGACTCTGAGGATATTATTTCTGGCAGTGGCAGTTGTGTTCAGGGCCAGTCCCAGGCCATGTCATCAGATGGCAGTGGTAGTAGCAGTGGTGGAGAGCAGCAGCGATTACAACAAAATGCAGATATTGTGCATCACATGCCTGCCGTGCGGTTTATCTCTAGGCCTGATTTCTTCTCAATTCTGCACATGAACCAGGTATTTATATTCTCTGTAGAAGCAGCACATGGATGATTGTTATTTTTACTGAAATGTTGCTCTTATTTCGCGCTATCCTTGTGTGGTGTCCATCTCTCTGTGTGATATTTGAGGTGCTCACAGCAGTGGCAGGAAAGTATACGGTCTTGTAGGATGTGATAGCATATAGACTGATATAAATTTACCGGTGTTGAATGTGTGGTATTTGTGGTTCTCACTGCATTAACTATGAAGTGTGGGATATGTTACATAGCCTCGTAGACGGCAGCAGGTTCCTTCAAATGTTGGTAAATTTCTGCCAGATTATAACACTACAAAGCCACATTCCAGAAAGCAGTATTATTTATCATTCTCTTTGCATGTTCTACTATATTTACCCAAACATGAATGAACTTGCCTGAAGACTTATAATCACACACAAAGTCAAGATTGCTCTGTATAAGTATTTTTCTGAAAATTGAGGATTGTAAGGGGGTTCTTTTACTTACCTTCAGGTAAATATGGTAGTTATGGTGAATTTCACTAATTCCATGTACTTCATGGCCAAGTAATTATTTTGTGATTTATACAGAAACCCCCCAGTTGTGTCATTTCCTTAATTTATACACAGTGCCATCCATAAGTTTTAGGACTGATTTTTTTAAAATAAAAGAACTAGAGCGATCTATTGAGCAACCCACTAACTAAGTACTATCAGACAACATCTGTTCACACACTGAGTTTCATTTGTTTATCTTCGACAGCGTACAACTTGTCTTGTAAAGACAGTTTTCTTTATACGTCATGGATGGCGGAAATGAACGGAGAGTTACTGTGAGATATTGTTCCGAAGCTGGTCTATCTGCGACTAAAACACTAGTGTTCATGCAGAAGGCTTATGGGAATGAGGCTCTGAACTGATCAAACGTTTTTAGGCGGTATTCTTGATTTCGAGACAGAAGAGAGCCGGTAGAAGATGATGAGAGAGGTGGTCATCCAAAATTGACTTGAACTGAGGTAAACATTGCTGCTGTTGCTGACTTGGTCAAAAATGACCGTCGAATCGCATCAAGAATGATAGCAGAATCTTTGAACATCCCAAGACTGTAGTTCTTCAGATTCTGAAAGAGGATTTGGGAAAGGGAAAGTTGTGTGTGCATATTGTTCCACAGTCCTTGCACCTGAGTGAAGCGAAGATCGAGTCACATCTTGCTAAGGCATTATCGCGATAGCCGATGCAGACAAAAATCTTTTCAACAAAATTGTTACGGGAAATGATACCGAAACAAAGCGACAGGGTTCTGAATGGGTTGGTGAGACATCCTCTTGGCCAAACAAACTGAAATTCCAAAGGTCCCGCATCAAGACCATGGTGATAATTTTTATCGACTCTCAAGGCATAGTAAACAAAGAATTCGTACCAGAGGGAAAAACGCTAACTGCAGAATTTTATAAAGGAGTAATGGATCACCTCCTGAAGCACATTCATTGGGTTTGTCCAGCCATTTTTTCATGTTGCACGATAATGCGCTTGCCCACAAAGCTGCAATTGTTTGCCGATTTTTGACCCCAAAAAATGTTACAACCCTTTATAACCCCCCATACTTATCTCTGTCAGACTATTTTCTGTTCCCCAAGTTGAACGTGAAGTTAAAAGGACTCCACTTTGTGGATGTTGCTGGGATCCAAGAAGCCATAACTGGTGAATTAAAGAAGGTCTAAAAAGGAGTTTTCAGCTGCTTTTCAGAAACTGTAGGACCACGCAAAAGACTATATATGCCAAGGGGGCTTATTTTGAATGAGAAAAATTAAGGTGTGTCTTCCTCATGTGTCTTCGATTTTTAAAAAAATCAGTACTAAAACTTTTGGACCGCACTGTCTATTTCCACATTGCTTCATTTGGCTTGAATGATACAAACATCATTGAATGCTGCTTATATCTGTCAGTGTGACAGGGCTTAAGAATTGTTGTAATGGGGTTGGTTTATGCAAAGGTTGTAGAGATTGGTTACTGAGTTACTGAGTCTGATGAAGACTTGGCCCATTCTGTTGCTGCAGCCTTCACTCTTCACCAGAGTTTATGATTCCATTTAGCATTAATTTTAGATTCATTGACTGCTTAGGTATAAAGGCTGTTTAAAATCACTCTCAACTTACATGATATACTTTAAAGAATCCTGTGGTACTTGTTATGTACTTCACATTTGTTACTAGAAGAATTGAACAGCATAAATGCACTTCTAAAACCCATTCACTGTAGTCCTTACTGGTGTAGTTAATGAACTATTAGAGTACAAGTACCTTGCAGTAGAATTTTGCCTGTGGTTACCCTGTGAAATTCCTGCCTGTTCAGTGTTTTCCTTATTAGAAGTTCCTGGATACAAGGTTTTCCTGTGTACAGAGTTAGATTTTTGAATGACCACCAAAACTCCCATTAGAGTAATGTTTATTTTTCATGCTCATAATGTTATTGTTTGAAAGTTTCCCTGATTTAGAAGTTGATTTTGTTTGGATTTTGATGTTAAATTTCTCATTTAATGTGTGTAAAGGTTTTACAACAATTATTTGTATCTTAGTGGCTCAACTGTGCCATGGTTTTTAATTGATTTTTGGTCATCTTATGACTTCTGCATAATGTGTCTGCTGTTTGATTGTGGTTCCTCAGTTTTTGTTTTTAACTTGTTACTAACTAAAGCATGTCAAAGAGATGCTACAGCAAGAAAGAAACTTCAAAATGTAATTTTGTTGCACTGGATGTAGATATGCTGGGACTTATACAAAGTGCTGTAGTTACCAAAGAATTGAAATTTCGTATTTGAACAAGATACCCGCAGAAAATAAATACCTTCTCCGTGAATTCTTGTATGCACAGGTGTACACACTGTTCACACAAAGTGTAGTAATGACAATCGAGTAGCTGCTTGGTAACATACGTATTTCCTGTAAATTTTGACTAATTGTCTGCCATTGTTATGTGATGGCACTGCTTTCTTAAATTTTAGAGGTACCAGCCTATTTTCAATTTGTTTCTCATTTTATCTTCCAGGAGGCACTAACATTGTACAATCGTAATGGTTCTTTGAAACACATGGTTTCCAAGATCCGCCGAGATCCACAGGCATTTGAGCGCTATCAACATAACCGAGACCTTGTTACATTGGTCAACTTATTTGCTGATTCTTTGAGGGATCTTCCTCGAGGATGGGAAACAAAGTTTGATCGAAATGGAAAGGTAAAAGGATTTATTAATTTAACAAGATATTATGTAAAGAATATACAGAGCTTAAGTTTCTGGTCTTCTTAAACTTTTATGTGTGTTTGCAATAACAAAATATTGGTCTTAACATGGAGAGCAGTAATCCTTTCTTCATGAGACCTTGTGTGCTGATGCTTCTCTGTCCTGTCTATCAGAATTACCTGCACCTTCTCAGCTTTTGAAAGTGTAACTGCTGTATGGCTTTGCAGACCATCCAGTTACTATCATAGAAATCCCATCACATATAGCATGTCTTTAGAAGAGGTAAGATGTCCTTGTGTACAGAGAAATTGGTAGTAAGGAGTATACAGGGAGTGAAGCAAGTAGAGAGAATGCTGAATATTTGGAACACATGAGCTTCAGAACTTGTGCAAAAAAAAAAATGGGAAGAAGAGGAGTGAAAGTAGTAGTACTAGTGATGGTGGTAGCAGCAGTGGTGGTGGTGGTGGTGGTGGTGGTGGTTGTGGTGGTGGTGGTGGTGGTGGTGGTGGTGGTGGTGGCGGCGACGGTGGCGGTGGCATTGATGGTGGTGGTAGCAGCAGTGGTGGTGGTAGTAACAGTAGCTGCAACACAGTGCATGTAGTATGAAGGTAAAAAGTGAAAAGCAAATTTTTCCCTATATCCTGGCTTGTGAGGTGAGTAGAGTCATAGCTCCTGGTCCTGTATGGAAGTGAGTCATCATCTGCACCCTGGCTGCTTTGCATCCAGGGAGAGGACTCTGGTACCCACGCAACTGGAGGCTTAGTGGGCCGGAGACCTGTTCTGGACATTAAGGAGAAGAGACAAACCTCTTGCCTCTGTTGACGATCAAACCCTGCCTCATCCAGCCTGTGGCATATTCACTGTACTGACTGTGCTGTCTCAACTAGTTAGTGTAAAGTTAATCTGCACCAAAGCATGGATAGTGTTAATGTTGTTGATCATGTGGCTGCATTCTGTTTTCAATGGAGGACCCTTGTGTGGTCAAAGAATTGCCTCAGTTGGGGTGTAGTGGTTTCTCCCATTGTATATATTCTCTAAAAGAATGTGCCAGAAGCAAACAGTTCAAACAGTCTCTTGTTCCAATTCATAGGAAAAGTCATAATGGTACTTCTTCACAGTTTTAGGAATGATGAAGTATGGCCATTTACTGTGGATAAAGGACAGCAGGTAGATAGGAAATAGCTTTTTTACTGAATACTCAGATGACAAACTTGGGGACTGTACCAAGCATGATTTTAGGCTTCTGCGCTGAAGTAGATGAGAACTGGGTTGTTATGGGTTATCACGCAGTGACTAGTGGTAATTCCTTACCGACATTTTGGGACATCCTATTGGTCCCATCTTCAAGATTCAAGAATCCAAAGAGGGGGGACTCTACCATTTCTTCTACAAGGAAGTTTCCATTGTGAAATGCAGGAAATTTCTTTATTCTCTGTGTGATGCTTGAGGCAGGAACCTGGTTGTTTGTATAGAAAATTGCTTCAGTAATTACTGCACACACTGTAGACACATTGACAAGATTAAATAGCAAATATTTATTACTGACTAATTAACACTGAATTTAAAAGGGCAAAATGTGAGTTTGTGTAACTGAGCTCGCTGTCTTGAAGCCAGCTATTTTACTTCTCAGGAAAGACCCCTGGTACCCATTGGATAGGAGACTTGGTGGACCCCAGAGCTTCCCTAGCTGCTCTGCAAATAAAGAATCTCCCTGTGCCCAAAATTAAAGCCCAGTGTTCCCACTTATGGCAGGTTAATTTAGTGATGGATTTATCCGAGCTTTTTAATTTTTATCAGAGTACTGGTACTCTGAACTGACAAAAATAAATATGGACAGGAAGGTATTGAGCTTGTCCATGAAAAGACGTATACTTCATTGTGTAGCACCTGTAGGTTATCATGTTGTAATTCAAACCATATTTACATGAGGCTGTAGGATATGCTCCACTTTAAGCATTTAATATTTTGTTGTTTACAGTATGCTGCTGTACACAAACAGTCACATTGCTATCTCTGCTTCCTATCTTTTTGTTGCAAGATGTTTTGTGTTTTGCAGAAGTAAACTGTAGATTTGTGTCTCGTGTCTCCTATTAAACATGGTTGTTCCTAGCATGGTGGTTGGGCTGTCTATGAATAGACTTGTGGCTTCCTCTTCTAGCAATTCTTCATTGATCACACAACCAAGACGACAACTTTCATAGATCCCCGTGTGCCAACTGAATCCCTGTACCTGAACCCGCACAAGTTTTTCCTGCCTGCAGCCCGGAGGAGAAGCAGAAGTGCGGGTGAGGAAGAGCTCAGCCATTCCCGAGTAAGTTGCTCACTCCTGGCCATCCCTGTGTGAGTGAGAGTTTTCCCATATTAAAACAAGAATCTTCAGAGAACAAAATATTTGTTATACACTGACATGCCTAGAGAATGATAAAAAGTTGTTAATATTACAGTATATAGAAGGGTTGAATATTAACAACTATGTGAACTTCTTTATAAAGGGAAAATTTAATACAGTATTTTGCAAATCAACAATCCATCCAGACAGGAAAACCAGACATTAACCCCCTCCATCTTAGCTTAGGAGCAGAGACTCAAAGTGTGATGCTTTATATCCTCATACTGCTAGCATAAGCAACAAGCATCAGCCTAAACACGTTAAAAATAAAACTAACTGATGAAGTACAGAGTCTTATTGGATGCTGCACCAAGTTGAATGGTAAATTTTCAATCTACATGATGTAATATCCCAAAAGACTTGAATCCTTATGAGCACCAGCGTAAGAAGCTCAGATCCTGCAAAACTTGCTGAGAATACAGCAGCTGCCAGAAATGTTCTTTGTCCTTGTACACGCATTCCTGACACTTCTGAAGAAGTTTAAATTGGTCCTTGCTATACCTGATAACTTGCTTTCATATTTTTCCCTTCCCTTCATCAATTATGTGAGTGATGTGTTTGATCTGTAAATGGTCTGATTTAATGGTCACAGATGAAAGTCACATGGGGTGAGGCTGACCATAAACAACTGCTTGTATTGTGTCCCAAACACTTCCCCTGGGTCACCCATGAATGTCTTTGCTATGTGAGCAGTTGTAGTCTTTTGTTATGTGCATTTGCATAGCCATGGGAAAGCTCATATTAGCATCATCATGTTTGTCCATCCATCTGTATATGTCACCTTCGCTCCCACTGGATGGATTTCCATGAAATTTAATACTGGGGACATTTATGAAAGTATGTCAAGAAAGTTTACTTGTATGTAATGTTTGCAAGAAAATTCAAATTTGGTTAAAAGTAGGCAAAAATATCGAGTACATTACATGAGAACTTAAGTATGTTTTATTGTTGCTGGTGATTTTAAATCACCATGAAAGTGCTCTTGTCAGGTGAAATGGTATCAGTGTTGTTTATTGTCCGTCTTACACAACAATTTGATGTAAAGTTAAGTTATATACAATTAATGTAGGTACATGTTTCAACCCCTTGGGGTCATCCTCAGGCTTATAAAATTTGAAACATACAAGGTACTTCTGAAGTAATTACCTACGAGATCCCATGGTATTACAGTAAGTTAGTTCTAAAATATATGTTAAAAATGGTTAAAATACAGGTGAAGAACATATAATGGTGGAGAACACGTGGATCTATGTTGTATACATGTGACTGGTGTTAGTGTAACTTATGGAAGTGCCATGATGTTATGGTCGTGGATTGGGGACCTCACGATGTATCAGAGGCTTTTTATCGTATGTGGTTGGTGTGTGCCCTCGTTTGTAGGGAGCTTGAACTCACTGTTTGGGTGATGTGACGTCCTTGTGAGGTAGATGTTCGATGTCATCCAGATGTCCGTGAGTTGAACGCGGCGCTCTGTGGTGCTTATTATAGCGAGCAACGGTGTGGGTGCGCTGTCCCAGATCTTGAGTGGAATGTGATAGGAGGCAGCTTCTTGTGTTGTCGAGTGAAGAGATCAGTGCTGGTGCGATGTCTTTTTGGCGTAGACGTGTGGAATTTCCAGTAACTCCATCGGAAGGTTACTTAGTCAGAAACCCAACCATAACCCCAAA
>Ga0131853_10008294_pt1 | contig 18918 bp, 7 predicted proteins | sample TergutLab28metaG_FD_92764 | JGI IMG/M metagenome (GOLD analysis project Ga0131853, IMG submission 92764) | Labiotermes labralis P1 segment gut microbial communities from Petit-Saut dam, French Guiana - Lab288 P1 (version 2) (version 2) | ecosystem: Host-associated > Arthropoda: Insects >...
CTTATCTCTGTTCACTTTATCATATGCCTTTTCGTAGTCTATAAATAAAAGAAATAGCGGTAAATTGTGTTCTTTCCTTTTTCCATTATCTGTTGCACCGTGAATATAGCATCGGTACAGCTGTGTCCCTTTCTAAAACCGCACTGTTCCTCTACTATTTCGTCTTTCAAATATTCATTTAGTCTGTTTTTTATTATGTTTGCAAATAATTTGTAAGCTGTAGGCAGTAAGGAAATTCCTCTATAATTTTCACATTTGCTTTTTGTTCCTTTTTTATGTATATAAATGCTATTTTCCATATTGGCCAACAAAACTGACCAATTTGTTTATAGCTTTCCGTCCACTAAATACAAAACATAACCTAATAAATCCGCAAAGTAAAATGTAAACAAATATTTATCCAGCGGCATTTATGGTCTAAGATGTAATACATGTCATAGAATTTATTGTAATTGAGGTTAGCAATGGTGTGGCGACCCGCAAAGCCTCTGACGTCAAAACTGCTGGTTGCCATTGCCTTCGAGATAGAGAGAGAGACAGAGTGCAAGACGCTTACAGAAGACTGACTGGGACAGAGTCGAATATTCCAGAAACGTAAAAGTGGCAAGTAAGACCAGCGTTCAGCAGCAGGAACACAGCAGTGTCACGGTTAGGCAGTGTTGCGTGTTATCGGATAGCGAATGTGGACGGCAGAGTGAAGGGAGATTGTTACAACGGAACTGCATAGTGAGTTGCATAGTGGAGAAGTGAATGTGTGGAGTACCGTGTTCGAGACCGGTGTCAGTGCTGTGAGCATCAGCAAACAAGGGAACAACTAGATAGGGCTATGAGTCCGGAGTAATTTATGAGGGCAGAGTATTCTCTTGTGAGTGATTCTTGAAATTCTTGTGAGAGATCTGTTTTAATTACTGACTGTTTCTATTGTTTTTTTCTGTAGTGTTAATAAATTGTGTTATTTGTAAAACCCACGGGCCTGTCTGTTACATTATGTTGGTCAGAATGGACGAATTCTTAAAATAAGATTTTTAGAGAATCAGAAATGCATAAAAACAAATAATCCTATATCTGGATAAGCACTACATATTGTAAAAATAAACATAGGTATGGTCCTATACAGACTATAGTGAAGCTAATAAAGGCATGTAACAATTGCTGGCCTATGAATTGCCTCGACAACTTTTATATTCAAAAATACCAACACCAAGGATCCTTAATAAATAAAAAAAATATATAGATGAAATAAATCCTTTATTTGCTCTTGCACGTGATCCCGACGCTAAAAAAGGCAAGCGCGCAGAAGATACAGTCCACATAAGCAACACCACAAAACGCCGTTACGCACCGTGACACGGGTTACGTCGTTCGCTTCAGCCGGTATGCACATAACGTCGGAAACAACACAGGAGCAAATACAGGTAAAGCAATCCCTCTACAGGTCTGTGGGCTCCAGGAGATTGAGGCTCCCAGGAATTTTAGACAATCGGCACATGAAGCCCTACGCACCAGCCGCTTTTAACTCCATTAAATATTCGTAGTACTCATTTCTGTTAGAGGCTGAGTCGATCCCAGGGCACTAGTACGGCCGGCAGGTTTATTTATGTCCATGACAAATTCCAGTGACAACACGACGTATGGAATACGCGACCTTTCGGCTCGTAGCGCAGTGCGTCAACCAGCTGCGCTGCCGCGTGCCCCTGTAGTGTATCACGTCATTCCACAGTTTACTTTTATATGTATATATAGTCATTAATTGATTATTGACAATTACACAGGACGAGATCCCTTTCGACCATATGGTGTCACACATGTTTATATACACAACACAGAAAATATAAACAACTACGAAACTGCAGCAGAAGATGCTCATTAATTTATGATGATGTTATTAAAACAATATGAACTTGTACTTATTAATATGTATAATTTAGAATTTAAAAAATTTGAGGCTTTATTTGTTATGATGAAAGTGAGGGCGACTAGTAGCTAAAGTACGTGTTCCTCTTACGATTCTTTGTTGTTAATAAACTTCCTGAAGATTGCACCTTCGTGCCGTAACATGTTGCAGTTGGTACCTAATATGAAGTGTTTTATAGTGTGTTTTATTACGTTGGAATTGGTGCATTGCTTGTTACAATATGGACTGTAAGAAATGCCGTCTATGAATAACATAAACATTATATAGATGCTATGTTCAGTCGCTGCTGCCACAGGAAATGGAGGTGTGCTATGTCTACTGTGGGCACGCGTGATTGGGATAAATAGGAACGGTGTGTATCTGAGGTGCAGGTGGAACATGGGGTACGTCTGGAACAGCTATTTTGTTTTGCAGCTCCTTTAACTGAGGGCATGGCAGGTTAAGTGGTATAAGTCACATATTCTTCATTTGGAAATTTACACAAATTCGCCTGTCAGTACTTTTGGTTTATAATTGACCTGCCTTTATAGAAGGTGTGATATGGGGGTAAAATTAGCAACTGTAATTGATATCGTTTGGCCTGTCATAGAAATAAATATTGTGATAACGTAGAAAAACTTATCTAACCTTTCTTTAAAGACAGAATTACGTCACTTTCTCTCTGTCTGTCTCTAAACTGCTCAATTACGCCTGCTCTTTATTTGTGGGCAGTTAAATTCGTCTCTTACTGCGAGAGAAAGTAATAGATTTCTGAATTTTTAAAGAAGAGAATAATAAGGAGAAAGTTTGAACCGAAAGGCAAGGTATAACAGAAGCTTACGGGAAACTGTGTTACGGTTTTCAGTCTTCACTAAATTCTATTTAACTGAGTAAATGAAGGAGAGCGAAATGATCAGGGCTTGTAACGTCGATGAGGGACATTAGAACACGAAACATGGTTCTTGGTCGGGAAACCAAAGGGAAGCGACCACTTGAAATACTTAGAGGTAAACAGGTTAATATTAAAATTAAAACCATAAAAATGCTGTATTTGGGCGTGGACTAAATTCAGCTGTGGCTCAGTGGCGGGCTTTTCTGAGCGCGGTTACGCAACTACAGATTCTTTAAAGGGCAATAAATATACTAATCAGCTGACAAGCTAATAAGGTTTTGAAATAGGACGGATCTTCTCCCGCGGTTTTAGTAATTTTTTTTCCCACCTTCACCGACCTCAAAACAGGGCGTTTAAATCTTCCGATTTGGAGTGTAGCAAGAGCCGCACTGTGGTGTGCGCCGTCTTTGAGCTCTGCTGAATGGAGCCAGTAAGACATTACAGTATTTTGCTGAATCGATTTGTGAGCGGTGCTGATTGAAGCAGACAAGACACTGTGGAATACCGCCATATCGTTTCCTGAGCGTGCTGAGACAACACGTGTAATGACGGATCATCGGGTTTCTTATTCATCCTTGATTTGAGATTCTCTCGAACCCCACAACCCCCTCTCATGACTACCTTCTCCGTAGTCTCTGATCGAAGTCACCAGACAGAGTCGACATCTACACGCACCCTCCCTCCGTCTGTCAGGACTGCATGGTCTACTGAACAGAAGCTACTTCAAGTTACGCTAATCTCGCGGTGCCTTTTCACAGCAACCTCCCTCTTTTTGCTCTATCTTGAAGATCCTGAAGATGCAACCCTCACTTCAAACATAAAAAATAATAAGGCAGTGAGTCTAACACTGGGGTGATTTCAGAAGGCACAACAACAGTCATGTTGGTCCCAAAGAAATGAAAAGTTTCTTAACCACTTATGAATACACGTCAGATTTGTACAAAGGATTACTCATTTATGCTTGGAGGTAGATTAACTACAAGCATTCCGAACTCTAATCTTTTGAACACATGCGGTCTTCTCACGCGGCATCTTTTGTTTTACAGGGCAAGTTCCAAAATGTATATTAACAAGACAAACAAAATTCGTACAACGTAACAAAGAGGCGCGTTTTTGCAACCGTTGTTGCAGTAGAACAAAAATGTGCATTACACAAACTGTGTGTGTGTTTGTAGCCTTAGACGTCCAGAATAAAAGGCGCATGCCCCATATTGTCATCAGTGGCCTGCCCCGCTCTACAATATTTTTCCACTGTATCTCACAAACGGCACAATTTTCGAAAAAAAAGTATTGAACATACAACAGGAGTTTCGAGTTTCCGTACAGCGTTTATCAGAAATAGTTTTCTTTCTAAGAAGAAATGAGCAAGATATGATAAAAAAGTATGTTGATCTTCTTGTAAAGTACTCTTTATTCTTCACCGATTTTAATAAAAGTTGAATTTCTCAAAAGATTTTCGAAAAATACTCAAATATCAAATTTCATGAAAATCCGCCCAGTGAGAGCCGAGTTGTTCAATGCAGACAGACAGACGGGACGGACAGACAGCTACACGGACGGACAGGCATGAGGAACCTAAGAGTCGTTTTTCGCAATTTTTCCAACGCGCCTAAAATTATGGTCCATTTTTGACAATTGATATCCTGGTTGGAATGTAATATATAGGCTACGTTAAACAGATTTTCCCAAGTACATTACTGGGCGGAAATTGATGTCGCAGGTACTGACAGTACTTAGTTAAATTAAAATTTTCCTTGAGGGTCATATCTTTCGACTCTTGGGTTTTGAAAACCACAATTTGTGAAGTCGTGTGCCGAGCAGCACATACTGCGAGGTTTTGGATATCCATTATTCCAGGTTTGTATACAAACTCTGTGTCTATAAGAGCCCGAGGAAATATTCCATGAATTTTAATGTGCTCCAAGTATATGAGAAGCCAGTAAATTATATGCGCTTCAAGTTAATTCGTAGTGTTAATTTTCTATTTTATGAAAGTCCTATATACAGCTGTGCAGCATGTGGATGGTTTTTCTAGGAAGGCGAAGTGGCGCTCTAAGACTGCCGTGACAGCCCGCAGTTCTCTGGGGGATACGCGAAGCAAGCGGCTTGCAACAACCTCACTTTAAGCTGAATACATGGGCTTTAATCAGGAAGGATAAAGCTGTAATCGTGACAGTAATCGGATCTAAGCAAGTGGGGCGGAAAGTGGAGCAAATCTTTGTTTAAACCACACGAAGGAAATGGGGAAAATACTCGCTGAAGTGTTCTAGAAGGAGAAGAAAGAGCAGCTGGAAAGAAAGGGGGAATTTCAGAGTGTAATAGAGACAGGTTTGTCTTATAAATTATCGTCTTCTCTCTTGCAAGGGGGATAACAAAATTCGGACTTGTGACTTGCATAAAACGAAATACTCTTCTCCATTTTCCTACCTGGTTATTTTATACAGATGTATAAAATTTTGTGTGTGGTTTTTTTTATCATTGTTCAAGGCCGTTGTTATAGGTCAGGTATTGCAGCTTCGAATTAATGTGCCACTATTATATATTCAGAGCAGTATTAAATAGTCCAATACAAGTGAAATTTTATTTAAAAAGTACATGTTTCAGTCTAGATATCGACCATCATCAGGCCGAAAAATATACAATGTTTGAAAGGTTGGCAAAAATGTAATGCACAAAACATCGTCATGTTTTGTGCAAGATCCTACAGTTTTAAAGTAATTTTTTAAAAAAAAAATTAAAATTACAAATCCTTTTTTTAACAAAAAGAATATTAATATAATATTCCTATGATTACACTTCAGCTACCAACGATCATATATAATGTTACAATATTATTGTGAAACAAAAGTATTTTAACACTGTGGGATCCCACAAAAAAACATGTTGACGTTTTGTGTATTGCATTTTTTACCCTTCTGTATTAATTGTATATTTTTAGCATGATGATGGTCGATATCTGTACCAAAACATGTGGATTTTAAATAAAAGATGGTTGTGTTAAACTGACTGTTTGATGTTGTTTTGAATATTTTTTTAAAGACACAGCGGTTTGGATTCCATTAAGTTACATCTTATATGGTAAATTGGAAAGATGAGGAAGGAATTGTGTTCTGGTCTGCAGTAGTTCGAATATCCCAACATTTTGGAGTAAAGTAGAGGAAAGTAACGAAAATTGTAATTAATTAAAGGCCAGTCTTCCAGCCGATAATTCCGGAGTTAATGTAAACCACTCAACCGGTACATTCTATTTCACACATTTTGCACATATTTTAACGGAAGCGAGCAACCGAATGCGGAATTCCACAGAATAGAGTAGTATTCTGTCATTCCGAATTTGGATGTTTTATACTGCTGTATCACGTTCTAAGGCAGGATAACTGCGAATAATGAAAGATGCAGATTGATAGATTCTTTGGTTACTTGACTCCTTTTGTTACGTTTCAGAGGTTTTATGGCGTCGATGATCGGCTCACTGTGTGTTATGAATTGGAGAGAATACAGCAGAAAGCGGTTGTGGCCAGTTGAAGGTGCTCAGCGTTTGTTTGGAAGGATGGACGAAACCCAGTATTTGGAAAATTGTATGTAGTCAAACACAACTGTGTCACATGAGGTGTATTTAATGACTATATAATGGACAACAACATATTTCGGCCTGTGCTGATCATCTTCACGTTGTCTTAGGGGAACTTAAAATCTTACTATAAGGGATTTTTTTTGCCAACAACATCAAAGTGAAATGGGTGAAGAATTTGTAAGTCTAAGGGAAAGTAAAAGAAGTTCGAATTGATTGTGCTGAGAAATAAAAAAGCAGGAACAATTTACAGAACTGGACACACATTCTATTCGAGGAAGATGCGATTTCCAAGCCGACGGCTGCTTAGATGCTATTGCCACGTCAATAGAGTTATTATCTGCTCCTCCTGCAGGAAACAAACGCTTTATTTTCGTAGTAAAACGTCACCGGAGACTTCATCATTCAGTATCCGAACGATCTGTGGTGGCTGCTTCTTCTTCAAATTGCTTATGAACAATATCTTAAGAAATAGAGTATTCTAGTGAATAACATATGTTATACTGTCCACCGAAGCTACGCACACTGTGAATTTCGGACCCTGAAATTCGGTTCCTTTCCATGAAAATACACGCTAGGCTCATTAAAACAAAGCAGCTACGCGATGCGAAGTCATTTTTTTTAAGTTGATTAATTCGACTGGCAAACAAATAGACTATATTTTACAGAATAAGAAGGCTCGTTACTGTGGTCGTTGTTATGAGCTATATGAATCTGGTCCACTTCATAAGACGCTGTTTCATTCATGTACATTTTATTATCATTACCAGCAATCATCGACTAGGCCTTCCAAAATTCTGTTAAATTTAAACTTTGGAATACAATTCCTTTAAATTTGAGTTTCTTAAAGCGGTTATTATGAAGGTTGTTGTTTTCTTAGACGTGACGCCATGTAGAGGGTAGCTTATTACCATGACTTTAGAGAAACTGTCTGCGTCCGACTTCAGTGTGGAATAACCTTGAAATTGTAGGCAATGATTTCCAGTGAAATACTGTTAACGGCTTACCACACTAAGTGGCATTATGTTTCAGAACTTCTTAACCCTAAAGTTTTGTACATATTTTTAATGCATTCTACATGTTTCACCTTTATCTTCCTTCCTGATCCCAACAACCTGATATATATGACGAAGAGTTCAAAGTATAAGCTCAATATTATGCAGCTTCTTTCAGTCTTCGGTAATTTTGATTCAGATAATCTCCCCAGCACATTTTCCTCAAAACGGTTCAGATATTCTATTTCAGTTTGACGTTCAGGTGACCGTGCATCGTGATAAATTCTTATAATAAACCAAATAGATACACTAATTTTTAAAATTTATTTTTGGAATAAAACTTTGCATGTTTCGGAAAGTTCCTCTGTCCATCATCAGGAGTTTATCACAGTACACACAGCAATGGTATATGACATATAGGTTTGCTGACAGCTGTCAGCAAACCTATATGTCATATACCATTGCTGACAACTCTACAGTGGAAAACTCCTGATGATGGACAGAGGAACTATCCGAAACATGCAGTTTTATTCCAAAAATAAATTTGAGAAATTTGTGCATCTAGTTGATTTTATTATAAGAAGACTATTTCAGATTATTTTCGGTACGTTATTGTTACAGCTTTCGCTCTTGGCATTCGGCCATATCAGAAAGTGTCACTACACACACGTGGTTCGTGGATGGTGAAGTCTCCATGTAATTCGCAAGCACTTAATTCGCTGCTTAATATGTAATCCCGGAACTTTTTCGATAATGGCAATGAGGTAAAGCAGACTTCATAAAGAGAGAATATATTTTATGATCCTTTGGTCTTTTCCGTGATGAAAATTTTTGCAGGACAGAAGAATGTATTAACTGGCATAGCGAATATGTCAAGTGGAAGTAAGTTCTTAAAATATTTTATTATGAACCACATTTGTTGTGCTTTTGATCGTACCTAACGCTCTATAAAACGTGAGTATGTGCTTCCGATTATTTAAATTTTTTAAAATACGTGGAAGTTTCATAAACTGTGTCCCTTCGAAATGATAGCAAAACTAGTCTTATGAAAATTACATCTTCAATAAAGAAGGGAAATAAAGCTCCAGGCTCTGCGATCTCGTCCGTGAGTGTTATATGTGATCAACCTTATGATCTGGCCTCTCTGTTCTGTAGTGTCCGTTGGATAGGCATGTCATTAGGTCCCGCAAACGAACCGAGTTTTGTGTCGAGTATGGGAAACGGTCAATCAATCATGGGTAGAAGCACGGGCACTTCATATTGTAGCCACTTTTATGCATTGGTTTGTCCCGCCATAAGTAGTGTCACTGCAAGTATACGTGGTGATTTACAACTGTAAATTTCAACAAGTGTAAAAATATCAGCGTGAAGTAAAGCTCGCTATTGCATCAATAATATTCCGTATATGAGGCCAATTCCGCAGTGGAGGCAGGCACCGAATTAAGTGGCTAAAGAACACAAAGTTGAGGTCCTATAGGATGAAGATCTGTAGTAGGACTAGATAAGTTTCTGTCAAACAAACTCTTCGCCTTTGTTGGGGGTATTTCGGCCAAATTAAAACGTAGGTATGTTTTCGTCTGATAGAAAGAAGAAAGGATTACGTCATAAGCCTTTACTCGTCAGAAAACTTATAAGAACAGAACATGTGTGTAGTGGAATATCGAGAACACCTAGAAATAACTAACACAATAACTAACACAATAACTAACACAATAACTAACACAATGGTAACCATAGGTTGCACAAACATAAAGTTTTGTGAGTAATGAAATAGGTAAATTAAGCAAGGATTCTTAACTGGCCAAAAATTTACAGGTCAGGGGGGCGAGAAAGAAGAAGAATCTAGTGTAAAAATGATTAGTTTTGTGATGACTTGTGCTTGGTTATTTGTTTCTTACATTGTTTAACGACGCTTTTCGAGTTGCTTCCATATAAGCCACAAATGTAGGGGAATATTAAATTATTAACTGTTGAACATGTGGAAGTACGCGGTTGTGACACAAATAGAGGTGCTAGTCGAGCACGTAACATCCGCGTTCTTTCATTAAGGACTATATAATAAAGACGCTTGGAAGGAAGGAATATTAGCTTACGAATTATTAATCTTGAAATTAGATGGAAGTGGGTGTTGCGGTGTCCTTGTTTTTGACAGGGAACTGGAGGTATGAGGGTCCAGGGTCTACCTGAACAGAGAATATTCCCTGCCCCTAGAACAGAACAAACATTCAAGGACGAAGAAACGCAGTAAAAGCAGTACAACAAGAGAGGATGTGCGGGTTGTTTGATTTGAAACATTCTGTGCTACGCCGTTCCTTTAAGGACCTGCATTCAGAATAGCCCACATTACAAATTAACCCCTTAAATACTGAAGTGCATCTCAGTACCGGTGACGTCTACTGATTCTTTTTAAGTTACGTGTTGCTTATGAAGATATTTTTTTTGACAAATTCAGGTTGTTCTTAAGGTAAAACCTAAAGTGTGTTTACTAAGGACTGTTTTCCGAAAGGTTAAACATTTTCAGAGAACACTTCTGAACAGCGGTATTGGTTATGAAATGTCTGCTGACTGAAGGAAAAAATGAAACAGAAAACGGAGCTTGTCAGTAGGGTCAGCAAAGAATGCCAGTTGGAAAACTGTTAGCAGTGAAATAGTTAAAACTATAATTTTTCGGACTGTAACGTAAATAATGCACCACGAACAAAGAAAACTAAAAATTTCAAGTATCCGTAATATTTCAGAATCACCAGGCACGAACGTTTTTGGAATTGCTGAAGTTAAACGGGTTCATGGGGTTTGAGTCAGGAGAGTGTTTTTAAAAGTAGGCAAGAGAGCCACACTGAATTTCACAGAAGCGTTAATAAATTAATTTCACGCTTGTTTCCATTTCGTCGCAGTAATCTGAGTGCGCTGAATTGTGTGCGGGAGGTTCCGATACATGTAGAGTTAATATGGCTTATAAAAGTTATTACGGATACTGTGTTGTAAAATTCGGCCAGAATGAGGAGTAAATACGAATGATTAGAGTAGGGTTACAGAAAATGAATATGGTGTGTATATATATATATATATAATTATTAAGCGACTGGATTTTAGAAGTGTTCGCACACTTACGAAAATCGACTATTAGCCTTATCATGTCTGTCTGTCTGTCCGCCTATCCTTTCTTCCGCATAGAACAACTCCACTACCCTGGACGGATTTTCATGAAAGGTGATATTTTAGTATTTTTCTAAGTCTGTCGAGAAAATTCTATTTTTATTAAAATCCGATAAAGATAAAGGGTACTTTACATAAAGACGTGTATGTACGAGTATTTGTAGTAATAGCTCGCTGAATTCTTCTTAGAATGATAAATGCTTCAGATAAAAGTTGTAGAGAAAATCAAACACATTTTGTTTTCAATAACCTTTTCCGCAATTCGTGTCGTTTATGAGATAATGTTGAAGAAGTGGTACATCCGAACATGACATAGATGACAATATAATTCGGTGCATGCGCTTTGCATACAGAATGTTAAGTGTGCAGACACACTCAGAATATTTAACACTTACTGCTTTTTCATGGCAAAAGTGGTTACGTGAACGCGCCTCGATGTTACGTTTGTACGCACACTGCCTCTATGTCCTGATTTAGGTGCATTGTGTTTTTCTGTGCTAATCTGTCTGCACAACAAACGACAATAATCGGCTGTATGAACAGCAGGCAACTGAGATTAATTTGTAGACATTCTCTGTCAATGACGTTTCAGAAGCCAAGAAATCCAAAGAGCTGCTTTCGTGCCGTTTGTCAAATGTGACTTTCCTGTATTTCGAAAAAGAAAGCTGTTGAATATATATGATGTGTGTTTTGATTTTCTCTACAATTTTTTCCGAAACATTTCTCATCCTAAGATGAAATGAGCGAGATATGTTACAAAATGTGTATTGGTCTTCATGTCAAGTGCCTGTTGCAATTGTCTGATTTTAATGGACCTTGAATTTTCTCGAAAGTTTTTCGAAAAATTTTCAAATACCAAATTTTACGAAAATTCGCCCAGAGGGAACCGAGTTGTTCTGTGCGGACAGACGGACGGATGGACGGACACACAGAAGTGACGATTCTAACAGTCGCTTTTCGCAATTTTGCGAAAGCGCCTAACCATAGGTAATAAATCCTTATACATTCCATACTCCTGCATTGAAATTTCGTATCTAAATATGATAAACCAACAAATGCACATTTATAAGTATGTTCAATCACATATTATTATTCTTCAGCAACATGTTCGGTCACTCCTGCGACCGTTGATCAGGGTGTCCCTGCAAGGAACGCTAAAGAAAAATCAGACAGACAGACAGACAGACATGAGGAAGTTAATATTCGCTATTCGCAATTTTCCGAACGCACCTAAAAACAGGCTTGGAAATATTGATCCCACATTAGAGTTCTTATATCTGTATTTTTCATTATTTTGAGCTCAGTTTATTTAATTCTTCTTGTTATGGACACCGTTCTCATGCAGCTTGACAAGTCCCGCTTGCTTCCTACACAAAGAATTTAGCTGTATATTCACAGTGAACTGAAGGATATATTAATTCTGTCAATGCAGTATTTTACGAATCCATTTTATGTTTGTTTGCCGCCAAGTGAGACAAGAACGTGCTTATGGCAGATGAATTCAATAGATTTGAACAAGAAAGAACCATGGACCTCTCAACGCACATGTCTTCTCCAAGTATTAATGAGTCAAACAGCAATTATATACGCGCTGTTCTGTCGCTTGATTGAGATGCAAACTAGACAGCTTCGTAACACATTCCAGACACACAGGCACTCTGCCACCTTGCTCATTATATTTACCTTATCGGTATTAGAAGCTGATCGTTCAGCCCTGTTCAGTGTGAAATATGTGTATCTTTTAGCCGGGAAAGATTACATAGTTGTTTTAAGCGTACAATTTTAGGTCACTCTTAATTTTTAAGGTTAATTTGTGTATCTAACGTATGAGAAAATTAATGAGCACGGAGCATTGGTTGAATGATAATGTCAGGGAACTGCGAAAGTATTCGGAAAAAACCCTGTTCCTCTGCAAATTTGCCTACCACAAGTCACACAGGTACTGGCGTGAGGCTGCATACGGGTCTTCTCGAAGAGAGACTGGCATCGAATCGCTTGAGCAATGGCAAGTCCCATGCGTAATTTTTGATGGATTCTTGGATTCTTTCGACCGTTGAATGTACAGGGAGTTTGTGAGATAAACGAAATAGGAAGACAGTAACTAATTTCTTTATTTGTTGATTTGAAAGAAGAAGATGATGGAATGTTTCAGCATAAAATCTCGAAATTTGTCTAGAAAAACTGAGGAAATTAAACTTCTTATTCATTTTATAATCCATGCCTAATTATCGAACTAAGAATTCCCATAGCACACGGTTAGAAATTTGCTGCCACACGAATTTGCTGGGTGTGTTTAGAATGTGGAAACTGAAAGGAATGTGGAACTTTGGAAGATGGTTGTACTTTTTGGTTTATTTAATGTAACGTCTGAAGCTCAGTTACTGCAACATCAAACACGTGTTTCTTGAATGGAGTGTACATTCCTGTCTTGCTGATCCTTTTAATACCTACAGAAAGAAGTTGGCTCAAGTCTGATGATTTCTTTGATCTTCTTGTATATATACCATCCCAGGGAAGTTACTTTCATACTATAAACTTCTGTTTTTATTGCGTTGGTGTGTGGTGTGTAAGTCACGTTAAACCGCTCTCATATTACTCAATCATTACATCAACCACTGCACATATATAAATTTTATAAATTTTATATATGTGTGTAGTAGTTGGTGTAATAATTGAGTAACTTGACAACATGCACGGTGTAAAATAAAAATACGCTCCCATATTACCTTCATAGTTCTGACAAGCAGTTTGCAATAAAAACAATGAAAATTAAACTTATTTCAGAATTGTTTACCAAAGTTGGAAAAATATGTTATAGTTGACTGTTTAATGCCTTAGAGGAACACGTTTCTTCAATATATACTGTTATATTGTACAAGAAAATTTTTGAGAGTTTATTTCTGGGGTAACCTACCTAGCCCATACGATATATATATTTCGGAAGACCACTCAGTCACAAATTTACGTGGTTGATGTTTGCGTATGAAAGTTGTAAAAAAATATATCGTTCGTGTTTTTGAACATAGAAGAATATAAATATGGCTCGATATAACATAAGATGTCAAGGAATTCCTCTGGGAAATTTTTTTATCGAAGACAATTTTGTTCTGCATTGAGACTTTCGATCATATGAAGTTTTATAAGAGGAAAGAAAAGGGAAAACATGAGATAAAGAAAATGATTCCGAACCGACAAAATGTTCCTCCGTCCGCTAGAGTTCTTACTGCCATCATCTGTCTTCCGCCGCACAGCGACTGAGTGTCATTCTGCTGGAGAGGGTGGGGAGGGTCTTCGGGTTTACATACAGGAAATCAATGACATCGAAGGATTGACAGTCGCGCCAATGGATGGAAGGAAATCTTGACAGTGTGTACAGCTGAACCATTCCCACGTGCAGCTGCCGTTGGCATATTTACAGTGCCAGACTATATACCTGCTTCCTCTATTGTTACGTACATCTCAGTAACTTCACGGCATTTAACGAAAAGATCTGTAACAGAACAAAGCTGATAAGAACTTCATACTTTAGTGGACTACAGATCTTCTTCAGTACATTCTTTTGTGAATTTTCGTTTCTGTGTTTCTTATGTTTATCTGTTCAAAACACAAAAGATGGTCTTACTTAATTTCGTCTTAAATAACTTGTGCTCTTTTGTGGTGACAGAAAGAAGAGCAAAAATTTCATTGCTCTAAAAAAAAATCTAGAAATCTGTCCATCACGAACGAAAGATTATTGTCTCTTCCTTATAATTTCTTAGGCCGAAATACAAGTCATTAAGACGTTCGGCTTTTAATTCAGCGAAGTATTTTGAAAGTGATATTAGTCACATTATGGAAAAAATGAGCTTTTATAAAAATAGGCCTACGAATTATAAGACGTGTTTTTGATGTTTGTGTGACCGTGCATCTCTGATACAATAGTATAAACAACCAACTAGATGCAACAATAACAATTTATTAGTAATTTCAATCAGCTCAACATGTTTCGGACGATAATTTCGCCCATTTTCAGGAGCACTAGACTGTGTTTACGGCTTGTAGTATGACGAAGTCATCAGCAAGCAACTTCTTCTGTGCGTTATACTAAAAACTCCGTGGTCTTAGTCCGCACGCGAACTATACCGACTACTACAAGCTGTAAATATAGTCTAGTGCTCCTGAAAATGGGCGAAATTATCGTCCGAAACATGTTGAGCTGATTGAAATTACTAATAAATTGTTATTTTTGCATCTAGTTGGTTGTTTATACTATTGTATAAGATGTGTCAATTGTTTTGGGAGTTTAGGCGGTTCGGTCGGGAAGTTTATATGAAGACGAGTGGAAATGTCTCATAATTAATTGGCACTAAGAATATTAGTTTTGAAAGTGAAGTAATTAACCTTGATTGATTTATCTAAAATTATGTTTGCTCTAGGACTATTAATAAAGAATTTAACTGATATATAATATGTTGTGACAAAGGTGTATTTGAAATTACACATTTTTAATTTTTGTGAAAATACAGGTCATCAAGTAATTTAATATCAGCAAACGATCAAGAAGTTTACAATTCTTTTCAGGTGATTATTAGAATGCTGTATAATATTTCTGAAGTTCCCTGTTTATATAAAAAAACTGAATTTGAAAAATTCTGGAAATTTAAGTGTCCTAGACTCTACTGCTCTTCTAATTAAATAAGCTTAGATTTTCTGAATATATTCCTGTATTCATTATTAACCTTTTCCATAAAGCTTCCTTTATAGAGTAAAAACACCAGACTAGCCGCTCCCCGTAGCCTCTAGGTCTAAGGCGTGGGTCTGCGGCCGCTCGCCTGCTGGGGTTGTGGGTTCGAATCCCGTCTGGGACATGGATGTCTGTCTGTTGTGTGTTGTAAGGTAGAGGTCTCTGCCGAGCGTGTGTGTATCAGTGTGATCAGGTGCAACCATAACACTCCACACCTGCAATGATTATGCAGAAGAGGTCAGACTGAGAAAGAAAGAAAGAATGAATGAATGAAAGAGGGAAAGAAAGAAAGAAAAAGGGACCGACAGAAAGACAAGTAGCAGACTAGTCTGTGAAAGCTCTCGAAGTACTGACAGCAGATTGTCGTTCAAGGAAACAAAATACAAGACTTCAACTCCTGTCATTATACATGTTAGAAGGTATTTAGTAATTGGATCAAAATTAAATAAATTCTAGCTAGTATGCCCTTAACTATTTTAGTTAAAAGGTGATAGTACTTTAGAATGGGAATAGAAGATTGCAGCGGTAAGTTGTAAAGGAAAGAATGCATTTAGTCTTTGCTACAGAAATGTTGTTGCATTTGTCCTCTTGAGCTTCAAAACAATTTTATATTTGGTAAAAATTCGGATTGCATCTTCTCTTTTTTCAGAATGAAAACGTGTTTTCTAATAGATACAAGTCAGTGTGTATTGCAAATAACCCCACTCACGGTGTTCACTCTTATGGTTTAGTACACAACACGTGTTAGTATTATTGTAGCAGAATATATGAATCTACCAGACGACATAATGGTGTGTTGAAGTAATTCGAAATATTGAAGGTAATACCTGCTGACTCTATTGCTTTCAACGTATAGTGTATTTAATTTGGCCCACAGGTTAGAAATATCTCTATACAAAATATGTTGTGAAGCGATTCAGTATTCTGCAGCTCAATAAAACTCCAGGGAAACAGAACAATAGTAACTTCCTCCAGGACTATTTTCCTAGATTTTGCTGTATTGTAAGAACCCCTGCTTTCTCGTAATCTCTCTGTTTCACATCTTCAGTATCATACAATACAAAGTTTCTCGTACGGAGAAATCTCTTATTAACAATCGACTCCTCTCAGTGAATGACAACGCTTGCATTTATCTTCTGTATAATTTCATCTCCACTTCCATTTCTGTCTTAAGACAAATCCGCTCTTCTCCAAGACACAGAGTGCTTTGGACGTCAAATTCTTGGTGAAGGGTTTGTCCATTTGAAGTTACTCCGATAGTCGGTGTGATGAAGTTTGAGAAGGGGAAATTATGAAATTTTACGACATAAAATTTACCACCTTTACTTCATAATGCTGGGCAAGTTTTAGTACGTATTGTAAGTGAACATTAATAAAATTTACATTTTTCGAAATGTAGTCATTTTGGAAACGTAACGGTTTCTACCTCTGAAACGTCCACTTTATATTTTAAGGAGAACTTTCATGTTTCATGTACTGTAATAAATCTGCATTTTTTCAAGAAATGTACGAAATGAGTACGTAATAAAGCGGATCCATATTTCAGTATGTTTCTTACTTTTGTTTCTAAACTACCCAACAAATGTAAATTGAATGTGGTCTTCGACTTCTACATTACAAAATCAGTAAATGTAACCTTTTAAAGACTAAATGTAATCTGCTTTATATAAGGAATCAGTCCGTACTGCGCTGTAAACACTTTTCACCACGGTTATAAAAACCAATCAGTTAATGATGTGTAAAGCAAAAGTCGCTGTCAGTTCCGAGATACTTACAAAACTCTCAACGCAAAGCGAGCACCGTGTAGTATTTTTGAATGTTAAACCTGGTTGTGCGTAAAGAAACCGCGAGATTTTAAAAATTTAATTGTAGGTTTTTATCGTAGAAAGTTTTTTAATTTTCAGTCTTATTAAACTAAACTACACTCATTATCCTTCCCTGAGAGCGGCTTATCTTCCAGTGTGTACGTAAGGTCGAAAATGAAAAGTACATGTAGGATAATTACGAACTGGATCTTCTATTTACAGACTTTTTGATGTGGATAATATTTAATCAAATGCTAGGACATTGTTTGTTCTATGTAGTAATATTATTAATTCAATGAATTTGTATCTGTAAGATAGGCAGTGTGACCATCAGCCTTATTTGTTGTTAATTATTTTATTGGGGAAAAAAATACGGATACAAAATGGCAGGAACAGTACGGTTGTAGCACAATGAATGTTGTACTGAATAATAAGCTGGATGTTGCAAATGAAGCAACACTGAAGAGAGCGTGAAACAATACATTTAATATTCGTCCAAGACTCCAATAGCATGTCGTGTAAATCGGGACAGGATACCAAGAAGAGTTATAAATAAAGAAGTTATATATTTTTTTCCCTGTAAGTATGAAGGTAGTTGTAATATTCTCCCTGTACCATGCGAAGGCACAGAGGAGGAGTAAAGGTATAAAAATCTGTTCTTTCTTGAACTTGGGATGCGTGGTCGATGCGCCCCGGCTGCTTTACCTCCGGGAAAAAGAACCCGTGACCATTGCCCTGGAAGGTGGTTATGCTCTGGGGCCGGTCTTGACGGGCACAGAAAATCTCACATCCACATGGGTTTGAACCCTGTCCCTTCCAAACCGTAACGAGTTGCTATGCAGACTACGAGATCGCAGCCGCATTTCTGGCAGATATTTTGTAAATTAAAGGTAAATCAGTCCCATTACAGGCCCGAGGTATCCAGAGGGTTCCAGGAACTTAAGGATCCCGGATTACGTGACAGTAGTCCAGGATGGTGGTAAGATTGTCAGCCTTACGCACCGCCCACTTTTTAACCCCAGGAAATACTTCTGGTACTCATTTCCGTTAGAGCTGAGTCGACCCAAGGGCCATAGTGCGATCGGAAGGACTATGTGAACGAAAATTTCCCATGACACCATCTGGAATCGAACCAGCGACATTCCGATTTGTAGCATAGTGCCTTAGCCACTGAGCTACCGCGGTCCCCAGATATTTTTTACATAATGTAAATTCATATTACATGTTTAATATTATGAAAGAGACAGGTGTGTGTTATTCGACTATATGAGGAATACATGTTAAAGGGGGTCCGCTACGTCTATTTTCAAAATATGTATTTGGAGTGCGCGTGTACTCCAGGAAAGAGTAATCTTCCCAATCGTGTTCCTTGTTTGATTGTCCTGTGTACGTAAAGACCAGTGGATGGATTTTCCAGCTCACACTCCATTCTGTTCCGCTTCTAATGTTACGTTGTTTCAAACTGATTCTGAATAATTATAATATGGTGCACCCTAATTTAAAACATATATGACGAATAATGATAATCGGTATCCTTGAGAAGGCAAAACAGAAGGGAAAGTTTGTGTAACAAAGTACAAGTTGGACGTTAAGGATTCTGGCAGTCGCAGTAATGCCAGTTTCTTTTTTTTTTTTTTTTTTGATATGACACTGTGTACACTCGCCAGAAGGTACCAGCACTGCGGAGAAGAAGTTTGCTGCTTTCATCTACTGAGTATTCCAAACAGACACGGTGAGAAAACTCATCTGAAACAATTATTTACTCCATGGTGCAGAGTCCTTCTTGAGAAGCTAACTGGTTAGCAGCTAGTCAAGAAATTCCCCGCATTTCACGGAACCCGAAGGTTCATTACCGCACTCACAAGCGTCCGCCACCTGTCTC
>Ga0131853_10008295_pt1 | contig 18918 bp, 17 predicted proteins | sample TergutLab28metaG_FD_92764 | JGI IMG/M metagenome (GOLD analysis project Ga0131853, IMG submission 92764) | Labiotermes labralis P1 segment gut microbial communities from Petit-Saut dam, French Guiana - Lab288 P1 (version 2) (version 2) | ecosystem: Host-associated > Arthropoda: Insects >...
AACGGTTTTTGTTCATCGAACTCATGTTAAATTAACCTGAGTTCGACGAAGTCGAACCAGCCGCGTAAGCGGCTGAAAATGCGAAGCATTTTTCAGGTTATCCATAGAATTTGCGGTGGTTTTTCCGCAAATTCTATGGATATGATGGAAGTTCGATGAACGGTTTTTGTTCATCGAACTCACGTTAATTTAGCGATGCGGCTGTGGCGTGTTCCGAGAGGGAGGCAGCATAATGAAGTACACAATGCCAAAATACAATCCGCCTAAGTTTAGTGAAGACAAGTTCACGCGCGCCCCTGACGTGAAAATCGCGGCTTGCGGCATTGACGGGGTTGCTCCCGATAATTACCACAGTACATCCATGTATCCTGAATACTTCAAAGTAAATGGCGTATGGAAGCTTGCCGAAGAGAGCAGAATGGACTGCGCGGTAATTTTGAGGGAAAACGGTGTGCTTGATGTTGTGGAGATGCGTTGTATACGCGCGAGGGACATGGTGTTACTTGGCCGCAGCGAGAACTGTGAAGAAGGGGTTTATCTTCATGTTGACGGCTTCGCGGGGGAAGATCGGAAAAACGGCGATCAATTTGTATTCCGCCAAGGCCGCTCCCGTGAAACAGCCTTCTCAATTGACTATGACCATCTTTATGACCTGCTCGCTCATGAGCGCGAAAACGGAAACATTGTCTGGGTCGTCGGGCCGGCGGTCTCTTTTGATTATGACTCGCGCCGTTCGATGCAGCTACTGATCGAAAATGGGTTCGCGAATGGTCTGCTGGCGGGCAATGCCCTCGCGACGCATGACCTTGAGGCGAGCTATATGAAGACTGCCCTGGGGCAGGATATATATACGCAGGAGTCCATGCCAAATGGACATTATAATCATTTGGACACCATTAACGCGGTTCGCCGCAGCGGTTCGATCCCGCGGTTTATAAATGACAACAACATATCGGATGGAATAGTCTATGCCCTTGTCAAAAAGGGTATCCCATACGTATTGACCAGCTCTATCCGCGACGACGGCCCCCTGCCGGAGGTTATTCACAGCGCGTATGAAGGCCAGGCGGCCATGAGAGACATTGTGCGCAAAGCCACTACCATCATATGTCTTGCCACCCAGCTTCATACTATCGCCGTAGGAAACATGACGCCGTGTTTCCGCGTAATTGACGGCGAGGTGCGTCCGTTGTTCATATACAGTATTGATTTATCGGAATTTGCCACAAATAAGCTGGCGGATCGCGGAAGTTTGTCGGCGATTGGAATGGTAACAAACGTTCAGGATTTTGTCGTGAATGTAGCAAAAGGCGTAGGAGTGATGAAGGTCTGACATGTTTGTAGACAATGCTAAAATACACATAAAGGGCGGACGCGGCGGCGACGGCTGCGTCTCGTTCTACCGAGCCAAGTATATTACGAGCGGCGGGCCTGACGGCGGTGATGGCGGGCGCGGCGGCGACGTTATATTTGTGGCCGATCATTCGCTTGTCACGCTGATGGACTTTCGGTACAAGCGCAAGTTTAGAGCCCAGGACGGGGCGAAAGGCGGCGGACGCAACTGCTTTGGCAAGGACGGAGAGGACGTAGTCGTGAAAGTGCCTGTGGGCACGATAATACGCGAGGCGTCCACAAACCGTGTCATGGCCGACCTTGTAGGCTCCGGCGAACAAGTCGTGCTGATAAAAGGCGGCCGCGGCGGCCGCGGCAATCAGCACTTCGCGACCCCCAGGCGTCAGGCGCCGCGTTACGCCGAATCCGGCAAGGAAGCTAATGAGTACGACATAGTGCTGGAGCTGAAGCTGATTGCCGACGTGGGCTTGATCGGCCTTCCGAACGTGGGCAAGTCGAGCCTGCTTCGCGCGGCCACCAACGCAAACCCTAAGATTGCCGACTATCACTTTACGACGCTTGCCCCAAACCTTGGCGTCGTGCGCTCCAAGTTCGGCAACGACTTTGTAATGGCCGACATACCCGGGCTTATACGCGGCGCAAGCGAGGGTCAGGGGCTTGGGCACGCGTTTCTGCGCCATGTGGAACGCACACGCGTATTGATCCATGTTGTGGACGCCGCCTGTGTGGAAGGCGGTGACCCGGTTGAGAACATAAGGCTCATCAACGACGAGCTCGCGGCTCACAGCGCGAGCCTGTGTGAGCTTCCGCAGGTAATTGCCGCCAATAAGATGGATATCACCGGGGCGGAGGAGGGGTTGTCGCGGCTTGAAGCCGAGTTCGGAGAGGTATTTCCCATTTCAGCGGCGACGGGCGAGGGCGTGAATGAGCTTATCTCCCATGTGTCCAAGCTTGTGAAGCAGCGCCCCGAGCCGGTTCCCCACGCGGCCGACTATTTCGAGTACGAGGCGGGGCTGGGGCGCAGCATTGACAACGAACCGTTCACAGTCACGCGCGTGAAGGACGGCGAGTACTCCGTGGAGGGCACTGGCATCGAGCGTATGTTGGGCTTCACAAACATCGACACGGAGAAGGGCTTCGCGTTCTTCCAGCGATATCTCAAGGATAAGGGGATAAACGCTAAGCTCGAGGAAATGGGCGTCGAAGAGGGCGACACGGTAAAGCTGTACAACCTGGAGTTTGAATACTATAAGTAATGTGAGTTCGATGAACAAAAACCGTTCATCGAGCCCTGATAATATCCGCATAATTTGCGGAAAATCACCGCGAATTATGCGGATAACCTGAAAAATGCTTCGCATTTTCAGCCGCTTACGCGGCTGGTTCGACTTCGTCGAATTCAGGTATAAATAGGAGGGAATTATGAGCTTAGAAACCACCGTAATGCGATTCATGAGCTATCTGGACAAGATCAACATGCTTAACGGAGTGCTGGCTACTCTGTATTTCGACGCGTCGACGGGGGCTCCGAATGGCGCGGCCGACTCCCGTGCGAAGCGGATGGGCTTCCTGTCGTCTGAAATTTTCTCCATGCAAGTGTCGGACGAGATGAAGGGGTATCTTGACATACTTGGCGAACAGCAGGACAAGCTGGACGAAGTAGTACTTGCCATGTACAGGGTATCCAAGCGCGTATACGACAAGAAGGCCAAGACCCCGGTGGAACTGGTGCGCCGTTTCAGCGAGCTGAAGTCAAAGGCCGAGGTCATTTGGCGGGATGCCAAGAACAACAACGATTTCAACGCATTCGCGCCGTGCTTACAGGAGCTTGTGGCGATGAACAAGAAGCTGCTTTCCTACAGAGAGGGCGACGCGCATCCCTATGACATGCTACTGGACGACTACGAAGAAGGTCTGACAATGCAGGTCTGCGACGAATTCTTCGGCAAGCTGAGGGCAAGTATCGTTCCCTTGTTGAGGCGAATTACCGAGAGCGGCAAGCAGAACGACACGGGACTTAGAGGAATACCCGTGGATATCGCAAAACAACGTGAAATTTCGCGCATGATCGCGCAAAAGGTCGGCTACGACCTGAACCGCGGGCTGATACGCGAAACGGAACACCCCTTCTGCAGCGGCGCGGGCCGCGACGATGTGAGGATTACCACACACTATTACGAGAACGAGTTTCTATCGTCCTTCTACAGCATTATCCACGAGTGCGGACACGCGATCTACGAGCAGAACAAAAAGGATGAAATCGCGAATACCATCCTTGACAGAGGCATATCCGCCGGGCTGCACGAGTCGCAATCGAGATTCTATGAGAACGTACTGGGCAGAAGCAAGCCGTTCTGGGACTATATCTGCGAAGAGCTCAAGACCTATCTGCCGGAGGGCTACTCCAAGGCGACCCCCGACATGTTCTTCAAGACCGTAAACGAGGTTAAGCCGTCGCTCATAAGAATTTACGCCGACGAGCTGACATATTGCCTGCACATAATGATGCGCTACGAGATCGAGAAGATGATGTTCTCAGATGGTGTGGATGTGTACGACCTCCCGCGCATTTGGAACGAGAAAATGCAGGAATACCTTGGGTTGACCCCGCCCGACGACGCCAGGGGCGTGCTTCAGGACGTACACTGGTCGGCCGGGCTTATGGGATACTTCCCGACATACGCCCTGGGAAGCGCGTACGCGGCGCAGTTTCTTGCGTACATGAGACGTGAGATGGATGTGGACGCGCTCATACGCAAAGGCGACTTTGCCGTCATAACCGCGTGGCTTACGAAGCACATCCACAGCCACGGCTCTGTTTATACGCCGGCCAAGCTGGTGGGGCGTATCGCCGGGGAACAGCTTAACGCGGACTACTACATCGAATACCTTACCAATAAGTTTAGCGCGGTATATGGGCTGGAGGCGGGAAATTGAACGCGGAAATAATTGCAGTCGGAACCGAGCTGCTGCTTGGCGACATACTTAACAGCAACGCGCAATACCTCTCGCGTGAGCTTGCCGGCCTTGGAATAGGCGTATACTATCAGACATGCGTGGGCGACAACGCTGACCGTCTTTTCAGCGCGTACGAAATAGCTTTCGGGCGCGCGGACATCGTTATTACAACGGGAGGCCTTGGACCAACCGAGGATGACCTGACAAAGGAAACGGCCGCGCGTTATTTCGGCAGGGAATTGGTAATGCATGACGAAACCATGGCCAGAATTGAAGAAATATTCAGTTCGCAAGGGCTGACGATGATCGAAAGCAACCGCAAGCAGGCCCTGATACCCGAAGGCGCGCAGGTGCTGCCGAATGACAACGGCACGGCTCCCGGCATCCTTCTTGAAGCCGACGGCAAGATAATGATAATGATACCGGGCCCGCCCAACGAGCTGATACCAATGTTCGGGAAGCAGGTCGCGCCGGAACTGGCAAAGCGTAGCGGTCAGACGTTCGTGTCGACCGTGATGCGCCTGTGCGGCATCGGCGAGAGCTCCGCCGAAGGGCGTATAAAAGACCTTATCGACGCTCAGACAAACCCGACGATAGCTCCCTACGCCAAGTCATTCGAGGTACACTTTCGCCTGACCGCCGCGTCAGGGTCACGCGAGGAAGGTCTGGCGATGATCGAGCCGTTGAAGGCCGAACTTTACAAGCGCTTCGGCCAGGACATTTACGCCGAGGACTCCACCACTATGGAAGCTACGGTTTGCAGGCTGATGGCTGAACAAAACCTCAAGCTTGCAACCGCCGAGTCGTGTACGGGCGGTGTGCTTGCCTCGCGCATTGTCGACCATCCGGGGGCTTCGGCGGTGTTTTTGGACGGTACTATTACGTATTCCAATGACGCCAAGATCGCGCGCCTGGGCGTCAAGCCCGAAACCTTGGAAAAGTTCGGGGCGGTCAGCAGCGAAACGGCTCTTGAAATGGCTGAAGGCGCGGCGCGGACTTCCGGGGCCGACGTGGGGCTGTCCATCACGGGTGTTGCAGGCCCGGACGGCGGCTCCGACGAAAAGCCCGTGGGGCGCGTATACATTGGGGTACAGGCGTTCGGCAAGTCCTCTGCGATAGAAGTAAACCTAAAGGGCGACAGAGATAAGATAAGGGCACGTTCAGCCGCGATCGCGCTGGACTTTTTGCGAAGAACTCTGCTGAACAGGGGTTAGAGTGAAGCAACTTTAAAAGTGAACCAATATTTTCTGGAAGCGTCGGCCTACTGCCGCCGCCGATGTTCCACAAAATATTGGTTTGAATTAAAGTTGTTTCACTATAGAGCATGGATTAGGATGCAGGAAGGTGACAACATGAAGAAAGGCAGCAAGTCCGCTAAGGAAGTTAAGGAGATAAATACCGACGCCGGAAAGCAGGAGGCTCTCGAGTCTACCATTGCCGGCATTGTCAAGCAGTTTGGAAAAGGCTCGATAATGAAGCTGGGCGACAAGACCCAGCTTACCGACGTGCCCGTGATACCCACGGGCGCGCTCAGCCTTGATATAGCGCTTGGCGTCGGCGGGATACCCAAGGGCAGGATAATAGAGATATTCGGGCCGGAGTCTTCCGGCAAGACGACAATTGCGCTGCACATAGTCGCCGAGGCTCAGCGCGGCGGCGGCGTCTGCGGATATGTAGACGCGGAGCACGCTATGGATCCTATCTACGCGCGAAACGTGGGCGTCAACATTGACGAGCTGTACATATCCCAGCCGGACGACGGCGAGCAGGCTCTGGAAATAACCGAGGCAATGGTGCGCTCCGGCGCGATAGACGTGGTGATTGTCGACTCGGTTGCGGCTCTTACGCCGCGCGCCGAAATCGAGGGCAACATGGGCGAGAGCCACGTTGGGCTGCAGGCGCGCCTGATGTCACAGGCGCTTCGCAAGCTGACGGCGTTCGCCAACAAGACCCTTTGCACAATCATATTCATAAACCAGCTTCGAGATAAGATCGGCGGAATGACCTTCGGCGGCGGGGGCGGCAACGAAACTACAACCGGCGGGCGGGCGCTCAAGTTTTATTCGTCCGTAAGGCTTGACATCCGCCGCATTGAAACCCTAAAAGTAGGCGAGAGCTTCGTCGGCAACAAGACAAAGGTCAAGGTCGCTAAGAACAAGGTCGCCCCGCCGTTTAAGACGGCAATATTCGAGATAATGTACGGCCAGGGAATTTCGCGCGAGGGTGATATACTTGACCTTGCTTCCGAGCTTAACATGGTAAAAAAGTCGGGCTCGTGGTACTCCTATAACGAGGAGCGTCTTGGACAAGGCCGGGATAACGCCAAGGCATTCGTCAAGAATAACAGCGAGATGATGGCCGAACTGGAATCGAAGATAAAGGAACATTTTGGGGTAAGCATGAATACTTCGCCGGCCCAGCCGGCACAACCCGATGAGGCCGAGGCTGCCGAAAAACCGGCGAAATCCAAGAAATCCTCCAAGGACAAAGAGCCTGAGCCGGACTTCTCAATAGACGAGCTCGAACTCGAAGATGAATTGGAGCTCGAAGACGACTTTGACGAATCTGTCGAAGATTTCGGAGACGAATAACATATCATGGGCATACAGCGTTTTATTTAGAACCTATCCAACAATAGCGGAGAAGCAGATTTTTAAGATTTTTGTCGCAACGCTATAGGAATATGCAGCTCATACTGTTCTCAAGTCAAATGGTAGACTGATAATTTTCAGTTCGCGCCTTAAGCCGCGCGAACCGCTCCGCTGTGAAAATTATCAGTCCTTTGATTTAATTTAGAACAGTATCAAACAGTATCATGCGTCGGGGTGAGCATCGCGCAATCTTGCGATTGCGCACACCCCTCCCTTGATACTGTTTCGCAGTCATATTCCTATAGTAAGCGACAAAGATGCGAACCCTTGTGGTTCGCTAGGCGGAGCTGACGACGCAATGCGGCAAAAAGCCAAAAATATGCGAAGTCGTCTATTGTTGGATAGGCTCTAAAAGCTGTATGCCCATGACTTCATGAGGAGACCACACATAATGATATGGAATGAATTCTTTCCGAAAGACCGTCAGCCGACTATGAACGACATAGCCGAATATGCGGGCGTTTTCAAACCGATATGGCTTGACTTGCTGACCTATTTTGAAGCCGCGTACAAATGTGCATCTAGGGTGTGTCGACAATAGATTTTTCGGAACATTTTTGGTCGAACTCCACCCCACGAAGCCAAAATCGGGCTTCGTGGGGACCCCGGTTTTGCGCCACTCATCGTCGGTTCCTCCTTGCGTACCACTGCGGGTACGCGGCGTCATCACCTCCTCGATTGGCACAAAATCGCCTCAAAAATCTTCTCGAAAAACTATTTTCGACACACCCTAAGACGACATATAGCTGCTGCAGTATGATGCCCGGCTGGAACCTTAAGTTTCAAAAGAGCGGAGCCGCGTTCGGTACATGGTATCCTAAGCCGGACGCGTTTGATGTGATGTTCATATGGAGCTACAAGCTTGACCAGGAAATGATGCTGCTTGCGCCCACGCTGACAGCGCAGATGGCTGAACATGTTCAACAGGCGGCCGATTTTATGAAAAACGGGCGCTGTATTATGTTCCAAGCGGATAGCGCGGAAGTTGTGGAAGACTATAAACGTATGTGCGCGATAAAAAAAGCTCCGGCGTTGAGAGCCTAAGAACTTATAGTCAAGTGTGGGAAGGGATAGCAATGACGGTCTATAAAATTTATCAAGTCGATTCCTTTACGAAGGAAGTGCTGTCGGGTAATCCCGCCGGGGTTGTGACAAATGCAGAAGGACTTGATGAGGGCACAATGGTACGGATCGCAAGAGAATTGAACAACTCGGAAACGGCCTTTATATTTCCGGGTAAGAAGGACAAGTACGATGTATTCGTCCGTTTCTTTACCCCTGTATGTGAAGTGCCTATCTGCGGTCACGCTACCATAGCGGCTCATTATGTCAGAGCCAGAGAGATGTCCTTGCCCTCATGCAGGGTAATGCACAGGACGGGCGCCGGAATACTGCCGGTGGACATTGTATTTGAGAACAACGATTATACGATTGTAATGACGCAGGGAGATATTGAGTTTGGAGAAATTCTTAACGACAACATTTCGGATAGATTAGCAAGAGCCCTGCGTATTCAGCCTAGGGATTTTGTTTCGGACTATCCGATACAAATTGTTTCTACGGGACATTCCAAGGTCATGGTTCCGATAAGGAGCAGACAGTTGCTGCACAGCTTGACCCCGGACTTTCAAGCGCTTACAGATATCAGTCAAAGTATCGCTTGCAATGGTTTCTATACGTTTGTAACGGATAGCAATGACAGTGAATGCTTTGTGCATGGACGCATGTTTGCTCCGGCTATCGGCATAAATGAGGATCCGGTAACCGGCAATGCAAACGGCCCGCTGGGAGCATACCTCGTCAAGTACCGGATTGGCGAGGCGGAAAAAGGACAGTATGTTTTTACGGCCAAACAAGGAGAAGCAATGCGCAGACCGGGAACAATAAAGGTATATGTAACGGTGGAAAACGGAGAGCCGGTGCTGGTAAGGATTGCAGGCGAGGCTGTTGTTGCGTTTCAAGCGGAGATGACCATTTAGCAAGTGAAGCAGGAGAGACAAGAGTGATTAAATCAATAATCGGTATAGCGTTCGATTGTCCAAACGCCAATGAGCTGGCGGACTTTTATGTTAAATTGTCAGGCTGGAATAAAGAGATATCAAGCGATGAGTGGGCGACTCTGCGGACTCCCGAGGGGATACTGTTCGTGTTTCGTTGTCTAAAACCACTTAGACTGTACGAGCTTTTACATTGTGAAAGTTTTAGACAACATGAAAGCACGAATTTGCTGGTATTTCAGACCGTGGAGAACTATGATGCGTGCTGTTAAGGGTGGAAATAACGCCACAGGCTGAAAAATTATACAGTGTGCCGTTGTTTCAATGACAAGGGCGCACTTATTTACCACAACAAGCATGGTACGTGCGTAAAATTTATATAATGCACAGGAGGATGAAGGTGGATAAGTTGTGTCGAGATATAATTATCATTGATGAAACAGATATTTATACTCTATCTGCCAATTCAAGTGCAACGGAACGAGATATATTAACTATTTATTGCCAAAAAGTCAATAAAAATGCAGATGCTACAAACATAGATGCTACAAACATAGATGCGAATGACTTTTGGCTAATAAAGCACACGAAAAAATTGTATTCTATCGATATGACATTAGCGGGTCGTAAGCAAAAAGAAAGAGAAGGTTGGCGATTTGATAGCATTGAAATAGACATCGCTGGCTGGTGGGCACAAGCCTATCCAATCATTGAGCAAATAGCTAATGTCCTAGGTGTAACTGGAGGCGTTTTTGTTTTCGTAGGTTGGGTTCGGAAAGTAATTCAAGCAAAAAGTAAATATGCAGAATATGAAATTCTTCAAGAAATTCTTCATAAGGATGAGTGGAATATTTCTGACTTAGCTAAAGAGTTGTCTATATCAAATGAGCAAGCTAAAAATTTGTTAAAAGGCTTTGGATTCATTTGGGATTCTCGTAAAATGCTTTACGTATGCTCAAAAAATACAATCCAACTTTGTGAAAAAAAAGGGATACGCTATCAGAAAAAAACTTAATTTGCACATGTGCAGTATAAGCATTAGTATCGTTATTTACACCCTTTATAACGTACATCATATGCGCCCCCTGCCTGGCCGTGGAACAGCGGAGAACAGCAGCAGATGGCTCATGTAGACTTCCTGGTGGATAATTTGGATTTGGCGGAAGCTGAGGAACTGGCCCTGAGAAACGGAGCGAAAAAGTCTGACGTCCAGTTTTTTGAGACTTCAACCGTAATGTTTGATCCTGCCGGGCATCCTTTCTGCTTGTCAACCGTTTCGCAATAGCTTGCTTATGCAAAAGGTTGCAAAACATCTTGACTAATCTGCGGGATGTGGTATAATGCTATCAGATACTTCAGGGCAGGGTGAAATTCCCTACCGGCGGTGACAGTCCGCGAGTGGAAGCTTTGCAGGTAATGCATGGGTTCCGCCGATTTGGTGCGATTCCAAAACCGACAGTAATTAAGGCGACGTCCAAAGCAATCGGATCGGCCTTATAAGTCTGGATGGGAGAAGTCATATACATACGGCCGCATGTGCTTAACGGGCATGTGTGTCGTAGTATTTGTTTCAAGCCCTTGAGTATTATTGGGCTTATTTATTTGCGCCGGTTAATAGTTATTACCATAGCGCTGATGATGAGCAAAATAATATTTTGAAGGAGAATGTGTATGAACCAAACAGCGGCGCCAAAGAACTCTCTGACTACTTACAAGATTGTGAACATCGCTATTCTGAGCTTGATTTCGCTCGCAATGAAGTTTTTTTACTTTACGATTCCGATTTTTCCGGCTTTTCTTGAGCTGGATATCAGTGACTTGCCGGCTCTTGTGGGTACTATAGCCTTTGGCCCGGTAGCCGGGGTGTTCATTGTGCTGGTCAAGAACCTGCTCCACTTCGTGGTAAATAATCAGACGGCGGGAATAGGCGAGCTGGCAAACTTTGTGGTAGGGATATCACTTGTGATTCCGATTGGGATTGTGTATAGAATTACGCGCAGTGTCAAGGGATACTTTGTCGGCTCTGTCGTAGGCATAGTCTCGATGGTTGTTGTGGCGTGCGTATTTAATTATTTTGTGCTGATCCCGGCGTTCGCCAGGATGTTTTTGCCGATGGAGGCAATTATCGGCATGGCGGCGGCCGTCAACGATTCGGTCGTGGATTTGTGGACTCTTGTTTTGTTTGCGATTGCGCCGTTCAACATCCTCAAGGGGCTGGCTGTCGTTATCGCGGGATATTTTGTGTTGTTCAAGTTCAACTTGCTGAAGCATATAAAGGTTAAGGAGAGTTAGGCAGATTGATTGCCAAGATTGTAAGCGGAACAATTTCCGGGGTCGAGGGCCGCATTGTGGACGTGGAAGTTGACATGGGGCCGGGTTTGCCGTACTTTGAGATAGTGGGGCTGCCCGGTTCGTCGGTGAAGGAGTCGCGCGAGCGTGTAAGGGCGGCTTTGAAGAACAGCGGCTATGCTTTGCCGCCCAAGCGCGTTACCATCAACCTTGCCCCGGCGGACATACGGAAGGAAGGGCCGAGCTTTGATCTGCCGATTGCGGCGGGCCTGCTTGTAGCCATGGGGATTATCGCGCAGGAGAAGGTGGACGGAAGCTTTATCACCGGAGAGCTTTCGCTGGACGGCGCCATACGGCCTGTCAGCGGTGTGCTGCCAATGTCTGCCGGTCTTGTGGAGCAGGGTATTTCAAGCTGTATCGTTCCTTATGAAAACGCGCAGGAGGCGTCGCTGGTAGAAGGGCTTTCGGTTTTCGCGCCGGGTTCTCTTGCCGAGCTTGTCGCTCATTTCGCGGAAGCTCCGCTGGCGCCGGAGCGGCGTGCGGCTTCGTGGGATTCCCTAAGCGTGACTGACCCCATATCCGCCGTCCTCAGGGACATCTCTGAGGTCAAGGGTCAGGAAAACGCGAAGCGCGCGCTTGAAATAGCGGCGGCCGGAGGGCACAACATGCTGATGCTTGGGCCTCCGGGGTCGGGTAAGACGATGCTTGCCGGTTGTATGACGGGCATAATGCCTGAACTTAGCTTTGACGAAGCCATTGAGGTAAGCAAGATATACAGTGTCGCCGGACTGATGAAGGATAAGAGGGGCGCCGTGCCGCATTCGCGCCCTTTCCGCGCGCCGCATCACTCGACGTCGTACGCGGCGATGATTGGCGGCGGACGCGGGCCAAGGCCGGGTGAGATCAGCCTCGCGCACAACGGTGTGCTGTTTTTGGACGAATTGCCCGAGTTTGCCCGCAACGCTCTGGAAGCCCTGCGCCAGCCAATGGAAGCCGGCGAGGTCATTGTTTCGCGTGTAAGCGCGCCGGTTGTTACATATCCGGCCAGTTTCTGCCTGCTGGCCGCAATGAACCCATGCCCGTGCGGCTATTACGGTTCCGCAAGCAACAAGTGTACATGTACGGATGGTGAAATCAGCAAGTATCTGAACAAAATATCCGGCCCGCTCCTGGATCGTATTGACATCCAGGTCGAGGTACAGAGCGTACGCTACAGCGACATAGACCTGGCGGACGACGCGTCCGGCGGGGAAGCCTCGCGGGACGTACGGGAACGCGTAGCTGCGGCCGCACAGCTTCAACGCCGGCGCTACCGGAACGACGGCGTCGCCAAGAACGCCCAGCTATCGCCCGCTCATATTCAGAAATACTGCCGTATAGGCCGGGGAGAGCGCGAGATGCTCAAGATAGCTTTCGAGAGCATGAACCTCAGCGGCAGGGCATATCACAAAATCCTCAAACTTGCCAGAACAATCGCCGACCTGGCCGGCCGTGAAAATATCCTCATAGAAGACCTGGCCGAGGCCATAGCCTACAGAACCCTCGACAGAAAATTCTGGAGATAGGCTGATGCGAACGGCAAAAATTCACCTTAACGTCCTTGTACAACCTTGATAAAATAAGGATGCAAATAAACGAAAGAGTGAGTTTGTATTTTTTCTGGACATGGTGATATAGGAATATGCAGCTCAATCTGCATCACGCGTCGGGGTAAACAGCACGGAATCTTGCGATTCCGCGCACCCCTCCTTTGATGCAGTTTCACAGTCATATTCCTATAAGCTGTCTTATGTCGCTAGGCGGCTTATTTTTTGTGTTCCCGAGCTTCTTGGCGACATATATAATCACAATATGCTGTGTTATAGTAATATGACCTCGAAACAGTAACAAAGGAGGGGTGCGGGAAATCGGGAGATTTCCCGCTGTTTACCCCGACGCGTGTTACTGATTGAGAGGCATATTACTATAGAAAAACTGCTGTGGCTTTGTGGTTGCCGAAAGCGGTTTTTAGTACTTATCTTGTGATTTCGATGTTGACAAAACAAGCATGAATTTTGCAAAATATACCAGCAGTTCTTGTTGCCAACCGTGGCATTATATGGTATACTTCGCGTGTTCGGCAATTAACGCATACATATGAGGGTATTATGGAAGAGCATAATTACGACTTATGGTTATACAGTCTGAGCGGAATCGGCGGCGGCAAGATCGACCGTATCCTTAGCGTGTTTGGAAGCGCGGAGCGGGTGTTTTATGCTAAGAGCCGGGAGCTTGCGAAAATTGAAGGCTTGACAAACGACAATATTAAAAATATATTAGATAGACAGAGCGAGGAAGCTCTGACGGAGTGTTTGGCGTTGACGAAGGACTGCGGGGCGTCGTTTGTGTCGCGTTTTGACGCGGAATATCCTGATTTGCTGAGGGAGATCGATCACCCGCCGTTTGGCTTCTTCGTGAGGGGAAGGCTTCCCGACGACAGCATTGACAAGGTGGCCATAATTGGTTCGCGGCGATGCAGCGAGTATGGGCGGAGCGTCGCGTACAAGCTTGCGTGTGAACTGGCGGCCGCCGGTGTTGTGGTAGTGAGCGGATTCGCCAGGGGGATTGACAGCGTGGCGCACCGCGGGGCGCTGCAGGTTGGCGGCCGGACAATCGGCGTGCTGGGCTGCGGCATCGATATATGCTATCCCGCCGAAAATTATATTCTGATGGATGAAATGGTCAGGGACGGCTGTCTCATTTCAACATATCCGCCAGGTACCAGGCCGTTGCCCGCATATTTCCCCGCGCGCAACAGAATAATAAGTGGGCTGTGCCGGGCGATAATCGTAGTTGAGGCCGGACAAAGAAGCGGAACGCTGATAACCGTGGGACAGGCGCTGGATCAAGGGCGCGAGGTGTTTGCAGTTCCGGGCAGCGCGCTTTCAAAGTTGAGCGAAGGTACGAATCTGCTGATAAAGGAGGGCGCGGCTGTGGCGACATGCGCTGACGACGTACTGTCGGCGCTACGCATAGAGCGTCCTGAGCCGGAAGAAAGGCGTGCCGAAAAACATGTCGCCTCTAATATCGCTGCTTTGGGCGGCGGCGAGGCGGCGGTAATGCGCAGTATAGCGAACGCGCAGCCCGCGGCGTTTGACCATATAATCAAGGAGGCAGGGCTGACGGCGCAGCAGGCTAACTCCGCCCTGGTAATGCTTGAGATGAAGGGGCTTATCGAGAAGCTGCCCGGACTTCGATACACCGTGCGATGACGTAGTAAATATACATCAATTAAATCCGCGCAGTCGCGGAAAACACCGAAACCCAATAAGGAGAGTCTATGAAGAGGAAGCTGGTAATAGTAGAGTCGCCGGCCAAAGCCAAGACGCTTAAAAAGTTTCTGGGCAGCGGTTACAAGATAGAGGCGTGCGTGGGGCACGTCCGCGATCTGCCCAAGTCGCAGCTGGGCATCAGCATTGAGGACGATTACGAGCCAAAGTATATAACGATCCGGGGCAAGGGCAAGCTGCTGGCCAAGCTGCGCAAGGAAGCCAAAAATTCCGACGTGGTATACCTGGCCACCGACCCCGACCGCGAAGGCGAGGCCATTAGCTGGCACCTTATCAGCGCCTTGAATCTGGATGAGGGAAAGACCACGCGCATCACCTTCAACGAGATTACGAAGAAGGCCGTGATCCGCGCCGTAAAGGAGGCGCGCCGGATAGACATGAACCTTGTGGACGCGCAGCAGGCCAGGCGTGAGCTTGACCGCATAGTGGGCTACAAGATCAGCCCTCTGTTGTGGAAGAAGGTGAAGAAGGGCCTGAGCGCGGGGCGTGTTCAGTCCGTGGCTCTCAAGATGATCTGTGACAGGGAAGAGGAGGTCGAGAGCTTCATTCCCGTGGAGTACTGGAGCATCGAGGCCGCGCTGAAGGTGAAGAAGTCCGCGTTTACGGCTAAGTTCACGGGGGATGTTTCCGGCAAGATAGAGCTGAGCAGCAAGGCGCAGTGCGATGAAATACTGGCGAAGCTGCAAGGCGCCAAGTTCAAGGTGACGGAGGTACGCAAGGGCACGCGCACGCGCAAGCCCCCGGCGCCGTTCATCACGTCTACATTGCAGCAGGAGGCGTCCAAGCATCTTGGATACGCCGCCCAAAAAACGATGATGGTAGCCCAGCAACTTTATGAAGGCGTGGAGACAGGCCAGGGAACCGTGGGTCTGATAACATACATGCGTACGGACTCGACGCGGATATCAGACGAGGGATTCGATAGCCTGAAGGCGTTTATACTGCAAAATTTCGGCGAAGACTACGCGAACGAGACGAAAGTCGAATACAAGACAAAGCGCGCCGGACAGGACGCGCACGAAGCAATTCGCCCCACGGACGTGGGCCTGACGCCGGACAGTCTGAAACCATATTTGAGCGCGGAATGCCACAAGCTATACAAGCTTATCTGGGAGAGATATGTGGCAAGCCAGATGAAACCGGCGTTGTTCGACACGGTAAGCGCGTCTATCGAAGCCGGGGGGTATGTGTTCCGCGCAAGTGGGTCGCTGTTGCGCTTCGACGGCTTCCAGCGCGTGTACACGAGGCTGGAGGATGAAGAGAAGTCGGGCGTGAAGATTCCCGAGCTGCAAGAAGGCGAGACTCTGTCGTCGGAGAAGATCGACGCGTCCCAGCACTTTACTCAGCCGCCGCCAAGGTATTCCGAGGCGCTGCTGGTCAAGACGATGGAAGACCTGGGCATAGGCCGCCCGTCCACATATGCCGCGACAATATCAACAATAGTAAAGCGCCGCTACGTGGCGAAGCAGGACAAGGTTTTCTATCCGACGGAGCTTGGCGAGATCGTCAACGACATTATGAAGAATAATTTCGAGGACATCGTGGACATAGACTTCACTGCCAAGATGGAGGAAGACCTGGACAAGGTGGAAGACGGCGAGATCTTCTGGAAAGAGGTGATACGCCGGTTCTACCCCGGCTTCAAGGAAAAGATAGAGCTTGCCGAGGCCAGGGTCGGGGAAGTCGAGATAGTCGACGAGGTAACGGAGCATATCTGCGAGGGATGCGGCCGCAACATGGTGATAAAGTACGGGAGGTTCGGGAAATTCCTGGCTTGCCCGGGCTTTCCCGAGTGCCGGAACACAAAGCCGTTCTTTGAGGAGGCCGGAGTCGACTGCCCGATATGCTCCGCCAAGGTGCTCATTAAGAAGTCCAAGAACGGACGCAAGTATTTCGGCTGCGAGAACAACCCCGAGTGCGCATTCATGTCGTGGAGCAAGCCCACGGGCCAGAAGTGCCCAAGCTGCGGCGACGTCCTGGTCGAAAAGGGCAGGAAGCCCACAAGGATCGTGTGCGTAAGCGAAAAATGCGGCTATTCGGAAGTAAAAAAAGAAGCTGATGATGATGAGTAATAAGCTTTGGGAATTTATTGACTCCGCTTACGGCGGAATTGCGCGTTCGCAAGGCTATGACGATTCCGTGAAAATAGTGTGCGAACTGCTTAGTAGCCATGTTGAGGCTGCGGCGCTTGTATTTCGCGGCGGGTCAGCCGGAGTGGCGGCCGCGGCTTTTCACGCGGACGCGAACCAGCTTGGCAAACACTTGCCCGGCCTTGAGGCAAGCGTCGCCGCGATACCGCAGGTCATGCTCAACATACCGCTTTCGGGCATGTTGGAAGGTCAGGCCGGAAGCGGGGACAGCGCAGCGTTGGTAGTGCCGATAGCGGCCGGGGGCAAGCGCCTGGGAACCCTGGTTGTTCTGCGCGGATTCGAGTTTTCGCCGGAAGAATTGATAATCGGCGAAGCGGCCGCCGTTATGATGGCCGCCAACATGATGGCTATCAGGAACGAGCTTGAAGCTTCGGCGCTGAAGGATACGGCGGCGGTGCGGGCCGCCCTGGGTACGCTCAGCTATTCGGAGCTGGAGGCGGCGGCGGAGGTTTTTCGCCGACTTGCGGGCGACGAGGGCAGCATTATCGCCGCAAAGGTCGCCGGTGAGGGCAAGGTGACGCGTTCGGCAATCGTGAACGCCCTGCGCAAGCTGGAGTCGGCGGGGCTTTTGGAGTCCCATTCCATGGGCGTCAAGGGTACGTTCATAAAGATACGCACGGCGACGCTCCGGGAGGAGCTTCGCAAGTTCGGCAATTAGAGCCGTGTTGTTGATATTTCGGGTCAAGCCCGGAATGTCGGCAACTATTTTTTTGACGCAATGTAACCTATAAAATACAATTAATTTCCAAAATTCCTCTTGACAAATAGGGATGTTACTATTTATAATAGGAGCATCCCTATTTCTCAAAGGGGGTGTTTTTCTGGAAAAGGGGAAGCGAGGGCCAAAGACTGATAATCCCAAGCGTCATCGTATGGCAGTCAAATATGACGATAAGTGCAAACAGGTTCTTGAAGCCTATTGTCAGCAGGAGAATGTCAGTAAAATGGAAGCGACAAGGCGCGGGATTATGAGACTGGAAGGCGACCTCAAAAAGTAAAAGGAAGCGGCGAACACCTAACAAAGACACGCCGCTTCCCCACCGCAGAATACCCCGCAGGGCAAACCACATGAAATATTGTATCATGTCGCCGTCTGTCCTGCAAGGTATTCTGCAACAAAAATATCGAAAGGACGATGTTACATGCCAAGAAACATCCTTCACGACCTGTATAACGGTCAATTCAGCGCCTGGGAGCGCCGACCGGCCCGCACGGCCGAAAACGTATCGGTCAACCGCAGGATCGAAGACGAAAAACGCTACTTCATGCAGAAGATGTCGCTTGACGACTGCCGGAGGTTTGAAGAGTTGGACGGCCTGTACTCCCACTCAAACGGGTTTGAGCAGGCGGACGCTTTTTCATACGGCTTCAAGCTGGGGGCAATGCTTATGTGCTCGGTGTACACAGACGAAGACGGGCCGCAATGAAATCAATTCTACGCAAAAAAACGGACTTGACATTCACGCATAGACTTGATAAAATTAGGGTACAAATAAAAGAGAGAGGGTCGCTAAACGCTCTCTCCGGGCACAGCCGCCAAGGGCGGTGGACTGCTTCGTATTTTAATCGATGATACTTGAATAAAATAACCGGCATACCTTTGCAGGGGGGCCGGTTATTTTATTACGATTTGAACGATCAGGACTACTAACCCGATTAAACCGACGAGAAGCATCCCGAAGGTAAGCATAATCATAATAGCCTCGTATATCGTCACAGTCTCACCTCCCTCCAGTTGGGAAACAACCCTCCCTTCGCGAAGCAAGCCCTTAAACGTAAAAAATTCGTACCGCCCTTACACTCTGTGCTTGTCCTAGATTATAAATCAATTTATTGTAAGCGTCAACATTATTTTGTCAAATTGGGAGAGGTTAAGTCGTAATAACATTATGAGTGATAACGGGTTCCCAATTCTACATAAAAAAACGAACTTGACATTACTGCATAGACTTGATAAAATTAGGGTACAAATAAAAGAGAGAGTGTCGCGAAACGCTCTCTCCGGGCACAGCCGCCAAGGGCGGTGGACTGCTTCGTATTTTAATCGATAATTCGAATAAAATAACCGGCTTCCGGCAAAGGCATGTCGGTTATTTTATTACGATTTGAACGATCAGGACTACTAACCCGATTAAACCGACGAGAAGCATCCCGAAGGTAAGCATAATCATAATAGCCTCGTATATCGTCA
>Ga0131853_10008296_pt1 | contig 18918 bp, 16 predicted proteins | sample TergutLab28metaG_FD_92764 | JGI IMG/M metagenome (GOLD analysis project Ga0131853, IMG submission 92764) | Labiotermes labralis P1 segment gut microbial communities from Petit-Saut dam, French Guiana - Lab288 P1 (version 2) (version 2) | ecosystem: Host-associated > Arthropoda: Insects >...
ACCTGACTTACTGTTGTGTGAGACTCTTGATACTTTTGCTGTTGCCTGAGCCCCGAAGAACCCAGGCCGCCATCCGCATCAAGCGCCCACACTTATCGGCTGTAAATTTTTAAAGATCGTTCGATCAAAACAGCGCTTAAATCCGCTGTTTTTTTCGCGTCGCTCATCAGCGAGGAGGCGAATTATGCAGGGCGCTGAACCACTCGTCAAGCGAATCTCGAATATTTATTTTCAAAGCCTCGAAACCGGATCCGGACGGCGCTAACACCGCCTTCATGCGGGCGCGCGGGACTGACCCTGGTATCACTCCGCCACGGCAGAGCGGCGCTCAGATCAACCAGAGCGCCGCGTGCTGGCTACGCACTCAGAAGCTATGACGAATCGCGGCACGCACCACAACCTGGCGCGAAGTCGACGAGAGATCCTGTGCGCCCGGCACGTAAGCCTGATCGAGCGATGAGCCCGTCTTGTCGCCCGCCACGATCTGGAACGCGCTCTGAAGATACACATCGGTGCGCTTCGAGAGGCTGTAGTCGATCATCAGCCCCGCCGAATGGATCGACGGCTTAACGCTACCCGTCGTGGCATCGTAGTGTGCGAGCGTGTACGTATAGTCCGCGCCGACGTAGAACGCCGGCGTGAACTGATACTTGCCGTTCACCTCGAAGTTCTGATAACGCAGCGATGTCACGCGGCCGCCGGCGAGCGGGCCTGTCACCGGCTGAATCGTCTCGTCGCCGGAGAGATAGCCCACGTTCGCCACGGGATCGCCGATATACGTATTGGTGTACGCGAAGCCCAGCGTTGCCGGCCCGGCCGTGTAGTTCAGGCCCGCACCGAAGATCTGCAGCCGCGACGAAGCGAAGTTGCCGTCCGCGCCGTTCGTGCTGCTCGCGCCCGCGATCGCGCCGCCCGAGGTCAGCGCGGGGTTGCTCGCGTTCAGGTAGGCCGCCGCGAACAACCAATTGCCCATCATGTATTGCGCGCCCACGCTCATGGCGCGGTTGTTCGCGAAGTTCGTGTCATTGCTGAAACTGTAGGTGCCGCCGAACGAAAGTCCGCTGAGCGTCGGGCTCGCGTATTTGATGGTGTTGTTCAGGCGAAACGTGTTGTCGGTATTGTCGTTGTCGTACGGATGCGAAAAGAGGTAGCCGCCCCAGTTGCCGTTCGCCGTGGTCTGCGCCAGATAGTCCACCACCGAATCGTATTGACGCCCGAGCGTGAGCGTACCGTAGTGCTCATTGGCGAGACCCACATACGCCTCGCGCCCGAACGCGCGACCGCCTTCCGCCAGCGCGCCGTTGCTGGAATTGAAACCGCTTTCGATCTGAAACACCGCGCTGTTGCCGCCGCCGAGGTCTTCAGTACCCTTCAGCCCCCAGCGGCTGCCTTGCGCGTAGCCGCTCGTCATTTCGTACACGGCGTGACCGCCCACATTGTTCGTATAGTCGATGCCCTCGTCGATCAGTCCATACAGGGTCACGCTGCTTTGCGCGAAGGCAGGCGCAGCCGCGCCGCACAGCGCCATGGCGCAAAAGATCTTCCTCGTCTTCATTCGTCTTCCTGGTTTTTATAAGTCATGCTAATTATTTGGAAAAAGGCATAGCTCTTTTATCCCTGGCGCGGCGGGCCACCGGTATCGAGCCCGCCCGTCTGCGTTATTTCGCGCCGTAAATGTCGAAGTCGAAGTATTTGTTGTTGATACGCGCGTAAGTGCCGTTTGCGAGTATCTCGGCGAGCGCCCAGTTGAACGCCTCGCGCAGCTCGGTGTCCTGCTTGCGCAAGCCGAGGCCGTCGCCCTGGCCGAAGAAGCTCGGATCGTCGATGGCCTGGCCGGCGAACATGAAACCCTTGCCTTCGGGGCGTTTCAGAAAGCCGTCGCTTGCCTCGATCGACGCCTGAAACGCGGCGTCGAGACGGCCCGACGTCAGATCGGCATAGACCTGATCCTGGTTTTGATAAGGGACGATGACCACACCCGCGGGCTGCCACTTCGCCCGTGCGTAGTCTTCCTGGCTCGTGCCCTGCTCCACGCCCACGCGCTTGCCCTTGAGCGAGGCCGCGTCAGGCAGCAGCGGCGAGCCGCGCGGCACGACGAGGCGCGCGGGTGCATTCGAGATCTTGTTCGTGAAGGCGATCTGCGCGGCGCGTTTGGGCGTGATCGTCATCGATGAAGAGATGACGTCGAACTTGCGCGCGAGCAGGCCGGGAATCATGCCGTCGAAGCTCGTTTCGACCCACACGCAATGCGCGTCAAGCTGCGCGCACAGCGCATTGGCAATATCGACGCCGAAGCCCGTGAGCTTGCCGTCCGGCGTTTTGAATTCGAGCGGCGGGTAAGTGGGATCGACCGCGAGCCGGATCTCCCGACCCTTCAGATCCACCGCGTGCACCGGTCCTGCCGTTGCCGCTGCCACAAGCGCAAGGGAAAGCGCCATCGTCCATTTCTTCATTTGCGAGTCTCCTGAGTGTTGTTCGTGTTGCGTTGATATTGCGACTGCGTTGCTTCGTTGACTACGGATTCATTGCAGAATGTGCCCGGCGAGCTTGACCCAATAGCTCGCGCCGATGGCGAGGATCGCGTCATTGAAGTCATAGCCGGGGTTGTGCAGCGAGCAATGCTGCGCGCCGTCACCGTTACCGATCGAAAGGTAACTGCCCGGACAGTGTTCGAGCATGTACGCGAAGTCCTCGCTCGCCATGAGCGGGCGCATGCCTTGGATCAGCAACGCGTCGCCACCCCAATCGAGCGCCACGCGGCGCGCCACCTCGGTCTCGTCGCCGTGATTCACGAGCACCGGGTAACCCGGGCGGTAATCGATCTCCACGTGCGCGCCGTAGCTCGCAGCCTGCCCTTGTACAAGCTCGCGGATGCGCGCTTCGAGCAGCTTGCGCACCGGCGCGGAAAGCGCGCGCACGCTCAGGTGCAACTCGGCATGCCGCGCGATGACGTTCGAGGCGGTACCCGCATGCAGTGCGCCGACGCTCACGACGGCCTGATCATGCGGCGCCACGTTGCGCGCCACCACGGTCTGCAGCGCCATAACGATGGACGCGCCCACGACGACGGGATCGATCGTATGCTGGGGTGCGGCCGCGTGTCCGCCGCGGCCGGTCACGCGGATCGTCACTTCATCGGCCGAGGCCATGAACGCCCCGCTGTGAAAGCCGATCTGCCCTGCCGGGGAACCCGGCACGTTGTGCATCGCGAACACGGCATCGCAGGGAAAGCGCTCGAAGAGGCCGTCTTCGATCATCTTGCGCGCGCCGCCCAAACCCTCTTCAGCGGGTTGAAAAATCAGATGCAGCGTGCCGCGCCAGCCTGTGCTCCGCGCGAGACAACTTGCGGCTGCCAGCAGCATCGCCGTGTGTCCGTCGTGGCCACAGGCATGCATCACACCGTCGGTGCGGCTGGCGTAGGGCAGACCCGTCGCCTCGCGGATGGGCAGCGCATCCATGTCGGCGCGCAGCCCGAGACGAAAGCCTTCACCGCGCGCCATGGTGGCGACCACGCCCGTGCCGCCCACGCCGCGCGTCACGCGATAGCCCCATGCCGCAAGCCGTTCGGCGACGAGCGCGCTCGTCGCATGCTCTTCGAAGCCCAGTTCGGGCTGCGCGTGCAACTGGCGGCGCAACGCGATCATGTCGGCTTCGATTGCCGCCACCTCGGGCAATACCCACTGTCTGCTCAATTCGGCTCTCCATCCATTCGTGCATCGTGGAGCGAATCGTATGCAGCGCCGATCCCGGCGAACAGCCAGCGTTTTGTTAAGATGACAACCCTTAGTTGTCACCCAATCCTTTCGCGGCCCGCCTGGACATGAAACTGCACCAACTGGAAGCACTCGTCGCCAGCGCGGACGCCGGCAGCATTCGCGGCGCCGCCCGCGCACTCGGGCTTTCGCAGGCCGCGCTCACCCGCGCGCTGCGCGAACTGGAGGCAAACGAGCGTCTGCCGCTTCTGATCCGCGCGCCCGAAGGCATCACGTTCACCGAGCACGGCAAGGTGCTGCTCACGCACGCGCGCCTCGTGCTCAATCAGCTCGAACACGCCCGCAACGATCTCGAGCGCCTGCGCGGCCGCGTGGAAGGCAGCCTCACGGTGGGCGTGACGCCGTGGATCACGCTGACGTTTCTCGCGGAAACCGTTCGGCTGTTTCGCGAGCGGATGCCCGATATCCGCCTGGAACTGGTCGAGGGACTGATGGCCGTTGCCCAGCCGTTGCTGCGCGACGGCAGCATGGACTTCGCCATCGGCCAGCTACAACCGGGCGCAAGCGCGCAGGAGTTTGCCTCCGAGCCGCTGCTCACGTACGAGTCGTCGGTGATGGTGCGCGAAGGGCATCGGAAGGCACGGGCGCGCTCGATTCACGAGTTGCTCGACGAGGACTGGGTGCTGAACTTCACCGCCGACGGCGAGGCCGATTTGCTCAACTATCTGTTCACGCGTCACGGCGCGAAAATCGACGTTCGCCGCATCGTGCGCGCGCAGTCGGTGGCGACGCTGCAAACCATGGTCGAGCAGGCGGACATGTGCACGTGGAGCCCGACGATCCTGAGCCATGTGCCGCCATACGGCGGCCGCCTTCGGCCGCTCGCCTTGCGCGAGGCGTTCGAGCCCCGACAACTGGGCATCGTCTCACGTCGCAACAGCACGCTGAGCCGCGCCGCCGCGGAGTTCATCGAATGCCTGCTTCTGGTGATACGCCGGCATGCGCGCTCGGCGAAGAAGGAAGACCTCGCGTTGTTCAGAACATTGGACCTGTTGATCTAGCGTCCACCAGCGCGCCCCTATCGATTATCAACAAGGGGTCCGACATAGTTGGCCCGCGGCCGCAGCAAGGTACCGCTCGTGACCTGCTCGATCGCGTGCGCCATCCACCCGACGCTACGGCCGATGGCGAACATCGCGAACACGGCGTCGAAAGGCAGGCGGCAATGCCCGGCCAAGGCGATGAGCGCGACGTCGATCGTCGGCGCGAGTCCGCTCGTCTCGTGGACGTAATCGATCAACGCACGCACCTCTGGCGGCGCGGCGAATTTTCCGAGCAGATCCGCCGCGCGCGGATCGCCCTGCGGATAAAGCTCGTGACCGAATCCCGGCAGTGCGCCGTTATGGCTGCGCCACTGCGCGACGGCCGCTTCGACACCCACGTTGCGCACTTCGTCCAGTAGCGCCTGCACGCGCAACGCGGCGTCGCCGTGCAACGGCCCCGACAATGTCGCGAGTGCCGCCAGCATGCACGATCCGAGCGAGGCCCCCGTCGATGCGGCCACGCGCCCGGCAAACGCCGACGTCGTCAACTCCTGGTCCGCCAGCAGCACGAGCGCGCGGCGCAGCAGATCCGCCTTCGCTTCGCAGCACCACGCACGTGCAATGCGCAAATGCAGCGGCCCATCGCCATCTAGCCAAACGAAGCCGCTTGCAAGGCGGCCCACCAGTGCGGCCGCTTCTTCGTGCAGACGAATGGCGTCGGGCGCGGCGAGCGGCACAGGATGCGCGGCCGCGAGCGCGATCGAAGCATAGGCCCGCGCGCGCAGCGATGCGCTCTGCGGCAACGGCACGACGTCCTCGCGCGGCGTGGCAAAAACCGGTGCGGTATGCGCCTCCCACAAACACTGCGCAGCCTCTTCGAGCGTCGCCCAGCCGGCGAGTTCGACCGCATCGACGCCGCGGTAATACAGCCGTCCACGCACGATCGTTGAAATACGCGTATTGATGATCGGTTCGCCCCACGCCATCGTGCTCGCCGCGATGGTTTTGCGCGCCCGTCCGCGCGCGCGCTTTTTAATCAGCGCGACGACGTCCGATCCGCGGTAGAGCTTGCGGCCCACGTGCTCGGGGTCCCAGCGCACTTCGACGCGCCCGCGACTCGCATACGCGTAGAGCGTCTGCTTGAGCACGCCCAATGCTTCACAGGCCTCTTCCTGACTCAACCACTTTTCCACGCTATTTCCCGGTCTTTTCGAGGTTGATCGTTTGAATCAATGTTGACGTGCACTCGCGGCACGCGTCAAATCGGTCCATCGGGTACGCGCAGGCCTACGTGCGTGCCCGGACAGACCATCAAAGCGCGCCGCAGCAAGCAAAAAATCACACGCGCCAATCCGGAGACATTGATGTCCACGCAGAGAACCACGGGCTACAACGCCACCGACGCAACACGCGTCACCCACACGCGATACACGATTCTGGCGGCCATTCTGCTGCTCGCCACGGTCGCCTATGCCGACCGCGCCATCCTCTCGATCGCCGGTCCCGGCATCGCGAAGGAGTTCGGCCTCAACCATGTTCAGCTCGGCTACGTGCTCTCGGCATTCAGCTGGGCGTACGTCGTGGGCCAGATTCCCGGCGGCATGCTGCTCGACCGGCTGGGAACCAAAACGATGTATGGCATCACGCTGGTCCTGTGGTCGATCGCGACGATACTCGTCGGCTTTATCGGGCACATCACGACGGATCTCTCCGTCGCGCTCGGTCTGCTGTTTGCTTTGCGCTTCGCGCTGGGGCTGATCGAAGCACCCAGTTTTCCGGCCAACAACCGCGTGACGGTGATGTGGTTCACGAAAGAAGAGCGCGGTCTCGCCACTTCGCTGTTTGCATCGGCATCGTATTTCGCCGTGGCGATCTTCTCGCCGCTGGCCGGCTGGCTCACGGCGAAATACGGCTGGCCCGCGCCGTTCTTCGCGCTCGGGCTGATCGGCATCGCGTCCGCCGGACTCTGGGCCGTGGTGATGCACGAGCCGCGCAAACATCCGCGCGTCTCGCAAGCCGAACTCGAGCGGCTTTCCGCAGGCGGCGCGATGCTCGACATCGACGAGGCACACGAGCGCCGTGCGCGTCCGACGCTCTCCTGGAAGGTCGTGCGTCTCCTGCTCGGCAACCGGATGCTCTGGTGCTCGTACATCGGCCAGTATTGCGTGATCGCGCTCAGCTACTTCTTCATCACGTGGTTTCCGATCTACCTCGTGCAGGCGCGCGGGATGAACATCATGGAGGCCGGCTTTGCGACCATGCTGCCGGCCATCGCGGGCTTCGTCGGCGGCATCGCGGGCGGCGTCATTTCCGACATGCTGATCCGCAGCGGCTGGAGCGTGTCGTGGGCGCGCAAAACGCCGTATATCGTCGGCATGGCGGTGGGCTGCTGCATCGTGTTCTCGGCGTTCACCGAGAGCAACACCGTGATCGTGCTGCTCATGACGCTGGCCTTCTTCGGCAAGGGCGCGGCTGCGGGCGCCGGCACCTGGGCCATCGCGAGCGACACGGCGCCGCGCGAAGCCGTGGGCCTCGCCGGTGCGGTCTTCAACTGCATCGGCAACGTGGGCGGCATCGTCACGCCCATCGTGTTCGGCTATATCGTGCATGCCACGCATGGCTACAATGCCGGCCTCTATTTCGTCGCGGCGCATTGCCTGCTCGCCGCCATCGTCTACCTCGTGTTCATGGGCCGCATCGAACGCGTGCAAGTCCATTAAGTCTGAAGATCGAATCAACATGTCCAAACCCGTCATTCTGAATGCAGCGGAACTGCCGCAGCGCACGCAAGCCGAACTCGCCTCGCTGTTTACCGTACTCGATCTGCCCCGGCAGCCCGACGACGCGAAGGCGTTTTTCGCGCAGCACGGCGCATCGATTCGCGGCATCGCGTTGCGCAAGACGAAGATCGACGCGGCCTTTCTCGACGCCCTGCCCTCGCTCGAAATCATCGCGAGCTACAGCGCCGGTCTCGAGAATCTGGACGTGCAACACGCAACGGCGCGCGGCATCCGCATCGAGAACGCGTCGCGCGTGCTCGCCGAGGATGTCGCGAACACGGCGATCGGCCTTGCGCTCGCCGTCACGCGCGATATCGTGCAGGCCGACGCCTGGGTGCGCTCCGGCAACTGGGCGCAGCACGGCGCGATGCCGCTGGGACGCTCGCTGTCGCGCATGAAAGTCGGTATCGTCGGGCTCGGCACGATCGGCGCGGCGATTGCAAAGCGTCTCGCGGCGTTCGGCTCGCAGGTCGCGTACTACGGCCCGAATCGCAAGAACGTCGACCTGCCTTACTACGACGACGTCACGCGTATCGCCGCCGATAGCGACATGCTGATCCTGACCTGTCCGCTTACGCCGCAAACGCATCATCTCGTGAACGCAGCCGTGCTCGACGCGCTCGGTACTCAGGGCTTCCTCGTCAATATCGCGCGCGGCGCCGTCGTCGACGAGGCCGCGTTGATCGCGGCACTTGCCGCGCGGCGCATCGCGGGCGCCGCGCTCGATGTGTTCGAGCACGAACCTCGGGTGCCCCAGGCGCTGATCGACAACCCGCGCGTCGTGCTCGCACCGCATATCGGCTCGGCAACCGAGGAAACGCGCACGGGCATGGCCGACAACGTCGTCGATAGCCTCGCGAACCACTTCGGCATTGCCGGTCCGCGGGCGTGACGCTTACGTCCGCGGCGTAGCGCTCAGGTTGTTTCGCGCGCCACGACGCTGAATCCCACGTCGAGCAGGCAACACTCGTCCACGGTGGTTGCGCCGCTCAGGCGGTCGAGCAAAAAGCGTGCTGCGTTCTCGCCGATGCGTGTGCCGTCCACCCGCACCGTGCTCAGTTGCGGAGTGGTTTCGGTGCCGAACTCCAGCGCGCCGAAGCCACACATGGCCAATTGCGAGGGCACGCTCAGGCCCGCCTCACGCGCCACCCCCAGCACGCCGATCGCGAGCAGATCGGAGCCGCAGAACACCGCGTCGATATCGTCCACGCGCTCGCGCAGCGCGAGCAACGCACGCTTGCCCGCCGCGACGGAACTGGGCGGCGCGACGAGTTCTTCGGGCACGTCCTCGATCCCCGCCTTTGCGAGCCGCTCGCGAAAACCGGCGCGCCGCGCGAGCGCGCGCGCATCGTTGGCGGAAATGAGCGCGGGGCGACGCGCGCCCCGTTCGAGCAGATGCCCGGCCACCGCCGCGCCGATCTGGTAGTGCGAGAAGCCGACCAGCATGTCGATCGGCGTATCGGTCATGTCCCACGTCTCGACCACGGGTATGCCGACGCGTTTGAGCCGCTCACGCAGCCAGTCGGTATGCGCGACGCCCGTGAGCAGCACGCCTTCCGGGCGGCGGCTCAGCACCGTATCGAGCAGGCTCTCTTCGTTCGTCGCGCTATAGCCGCTCAATGCGAGCAACACTTCATAGCCCGCGCGCGACATCGTCTCGCTGAATACCTGCACGGTCTCCGCAAACAGCGAGTGCGAGATCGTCGGCACGATGGCCGCGATCAGCCGCGAGCGCGACGAGGACAGACCGCCCGCGAGCCGGTTCGGTACATAGCCGAGCTTCTGCACGACCGCGCGCACGCGCTCGAGCGTGTCCGGCGCGACCGAGTCCGGGCTGTTGAACACGCGCGACACCGTGATGGGCGAGACGCCCGCGAGCGCGGCGACGTCGGTAATGCGCAGGCCTTTGGGGCCGCCGCGCGTGCGCTTGATGCGCACGGGGGCGTCCGCTTTGAGGGTCGACATAAACGGGATTTTGCGTCTGGCGTCGCGCGGTTACGGGCGCATCGCCACGTCAGTGCGCGCTATCGGGAACGGGCGTGCCGTCCACCGAACGCTGCGTGTTCTTGCTACGGCTCAGAATCACGGCGGTAATGATCGCGAAGATCACCATGCACGCGGCCGGCACGAGCATCGGCGCGCGCGTGCTGCCCGTCGTCTGCTTGACGAACGGCACGATGTTTTGCGCGATGAAGCCGCCGATATTGCCGAGCGAGTTGATCGCCGCGATACCGGCCGCCGCGCGTGCGCCGTAGAGGAACTTCGGCGGCAGCGTCCAGAAGCACGGAATCAGCAGATACATGCAGGGCGCGCCGAGGCAGAGCGCGGCGAAGCGCAGCGTATGGTTCGGCAGAAACACCGACGACAGGAAAAACACCATGCCGAGCAGCGACGACACCAGCATCGCAATGCTCGCGTGATTGCGGGCACGCAGACGCGAGGGCAGCGTGGCCAGCACGATCGTCGCCAACAGCCACGGGATGATGTTGAGCAGGCCGTTCGTCGTGTTGGTCACGCCGAAGCCCTTGACGAGCGTAGGCAGCCAATAGCTCACGCCGTAGACCGAAATCGACAGCATCATGTAGTAGAACGACATACCGAGCACACGCGGCGACGTGAGCACGCTCAGCAACGAGCCGTGTTGCGACTGTTCGCGCGCCTGTGCGCTTTCAACCGAGAGCGTATGCGTGAGCCAGCGCCGGTCGTGCTCGGAGAGGAACTTCGCCTGCTGCGGCGACTTCGGCAGACAGAACAGCACGACGACCGTCAGCAGTACCGACGGAATGCCGGTGATGACGAACACGAGCTGCCAGCCCTGCAGGCCGAACAGACCGCCCTTGTCGAGCAGCCAGCCGCAGATCGGCGCGCCGATCATGTTGCCCAGGCTGCTGCCCACCGTGAAGTAGCCGAGCATGCGCACGCGATGGCGCTGCGGGAACCAGGTCGTCAGGTAGTAGATCACGCCCGGGTACAGACCCGCTTCCGAAGCACCGAGCAAAAAGCGCAGGAAATAGAACGTCGGGGCGTTGCGCGCGAAGGCCAGCGCAATCGTCACGAGGCCCCAGGTGAGCATGATGCGCGCCATCCAGCGCGGCGCTCCGAACTTGTGCAGCATCACGTTGCTCGGCACCTCGAAAATCAGGTAGCCGAGAAAGAACAGTGAAGCGCCGAGTCCGTACGCCTCTTCCGAGAGCCCGAGGCTGCCGAGCATCTGCAGCTTCGCGAAGGCGATGTTGGAGCGGTCGATATAGGCGACCAGATAGAGCACGCCGAGCAGCGGCATCAGCCGCCAGCCCATGCGGTTGATCAGACGCGGTTCGTCGACCGCTGTGATGGCATCGTTCACAATGTCTCCTGCGCTCGCCCTCGCGGCGAGCCTGCGTTTATAGGAATGGGAGGCTTTCGTCGGGGCCGCGCGTTACTTCGCCTGCTGGGCGCGCCACTCGCGATAAGCCGTCATCGTTTCTTCGTCGGGCGGATAGGTGCCGCGCAGCGGACGTCCGGCGTCGATACGCGACGTGATGAACACTTCGAGCTGCTCCTGTTCCGTGGCGTCGCGCGCCACGTCCTCGGCCATCTCGCGCGGCACGATCACGACGCCGTCGACGTCGGCCACGACGATGTCGCCCGGATACACCGGCACGCCGCCACAGGCGATCGGCACGTTCATATCCACCGCGTGATGTTTCGCGAGATTGAGCGGCGCGCTCGCGCCCGAGCACCAGATCGGCAGGCCGAGATCGGCGATCGTGCCGCTGTCGCGCACGGGGCCGTCCGAGACCATGCCTGCCACGCCGCGTTTGGCGAGGCGCAGGGCGAGAATCGAGCCGACCGACGCCACCGTGCGGTCGCCGCGGCAGTCCTGCACGAGCACGCTGCCCACGGGCGCCGTTTCCACGGCCTTGCGCTGCGGGTGGTCCGGGTTCTGGAACACGCCCACGTGATCGAGGTCCTCACGCGCGGGAATATTGCGCAGCGTGAAGGCTGGGCCGACGAGGTTCGGCGCGCCGGGCGCGGGTTTCACGAGGGGCGCCACGCCTTGCAGGAAGACATTGCGCAGGCCGCGCTTGAAAAGCTGGGTCGTGAGCGTTGCGGTGCTCACGTGGCGCAGTTGCTCGAGCGCGGTCTCGCTCACTTGCTGGTTCGATTCGGTCATGATCGGTCGTTGTTGCGGTTACGGTTATCAGTGGATTTCCGGTTCGGTGTCCTGTGCATCTTCGTGCGAAGCGCAGACCGAAGGGGTTTCGAGGAAGTCGAAATCGCAGCCCTTGTTCGCCTGCGTCACGTGCAACTGATGCATGACGCCATAGCCGCGCTCGAAGGGCCGCTTCGGCGGCACCCAGGCTTCCTTGCGGGCCGCGAGTTCGGCGTCGCTCACCTGCAGATGCAGGCGTCGCGCTTCGACATCGAGTTCGATGATATCGCCATCTTTCACGAGCGCGAGGGGGCCGCCGACGAACGATTCGGGCGCGACGTGCAGCACGCACGCGCCGTAGCTCGTGCCGCTCATGCGCGCGTCCGAGATGCGCAGCATGTCGCGCACGCCCTCTTTGAGCAGCTTCTGCGGAATCGGCAACTGCCCCCATTCGGGCATGCCCGGCGCGCCCACGGGGCCCGCGTGCTGCAGCACGATTACGGAATCGGCCGTGACATCGAGATCCTCGCTGTCGATGCGCGCGGCCATGTCGTTGTAGTCCTTGAACACGACGGCGGGCCCGCTATGGCGGCGCAGATGCTGCTCCATCGCGGCGGGCTTGATCACGGCGCCGTCCGGCGCGAGATTGCCCGTGAGCACCGCGAGACCGTCGCGTTCAACCAGCGGATTGCTGCGGCGGCGGATCACGTCGTCGTTGAAGATCTCCGCGCCGGCGATGTTCTCGCCGAGCGTCTTGCCGTTCACGGTCATCTGCGTGCCGTCGATCAGATCGCCGAGTTCCACGAGCAACCCGCGCAGACCCCCCGCGTAATAGAAGTCCTCCATCAGGTACTCGCCTGCGGGACGGAGATTGCCGAGCACCGGCGTCACGCGCGCGAGTTCGTCGAAGCGCGCCGTCGTGAGTTCAATGCCTGCGCGGCGCGCGACGGCCACGAGGTGCACGATCGCGTTGGTCGAACCCGACATCGCGAGCACCGTGGTCACGGCGTTGTCGAAGGCCTTGGCGGTGAGGATGTCCGAGGGCTTCTGGTCGGTCCACACCATCTCGACGATGCGCTGCCCCGTGAGCGACGCGAACTGCGCATGGCGCGAGTCCGCCGCGGGAATCGACGAAAAACCCGGCAGCGTAAAGCCGAGCGCTTCGGTGGCGCTCGTCATCGTGGAGGCCGTGCCCATCGTCATGCAATGGCCGGGCGAGCGCGCGATGCCGCTCTCGATGCCCTTCCATTCGTCTTCGGTGATCTTGCCCGCGCGCAGTTCGGCCCAGTATTTCCAGGTGTCCGAGCCGCTGCCGAGCGTGCGGCCGTTCCAGTTGCCGCGCAGCATCGGGCCGGCGGGCAGATAGATGGCCGGCAGGTTCATGCTGATGGCGCCCATCAGCAGGCCCGGCGTGGTCTTGTCGCAGCCGCCCATCAGCACGCAGCCGTCGAACGGGTAGGACTTGAGCAGTTCTTCCGTCTCCATCGCGAGGAAGTTGCGGTAGAGCATCGTGGTCGGCTTCTGGAACGGCTCGGCCAGCGTCATGACCGGCATCTCGACCGGAAAGCCGCCCGCCTGCCAGATGCCGCGCTTGACCTCTTCCACGCGCTGCTTGAAGTGCGTGTGGCACGAATTGATCTCGCTCCACGTGTTCACGACGGCGATCACCGGCTTGCCCATGTAATCGGACGAGTGATAGCCCATCTGCGCGGTGCGCGAACGGTGACCGAACGAACGGAGGTCATTGACGCCGTACCAGCGATAGCTGCGCAACTCTTCGGGCTTCTTGCGAACTGAGGACAAGGGTGATCTCCATGATAACGCTACCATTCCAGCGCAACAGAACGCGCTATCGCGCGACGGAATGATGGGATGAGTGAATGATCGCAATGGTAACGTTATCATTCAGCGAGCAACCCTGGGGAAAACACCGAGCACCAACAGTTATCGTACCTCCTGGGGAAAGATCTCCCTGATCGATGTGGTTAACCCCCATGTTGGCTGCTGCCACCGCAGTGTAAAAATATCTCATACGATGACATATGAGATCGATGCGAACGGGATATTTGCCTTTATGTGCAATAAAAATGAGGCTCAAGCCGCGTTCTTCTGTCCGATCTTATACGACATCCTGTAATTGAGAGGGCCGAGCTAGAGGAAGAACTCCGTCGCCCGGAGCACGCCCAATGAAATACGATGTCAGACAATAAGCCACCCAACGTGCCGTCGGTTGAAAGGTAGAGGAGAACCTTGATGGAACAGATTCAGGCGCAAGGCACGCGTGTCGCAGGGAAACTTGCGTCGCGCACCCGCTGGGGCATCCTCGCGATGCTTTTCGTCATCACGACGGTCAACTACGCCGACCGCGCGACGATGTCGATCACCGCTGCGGCGATCCGCAAGTCGATGGGGCTCTCGCCCGTCGAGATGGGCTTCATCTTCTCCGCGTTCGCCTGGTCCTATGTGATTGCGCAGTTGCCGGGCGGCTGGCTGCTCGATCGCTTCGGTTCGCGCATCACGTACTTCTTCAGCATTCTGCTGTGGTCGGTTTTCACGGTGCTGCAGGGGACGGTCGGATTTCTGGCGGGCGGCGCCGCGGTCGCAACGCTCTTCGTGCTGCGGCTCTGTGTCGGCGCCGCGGAGGCGCCCTCCTTCCCCGGCAACAGCCGCATCACCGCCGCATGGTTCCCGAGCCACGAGCGCGGCCTCGCCTCCGCGATCTTCAACTCCGCCCAGTATTTCGCGACCGTGCTGTTTGCGCCGATCATGGGCTGGCTCGTGCACAGCTACGGATGGGAGAGCGTCTTTTTCTTCATGGGCGCGGTGGGCATGCTCTGCGCGTTCATCTGGCTCAAGGTCGTCCATACGCCCAAGGATCACCCCGGCATCAGCAAGGCGGAACTCCAATACCTCGAGGACGGCGGTGCCCTGGTCGATCTGGATGGCAAGCGCACCAAGGCAAAAGACAGCGAGATCAACAGTTGGGCCTGTATCAAGGAGCTGCTCGGCAACCGCATGTTGCTTGGCGTCTACATCGGACAGTACGCGATCACGACGCTCACGTATTTCTTCCTGACGTGGTTTCCCGTTTATCTCGTGCAACAGCGCGGGATGACGATCCTCAAGGCCGGCTTCGTCGCGTCGCTGCCGGCAATCTGCGGCTTTCTCGGCGGCGTCATTGGCGGCTGGCTGTCCGACCGGCTGTCGAAGTCCGGATTCTCGCTGTCCGTGTCGCGCAAGGTGCCCATCGTGGTCGGGATGCTGATGTCGATGAGCATGATCGCGTGCAACTACATCGATACGAACGTGCTCGTCGTCGCCGTGATGTCGCTGGCGTTCTTCGGCAAGGGCGTCGGCGCTCTCGGCTGGGCGGTCGTGTCCGATACGTCGCCGCGCGAAGCGGCCGGGCTGTCGGGTGGTCTGTTCAACACGTTTGGTAACGCGGCAGGCATCACGACGCCCATCGCCATCGGCTACATCGTGCAGGCAACCGGGTCGTTCGCGGGCGCGCTGGTGTTCGTCGGCGCCAACGCGGCCCTTGCGATCGCGAGCTATCTCTTCATCGTGGGCGATATCAAACGTGTCAGCCTCACGAAATCGCTGGTGAAGTAAGGCGGGCGAAGTATCCGTTCATATCCGTTCGAACTCCGAATGGACGAAGGCCTGTCCATGCGCATGCAAAGACAGGCCTTTTCTTCGAACAGAATTTTCTCGCGCTGCGCCGATTAATTGTTTCAATACTTCCAGATACAATTCCGGCACCGCCAATTGGTTACCTAACTTGATTCGTTAATTGATCCGACAGTTATAACAATTCATAACGATCTCCGCCAAACGATCACAATCATCTTGTGTTTTTATCCGGAGAAGTACGCGGATTAGCCGCACCCGGTAACGATCCGAAAATATGCTGACCGCATTTTGCGTCGCTCCATGCGCTGCGAAATGCAAAACCCGCCAGCAAGCGCTTAACAAGCGGAATGAGCTGCTCCCCGATGAGGATGCCGGCCAGCCCGGCCAGCGCCACGAGCGGCGGCGCGGGCGAATGGACCCCCAGCACGCCGTAGATCACACCGGCCAGAATGCCTGCAAGAAGTGAATAAATATAAGGTTTCATGATGGACGTCCGATTTAAAAGTTTCCAAACCGTTACTCATTCCGCGACTGCAGCGACGACGCAAGCGTATCGTCTTTAAATTGAAATTGAAATACCGGTGATCGCATAGACCAGCATCAATTCTGGAATTGCATTTATTCCAAATCTTGCCTATCTATTTAATACCTTTTCATGTGAAATAGGCCCCACCCGCGATGCCGGCGTGGCACTAATAAAGCCATGACTCGCGGCACGACAGCCGGCGAGTATGTGCAACACGCCATGAATTTCCGCGCGGCTCCAGGGTACCTATCCTTCCCCACCTGCTACAGGACGGAACACATCATGAGTAATCCCAAGCTCGAAGTGCTGACCCCTAAAAACTGCCAGTTGATCTTCATCGACCAGCAGCCGCAGATGGCCTTCGGTGTGCAGTCCATCGACAGGCAGGTCCTGAAGAACAACGTGGTCGGGCTTGCCAAAGCCGCCAAAATTTTCAACATCCCGACGATCATCACGACCGTCGAATCGAAATCTTTCTCGGGCTTCACCTACCCGGAGCTACTCGACGTCTTCCCGAACCAGAAGCTGCTCGAGCGTTCATCGATGAACTCGTGGGACGACCAGAAAGTGCGCGACGCGCTGGCCGCCAACAACCGCAAGAAAGTCGTCGTCTCAGGTCTGTGGACCGAAGTCTGCAACAACACGTTTGCGTTGTCGGCCATGCTCGAGGGCAACTACGAGATCTACATGGTGGCCGATGCTTCGGGCGGCACCTCGAAGGACGCACACGACTTTTCCATGCAGCGCATGATCCAGGCGGGCGTGGTGCCGGTCACGTGGCAGCAGGTCCTGCTCGAATGGCAGCGCGACTGGGCGCACCGCGACACCTACGACGCCGTCATGAAGCTCGTCAAGGAGCACTCGGGCGCCTATGGCATGGGCGTCGACTACGCCTACACGATGGTTCACCAGGCACCGCAGCGCACGGCCACCGAACACGAAGCGATCGCGCCGGTGCCGGCGAAGTGAGCGCACGCGTGGCCTGCGCCATACGGCAGGCCACGGGTGGTTCCGGCAAGTCGCGCTCAGGCACGCTCCGGAGATGCGGCCGACGACGGCAGGTCGTCGTCGCGCACCTCTCCTGGGGCGGCATCGGACGCAACTTGCCCATACGCCCAGGGCGCGACGGCAAGCTTTTCGTTCAAGAAGTCGAGCAGCGCGCTCACGCGCGCCTCGCGTTGCGAGCCCGGGGGCGTGACGAGATTCACATGGATGTCGGCGATTTTCCAGTCCGGCAGGACTTCGACGAGTTCACCGCGATGCAGCTCATCCCACACAAGAAAATCGGGTTGCAGTGCCAGACCGTGCCCGGCAAGCAGCGCGGGCATGAGCGTATCCGCGTTATTGGTTCGGATACTTCCGCGCACGGGGACGGCGCACTCATCGCCACTACTGCGATAGAAGCGCCAGGTATCCGGCGTGGGCAAGTTGCTGTAGAGCAGGCAGGTGTGGCGCGTCAGGTCGCGCGGATGTTCGGGCATGCCGTGCCGTTCAAGGTAGGCGGGTGCGGCCACGAGCGGGCGGCGCACCGAGCACAGACGGCGCGAGCGCAGCGACGAGTCGTTGAGCTGCGCGATACGGATGGCGACGTCGAAACCGCCCGCCACCAGATCCACGAGCTGGTCGGTCAACGCAAGATCGACGGTGAGCTGCGGATAACGGTCGAGAAACTCCGGCAGCAGCGGCGCGAGGTAACGCACGCCGAACGACATCGGCGCATTCACGCGCATGACGCCCTGCGGCGTGGCGGCCTGCATCGAAGCCGCATTCTCGACCTCCTCCGCGAGGTTCAGCAGATCCATTGCACGCGCGCGGAACTGTTCGCCGGTCGCCGTCAGCGAAAGGGTTCGCGAAGTGCGGTACAACAGCATCATGCCGAGCCGCTGCTCGAGCCGGCTGATCGCCTTCGAGACGGTCGGCTGCGAAATGCCGAGCAATTGCGCAGCCTTGGCGAACGAGCCTGTCTCGGCTACGCGCGCGAAAATGGCCCACGCTTCAATGTCGGGAAGATTGGTCATAAACATCCTGGAATAGCTGGGATTCTTGAATGGCAACTTTCGCTGCCGTATCCATTTTTTAGCATCTTTATGCCGTTCTCGTCACCATTTCGTTTGCGAAGCGGCGAGCGAGCGACGGTCCGATCAGGAGTCCGTTGGATTCCATCCACCGCGGTTTCTACCGGAAAAGAGGTTCTGTAATGGCACAGTACGTGTGGTCGCTCGGCGCCGGTGTTTTGATCGGCGTGGTCTATAGCGTGATCCGGGTGCGTTCGCCCGCGCCGCCGCTCGTCGCTCTGGTCGGCCTGCTCGGCATGTTGATCGGTGCCGGTGCGATCCCCCCTCTCAAGCAACTGATCGGCATCTGACTGCCCAGTCGCGCAAACCGTATTCGATGACGAGGTTTTCATGAGCACTACTAATGTCATACCGGAACTGATTCTGCACAACGCACGCGTGACCACGCTCGACCCGGCGAATCCCGTGGCCAGCGCCGTGGCGATCGCCGAGGGCCGCTTCGTCGCGGTGGGCAGCGACGCGGACATCATGCCGCTCGCCGGACCGCAGACCCGCACGATCGATCTGCAGGGCCGGCGCATGCTGCCCGGCCTGATCGACAACCATAGCCACGTGATCCGCGGCGGCCTGAACTACAACATGGAATTGCGCTGGGACGGCGTGCGTTCGCTCGCCACGGCGATGTCCATGCTCAGGCAGCAGGTCGCCATCACGCCGCCGCCGCAGTGGGTGCGCGTGGTGGGCGGCTTCACGGAGCATCAGTTCGATGAAAAGCGCCTGCCGACGCTCGAAGAGTTGAACGCGGCGGCGCCCGATACGCCGGTCTTCATCCTGCATCTGTACGACCGCGCGCTGCTCAACGGCGCCGCGCTGCGCGCGGTGGGCTACACGAAGGACACGCCCGAGCCTCCGGGCGGACAGATCATGCGCGATGGCCAGGGCAATCCGACCGGCCTCTTGCTCGCCCAGCCGAATGCCGCGATCCTTTACGCAACGCTGGCCAAGGGGCCGAAACTGCCGCCCGAGTATCAGTACAACTCGACGCAGCACTTCATGCGCGAATTGAACCGGCT
>Ga0131853_10008300_pt1 | contig 18917 bp, 7 predicted proteins | sample TergutLab28metaG_FD_92764 | JGI IMG/M metagenome (GOLD analysis project Ga0131853, IMG submission 92764) | Labiotermes labralis P1 segment gut microbial communities from Petit-Saut dam, French Guiana - Lab288 P1 (version 2) (version 2) | ecosystem: Host-associated > Arthropoda: Insects >...
ATATGATATGATATGATATGATATGATATGATATGATACGATACGATACGATACAATATAATATAATATAATATAATATAATATAATATAATATAATATAATATAATATAATATAATATAATATAATATAATATAATATAATATGATATGATATGATATATATGATAAAATGCAATGTAATGTAATATATGTGTACAGTCATACACAACTTTATATTTTATTAGATATATTAGGTTGTAATTCCAGCTACACTTTTCGGGCCAATTGTAGGGCCATCTTTAGGCTGATTTTTGAGTAGGTGGAGTGTACAATTGATATTGCTTTCAATTTACGAGCTCGTAAATTGAAAACATTATCAATTGCACACTCCAGCTACTCAAAAATAAGCCTGAAGATGGCTCTACAATTCGGCCGAAACTTGTAGCTGGAATTACAATCTAATATATCTAATAAAATATAAAGCTGTGTGTGACTATATATATATATATGTTGCGATAATTCAATTTAATGACCGGCTACAGGCAGTACGGGCGCAGTACCATTCCTGGCAGCGGCGGATACGAGGTCGTAATATCTCAATTGTAAATCGTTTGTCACTGCGTTCACATGAGGTTAGGCACAGGGGCCGCCTGACATTTACGTTTTCGTATTGCTGTAATCGAGACGCTGACGTTAATTTTGCGACCTTGGAGTTGGTTTTAATGTCACCATTCCTCGACTGCATTCTCTTGTTAATTTTTTGTACGTAACATATTTTTCTTTTGCATTATTCGGTTGCCATATTAGACGGTTAATGAAACAGGGAAGTTGATAGACTTTCATAAAAGGCATAAAAATATTTGGAACGTAAAACGTGATGAATACTCCATCAAAATTAAACGAGAACAAGTGGCAGTCAGCTTTTCAGAACTTCATAAAGGAACTGAAGGTTCACACTTTTCAAGACATAATGCTAAAATCCGAACACCGTTTGGTCCATACACTTTGTTTCGTCTTTATGTTTTCCTGACATATAATTAATTCTTAAAAAAAGAAACAAAGGAACACCTAAGACCCGCTCGTATTTTTTCTCTTCTTGACATTTTTTAAGGGAAATTTAAAAACTGTCGACACCTTGATCTTGCAATTGACTGTTCAGGGAAACTGTTCTGTTTTGGGTTCCTCGTTTGCCCGATTCGCTGGCCTCTGATTTAGCTGCTTCTAGTAAACTATTCCAACGTAAATTATTCTTAAAATAGAATCCCTGAGCTCTGTTACTATTCTGTACAACAGTTACGTCTTTCCGGTTTTTAATCGCATATGTTCATTAGAATTCTGTGTGCACTGAAGGACAGGAAGTACCCAACCGTGTGCACCGAGCATTTCTAGCCATTTGACCGATAGTGATTCACAGGCGCGATCATGAAATTGCTGAAGGTCACACACCATTAATTTTCCTGACGGAAATGCAGGCAGATCAGAAAGTAGTAACTTTAAGATACCTTCTGATCTGCCTGCATTGGAATTGCGTTCAGTAAGTGGTTCTCAAACACCTAATGATTGGACAGTCGTTTGTCTGTGTTCTGCAATCGTCAGAATGCATTGTTTGTATAAAGAAGTGAGTATTTCAGTGTCGGTATTTAGTTTACGACGTTAATAGAACAGAATAAATTTCGACCTGCAAATAACATTGAACTTTCTTGTTTTGCTTACGGTAGTATATTTAACGACGCTGTATAGCATCGAGTCGCTGTATGACAAGGCATAAAGCATTTAAATGAATGTCTGACCGGTCATGGCCCACTGAAGATATCTCGGCGCACTCATGATGGGCTAACTGAAACAACCTGAGGATAGTCGAAGCGGGCAAGATTCGAACCGGACAAGATTTGAAACAGGCACTCGCAGAATACAAGTCAAGGGATAGCGGATATCAGGCTAAAAGAAGAACTATATTTGTATATACATGACTCCTATTAAGTGTGTAGGAATTCAGTTAAAATACCAACAGACATGAACAGAATGCCAACCCGTTCCTTAGCCTCTCGCTTGTAAGCTCGTTGACAGCTTGACAGCGTAAAATTTCTTACTTGTAGACGATGTTTATAGCCACGCATGGGCACTGGTATTGCAATGCTTCCTTACTCTGAAGTTTTGGTCACCTTACTCCGCACTTAGCAAACACGTCACGTCACATACTTTCGCTTGAAGTTTGGGGGAGGGGCTGCTTAGTCGTTACGTCACTTGCGTCTGTGGTTTGTGTGCATCGTACAGTGGTATCTGCCAAAGCACCAGAACTTAGCGGGAATTATATATCGCGTACATCAGAGGCCTTCTTGAGAAACTTACCGTCCTTCACCTAGTCAAGATATAGGGTCTGCTTTGTCTTTTATGGAACCCAGCGTTTGATTGTCGTGTTCCTAAGAGTCCATCAGATCGTAACTTTTGCCAGATTACGCAACCACACTGCATGACTGAGTGATAATAAGACTGCAAATGGTGTAATCTGTGACGTACACAGACTTTACTGAGACGATCTCCAGTTCTAAAGCGTTACACGGTTGCACGTTGCACTGTATAAATTTAATTCAGTGCCATAAGAAAAGCATGGCCTTACCTGCACCATTTGCACAAAACTCAAAATGCCAAGCAGCATGATTTGCAGATCTCATACACTGAATGTCGCCCACTTGGGGGCTGTAAATGTGAACAGTACGTATAGCAATCCCCGCCACGCCCATAAGTAGCGCATGGCTTTCACGAAACTCAGTCGCTGAAGAATGTTGTGGTGGACATACTACCGAATTGTACCAAAATCGGATGAAAAATGTGGAAAATACGAACAAACTTTTTTTTTTTGGACGCCGTTAAGTGCAGTATTTCTTTCAGTGCATCGATTTTTATGAAATTCGCACCCGCTCAGCTGAGTTGTGAGGAGCTCTCTTATACCGAATTTAACCCTTAAACCGCTAACGTGGAAAATATGGTGAGCTCCTAATAATGCCTGCAGATGGCAGGTGGGATATATCTCGGCGTTTAAAGGGTTAATACAAGTCAGTTAGGAAACACGGAAAATGGGTAGAGATGTACTTGCACGTTGAGTAAAGCGTGACTGTCAATGAGGAAAAATTGATGGAACTCATAGTACTCGACGTCTCTTTGAAAAGGGTCCCTGTGCCGAGTTTCATGAAAATCCGACAAGCCGTTTAATTTCTGATGCTAGGTCAGATGGACGGTCGCAGTCTGCATATCTCAAGGAACAGACAGTTCCACTCACTCTTGACCTTGGCAATGGATGGAGATAAGTAGTCTCCAATAAGACGATTTTTTAAAATCGTTAGTAGTAAACAGTGTCTGCAAGTGGACTTCGATACCTTAACGGTCAAGTACGATTTTATATCACTCGTTTCGATGACCGTTATTATTGCGCGTAAAAATTTTGTTGAAAAATTGATAGCACTACGGATCCAGCATTACAAAATGGCCGTCAGGTATGCATCGCACCGAAAAATATTCCAAATCTTCTTGACGTTCATATGTAATGCACTTTTGTTTTTCTTGAACAGCCTCCAAGAATGTAGGTAAATCTTGTTCCAAATAATATAGAAAGTACTGTACACTGATATGATTAACATGAAATTCGTTGACAACTTTTAATTTAGACTTAACATCAAATTTAATAAAAATTATAAATTTGGATTAAGAGATACATTAATGAGATTAGTGCACACGATCTCCCCATTATGCCGTTCCTTACGCAGTTCAGGTGTAGGAAGATAATTGGCGAAAATTCGTTGCTAGTAGCTCGTTTTTTAATCTGCTGCAGTGCAATTAGCGACGTGTGATAAAACCGTCACGATATGTTATGCAGAAACTCGGCAGTTTGTCTGAAAATAAGTAGTAGACGTGAGTGACTGCGAGTGGCCCGTCATGTCATTGTGTTTGCCAGGTTTACTCTGTTTAATTGCGGCGTCTTACGTCTAACATCATACGAGCCACGGGTTTTAAAGTTGCATATAGCAAAAGCGTCAAAATATGGGTCACTAAGTAACGCAACTCGATAGACCTTAATTAGCTGACGAGGATTTCCTCATCCTTTTATGGAACCCGAACACGAACCTTTTCGTTTGAAGTGTGCCTTTTAGCGTAGGGCCAGAAATCCGTACATTCAGCGCAGTATTTATGAGTTAATGATGCGAATTTTTCATTTTTAAGTGTTGTCCACTGTGTATGGCACCAGGCCCTAAGAGATGCTGGAATTCCAAAGCAAGTCGTAAACATAGTTTTTTGGGCGTGCTGTTACACAAGTGGTACCATTGTGCGCCTGTGTAACTTCATCTGGTGTGTTAGCTAGTAAGCTATCCTGCATATTCTCTATGGTTTGTCTGTGGCCGGTCCCAGTGGCCACGCGGACTAAGGCGTAGGTCTGCGGCAGCTCGCCTGCCGAGATTGTGGGTTCGAATCCCACCGTGGCATGTCTGTCTGTCTGTCTGTTGTGATTGTTGTGTGTTGTCAGGTAGAGGTCCTTGCGACAGGTTGATCACTCGTCCAGAAGAGTCCTATCGAGTATGGTGCGTCGTTGTGTGTGATCTAGAAACCTCGTGAATGAGGACGCTGTGACCCACTGGGGGCTATTGCGCCAAAAGAAAGAAAGAAAAAAGTCCATCTTTAACCAGTAGTTAATGAAATAAACAGTCAATTTTTAACGAGAGGGTATGAATTGTTGAATTGTAAACATTGCGTATCTCGTTGGGGTTACTTCAAGGAGAAGTTTGAGAGTTAGCGGTGCCTTAACACAATGCTGAGAGTCGGCTGTGTATGATAGACGGCGCTGAGAAAAAAACTCCGCAAATTCTTAAGATGTGGCATCTCCGTCATGTTCATATTATGTAGAAATGGATACAATCTGTCAGATATACAGCACTTGTTTTTACACATCACAGAATTCCGAAGGCATTTCTGGTTAAAGTAAGTACTTGTGTTGCAGTTATATCATTTCCTTTTTAGTTTCTGGAACTGGTGGATATACGGCTGACTGGCATCCAGAATTTTAAGATATTGCATCTCCGTTGTGTTCAGAATATACAGACATGGAGACAATCAGTCAAGTACACAACATATACTTTTACACACAACAGTTGTGATGTGTAAAAATGTAGTGTTAGTTGAAGAATAAAAGACCAACTTGATGTCATTTGCAATTTTATTTCACTTCTTATGTCTCAACATGTTTCGGACATTAATATATCCATCATCAGGAGCTTGCGACTATTCTGTTGAATTACCACATTGGTCGTATTGTTCTTGGTTCGATGTGTGTTGGAGATTCCGTGTGGTTGGGTTGGAGTGGTATCCGTGTTGCAGGCTGAAGCTTCAGCCTGCAACAGAATAGTCGCAAGCTCCTGATGACGGATATATTAATGTCCGAAACATGTTGAGACATAAGAAGTGAAATAAAATAGCAAGTGACATCAAGTTTGTCTTTTATTCTTCATCTATCATAATGATGCACGGTCCAATAAACATAAGATGTATGTTGTGTGTTCGACTGATTGTCTCCATTTCTATACTCACTTCAGGAAAACTGTGCTGTGGGATTCACATTAGACGTCACGTAATTCCCACACCTCAGTGCTCATGGTCCGCGCTGTTTTATTATTTTTTTTCAAAAACTCTTATGCTGATGTGATTGGTTCGATTAGCCTTTATGCTTTCAGAGTACCATTTTGTAATAGCGCTTCGGTTGACATCTTAATAACAGAGGTAAAGGTAAAGGTCACCCTAACATGTCATTATAGGCACAGTCGGCGGTAGAGGTATAGCTGTACTCATGTGTAAACTCGGTGCTAGATGGAGGTGCGTGGTCAGTGCCACGCCCCGTTCGCTTTTCCCCCAGGTAGGAGCCGGTGCCCATCGTACACGCGGCTGGGTGGGAACCGGGACCGGTCTGGACGGGTGTGGAAAATCTCGCCCCTACTGGGATTCGAACTCCGAACCGTCCAGCCCTAAGCGAGTCGCTGTGCCGGCTACCCTGTCCCGGCCCACACGCTCATAACAAACAATGTCGACTTCTTAATGGTGGACATGTTTAAATATTGCATGTTGTCGTGAATTGTCAGTTCAGTAACGAACGCCTCCACGGTGGACTCCGTGCAGGTTAGTCCCATATTACAGACTTATGTGCTGATGACGTACATTAGTAATCATAGGTTTGTGAACCATACTCTTGCGCGTGTGGTCCTGCTAGAGAAGAATTTTTATTGCCTTCAGTTATGTATACGCTTATGTGGACCGACCGGTTGAGGAACTCCATGGAGCAGTGTCTGTGAGAAAGTAATATTTCCTTAGCCAGTCTGCAAATTGCACATACTTTATGGAACCTTAAGTTGCATTACAGTGTTCAGAAGAGTCCGTCACTTGTCCTTTTCTAACCGGATTCGTCCACAATTTTCCATCCCGTTTCTTCGAGACATTTTAATAGCAACCGCCCATTTAGTACACTTAAGTCTCCTAGGCGGTTTCTGTACTTCAGATTTCACCACTTAATCCATGTATGTATTTCTCCTTCCCCCATGCATGCCACATGCCCAACCCACCTCATCCTTCTCCGTATGATCGAAGAATTTTTATGGACGTAACAAATAAGAATGATGTTGTTCCGCGGTACGCGAGATCATTCTTTACGGGAGCAACTTACGTTTCTTGCCTGTCGCTCAAAATTTGTAATATCAAACTTCAGAATTTCTTGTAAATTGTAGTCTTGTTTCGTCACGTATAATAATCGTGAAATGTAATGGTGCGTGTACGAATATTCCAGACAGATAGTTCGATGATGATCGGTTACAAATCCTTTTGATCATATCTAATTGACCACTCGCTAGCCGTCCATAATATACACATCAGGCAGTAACGCACAACCCCCGCTACGATCCCAAACGATTTAATATTTTCCCGAACCTAGCCCTATCGCTGATTACGCTGTTCAGCTGGGAGTAACAGGGTTTTATTTTTTGGAAGGACTGATGGTAAAAGTGAAATTAGACCGAAGCTCGTGGTTTTGTATTCGGCAGGTTTTGGGTTCAAATATCAGCCCAGAAATGGGCCTTAGAATTCTTGCGGTTTTGCCCAGTCGCTACGGGTAAATTCCTGGATACCTCAAACTGGCCATGATGGCATCCAACAATACGCTTCCCAATTCATCATCTACCAGCTGTCGTATCATTCGATTATGTGTGGTTTTCGGATGCTAAAATCGTCATTAAATAAGCCAAGAACATTTAAGTAAAATGCACTAAATGTATTGGACATAATCTCAAAGTTTTATACTCTTACCAAGTTTATAATCGTTCGTTATAAATAACATTGATACAGTAACCAATTTCATGTTTTGTTTACATGTAAAATAACCGCTGCCACCGGGTAACAACCCAATTGCAGTAAATAAATAAATAAATAAATAAACTTGAGAATCAATATGCGTGTTTAATACTTACATTTATACCTCCTTTCGCACGCGTAGCTTCAGTGGATCATTACTTTTACCAACGAATCGAAAGCTAAATACAGCTGCCAGATCCGGAGAATAGGGTGGATGATCAAGATAATGGAAGCCGAGGTAAGCCAGTTTCTTCTGGGTTGCAAGTGCCCGGTAAGCCGGAGCATTGTCGTGCAAGAACTAGACCCCTTGGTGATCTTCCCGCGGCGTTTTTCCTTCAAAATGTCCTTTAATTGCACCAGCAGAGATGAGTAATACTCCGCGTTGAAGAAGACAAGCAATGAGGAGGATGCCGTCTTGATCCCAAAAAATCGAGGCGAGAACTTTTCCAGCGGATTTTTGCATTCGGAAATTTTTGGCGCGGGGTGAGCCGCTATAACTCCACTCCATTGATTGTTGCTTTGTCTCCGGGTCATAGTGATATAACCAGGTTTCGTCCATGGTCACCAACCGCGACAGGAAATCATTAGGATCGCGCCGAAGAAATTCCAAAAATTGCTCAGACGACTGGCACCGTTGACGTTTTTGATCCGCGTTCAGGCATTTCGGGACCCACTTGGTGGAGAGCTTCCTTATGTTCAAATCTTCATGAATAATGGACCCAACCCGCTCACGTGAGATGCCCAGTTGCTCAGCTATTCATTTAGCAGAAATCTGGCGGTCTTCCAAGATTAACTCGTGAGTTTGATCAATAACCTCCGCGGTGGTCACTGTTTTGGGTCGTCTAGGACGAGGTGCATCACAGGTGGAAAAATTACCACGTTTAAACTGGGCCACCAAGTTTTTGACGGTGGCGTACGATGGTGCATGTTCCCCTAATATTTCTTTCAGAATGACGTGGATTTCCTTCGGCGTCTTGCATTGCAGAAAAAAAAAATTGATGACAGCTCGCTTCTCCGTGTTGTTGAAATCGCGCGCGTCGCCTGACAAGCTTCCTTTCAGCCTCTGTAACAAGAAAAGACTTGCAATTCGGCACATGAACAGACCCCTCTTTCCAACGACACTATCGATTCCGGGAAGTAGGTCGGACTAGGGACTTATCAGCACCCTCTCGTATCTCAGAGATGCGCTTTTACGGATTCAAACGTTCGATCCGCCATGATCACATGGGCCGACACTTCTGTGTTAAATACGGCAGGGACCGTGTCACTTCGTGGAACTACGTCGCAGCCATCCCCTAATCCTCTGACAGCAATAGCAGCAACGCTGAATGCTTACAGTGTTTGCAGTGATTATTTTCCAAGAATAAACAGCAATATATTTACCGTAATTTAAGAAAAAGACAGTTATCAACAAATGAACTTTGTCCTTTTTGTATGTGCGACAGAGAGTGTAAACAGCGTCTTTCTGAAGTCGCCTATTTGCCCTAGAATAAGATAGAACCATTTTTGTAGTGCTACATGCCTGTTCTTAACTTCACCAGACTACTCAGTCTTGTTTCCCTTTTTTATTCAGTAGATTTCTTATTGAAGGGTGTGAAGTAGGACTGACAGACGAACTATGCTGCTGAATCGAAGCTGCCTTCTGTGAAAGGATTCGCAGTAGCGTTTCACGTACTGTATATTAAAGGTATAATTGAGTGCAGTCATCCCGCTAACGTGTAGTCAACTGATTTTCTGAAAGTCAGACAAATGCTTATAAATACTATGGAAAACTTACATATATACTTGGGATATATATCGATTCTCTTGAGAACACAGCAAAGGGGTGGATATCGTACCATTTTTATTGGATAATTTAGATCCTGAAGCGTTTTTAGGGGGACCGAAATTTCATTGAGTAGTGAAATTAAACAATAATTACAAGAAATTTCGACAAAAATACCCAAATAATATCCCAGCTGCCACGTGTAATGTATTGAACTTGTGTTCCACGATGCAGACCAATAGTACATACATATGAGCCCCTTCTGAACCGTTTCTGAGCCAGAAGACTACACGGTCAAGTTATATGAAAGTTAAAGTTTCTTTGCTTATATTTACCTAGAGTGTAGTGTTGGTTGAAGTGTGGAGATGAATTTGTTATTTTTATCGTAATTTGCGTATTTTACGAAGTTTATAAGAGGAAGTAAAGTCAGGAAAACTGGAGTAAACGTAGGTCGTGCCCGCAACCTTTGTTAATATAAGGATTTTAAAGCCTTTTCTTCCAGACGCAGGCCAATCAGAATGGAGAAAGGTGGAGTTTATAGGGTTCTGACCGCGCTGTTCCTTAAGTGGAGGACTTCGTGACCTTGCCTCTGCGTAAATGAATGTATTATTGAAATTTGGCATTCAGAGGACCGTGCATCGTGATATATTCTTATAATGAAAGCCAACGAGATGCACTATTTCTGAACTTTATTTTGGTAAAGAACTCCACATGTTTCGGACAGATTTACTGTCCATCATCACATCAATTGGTATTTGTCATACTACGACTGTCTGCTAGCAGACAGTCAACACAACTAGCACATCTGTCCAAAACATGTAGAGTTCTTTACCAAAATGAAGTTGAGGAAGAGTGCATCTTGTTGGCTTTTATTATAAGAAAGTATTATTGGAAGATGTCTAAATTATTTACAAATTAAATTTTACCTTTCTTCTTGGTGAAAACCAAGCAAAGTCAAGAAGCATGGAGTATATTGGAGTCTGGCTAATTGTTGTCTGAAAGGCTGTGACCTTTCTTCTGGATAAGAAGTCAAGAGTCAGAAAATGTCTAACCAGAAGGCAGTTACTTACAGAACATCTTATGCCTCCCTTAAAATTACTCTCCGACTGTAAGGAGTGGCTAATTGGTAATATGTTACATAGGAATTCGTACAATTTGCATATAATTACACTTCTGCGAAAATGTACGTTATGGAATAAACCGAAAGGCTCGGTTGACCTTGAAGTGATCACTTGGCTATCTCGAAGACGCACTGTACGTCTGTACTGTGGACGGTGTCTCGTCAGTCTGTTTGCTGTGATGAATTTATGGCACGTAATTGGGCACCGTTAAGATAATACTAAGCCATCATTACTGTAGTGCTATTAGTTCGTACTTCTGCACGTAGGGTTGGTGCCAGTGACCTCGTAAATGCTTTTTCCAGGCACGTATTTCGAATTGACATAATAGGACTGTAATTATCAGCCTTTATAAACCCAACGTTTAATGCATCACTTCTCATACACCAAGTTGCGCTGTTTAACTAATAATCCGACGCGTTTCGGCTTTCGTCAGCGCCATCCTCAGAGAGTCTAGTCTCAACTATTGAAATTTCCGACACGTCGGATGGCTGGAGACACTTGTCCAACCACATATCACAGATCTGCAATCTTCACACCGATGCACAATTTCTAAAACTTCATAAAGGTCTCTTCGACGGTTAATAGTTAAAATTTCTTTGCCACATACATCACCTGACCTTTAGGTATTATTAGTACACCACAATATAAATTGCTCCGGTTTCTCATTTGTTTCTTACGAAGATTAAAACATCCTCAGAAATGTGAAGTGTGGTACACTAATAATAACAAGACTCTCTGAGGATGGCGCTGACGAACGCCGAAACTCGTCGGATTATTAATTAAACAGTGTAACTTGGTATATGAGAAGTGGCGCATTAAACGTTGGTTTGATATAGACTGATAATTGTGAACACAATGCACGGTAGGTACAACATTAAAATAAGGGCTGTATCGACTGCCATCACTGAATATTATAAAATTTGTTTTGGAAATCCGGACTTCACGTGATTGGAAGTTGTATAACGCATTCAAACCTTAAAACATTACTAATTAATTACTTTCTTGTCGGGAACAAACTAGTCTTAGATGTTACTTTCATATCTCAGTGGGTTTCCAGAGTTAAGTCGCGTTAGGAGAAGTCCTGAGTTTCATGTCGACGGCAGAGAGTAATTAAGCCAACTTTGTTGCGCCGTAACAAGTAAACATGACAAGCGCGTGTTCCCAGCTACATGCTTACCCGCTTTGTACCTAGCGCGAAATTAGCAATTACCAAATGCCGGAAGGAAGTGAATATAGCTTCCAATGAAGTATACGCCAGGCAGCGTATTCAGAAACCTTTAAATTGAAGTTTGAAATGGCATGCTTTTCATGGATCTTCTGAAATAGCAGCAGGTAGTAAGTAGACTCACCAGTCGTTGGAATCTGACTTCACAGTGTGTGTCGGCAGTTGCGCTTCCTGTCCTGGACGTCCCATGGTTCTGACTGCCCTCCGGTTTGCTTCGTGAATAATTTGTTGCTGAAGACTGTTCTGCAGTATCTCCATGTAACAATGAAAGCAACATTGAAAATTCCCGTCTTCTGGGATAATACGCCTCTATGGTTACCAACGTTTCCGAGAAGCGTGCTACCTGCGTCTTCAGGGTAGTCTTATCCCTGGAATATGATGAGGACTTGCTGCAGTGCACTGTGACGTCAGGGTTACACCGTTTGGGAGTCGTACAGCGTATCATTTGCTGCTGTTGCTGAAAATTCAGTGAATGTAGTTCAGGACTTCCCTGAAGACTGAGGCAACACACTTGTCCAATACGCTGGCACTTGTAAGCCCCACGGCACAGCGTCTTACTCCGGAAGACGGGAATCTTCATCAGTACCTCTGTGAGCATTTCGGCTGTCTAAAATGACGTTGGTTTCTTGTGACTGGTGGATAAATAATGTGCCTGGACTTTGATTCTGCGCATTGATCATTACATCATTACACAACTTTGTAAGCCAAGCTCAGAGATTTTAAGGACTTCATACATGTAGTGAATTTGTTTTGAATTTCAACTCGTATAAGTGTGTATCCCCCTCCCAAGAAAGGAGAGGTTAAATTGCAATGAGATTACATGTAGTAGTATCAAAACCTGTGTCTGGAATATGGAACTTAGTTGGGTTTTAAGGAAACAAGATAAAAGTAGAATAGAAGCAGCGCAGATGCGCTTTCTTAGAAAATTAATGGGCGTCTGCCGGATGGATCACATTAGAAGTGAGAAAATAAGGGAGCAGCTAGGGACAGCATTGCGATGGAAGAGACACGTATTTAGCAGATGGAGCGGAGAGCTCATGTGGACCATTGTAGCACCTCCACCAAGGAAAGTGTTGGACTGTAAGCCAACAAACAGGCCGTCGTCCGTTGCGAAGACCTAGAAAAGACTGGAGAAAGCAGTTTCGAGCTGCTGGTTGATGTGCCCTACCATGTCGACGAAAAGGAAGAGAAGGAAGAGGAATAAGAACAAGAAAAATAAGCACTTTTCCAAAGACTGTGGCTTGCCTTGTTGAATTCTTTGGTGTGTTAAACAACGTGACACAAGCGGTACGGTTTATATCGCGTCAAGTGACGTTTTAAATAACGATAGGGAACGGTGTAGAAGTAAGTGGTCTGTCTTGGTATTTACCTTAGCGTTTACCGCAAATGACTGTGAGGATAGCTGTCTTCGGAACAGGACCGAAATCGGAACCTTCTAAGTGCGGAACGGGAAAGCCAGCAACATTATAAACATTGAAGTCAAACTTAGAATATGTTGTATTGCTGTTAGGGATTCCCGTTATAATGACGTTTCATACATTAAATGAAACGTTAATTAAAACATAAACAGTTCTGTTGTTTGATCGAACTGTAATTTTTTGTTCGTTATATTATTATTATTATTATTATTCTTATTATTTGCTGATGGGTTGACTGGACGAGCAAGGCACGTCTGTCTTCTCGTGCAGATTGTGTGGTTGGTGCTATTTTCAGGACGATATGGGAAGTTTTAAATGTACTCGTATTTCTTTGTCTTTAGGGATACAGTAAGCGGTCTGCCATATGCTAACGTGAATCTGGACTTACTGTAGTGATGCACGACATGTCAGAGGTGGCCAGTACTCTGAGGTACTTGCTTCGGTCGACGGATAGATTTGAAGTTCATTTGTCATTATGAGAGGGTAATGAAAATCACAGGATTAGCAGTAGGTACGGAAACGTATTTGGAAGGAACATTTTAAATGCACCGCGATAGCTTTTGTCATTGGTATTCAAATTTTGTTCCACGGAATCCTGCCGCTTTCTACTTTCAGAGGTTCAAAAAGCACGTTCCTTTTCATATGACGTCAGTACATATACGCTGCTGATCATTATCCGAATCTCTTTTTTCCTTCCCATTTTTGTGCATAATTGGCGCTGGGTTCATTATCGCTGCCAACAATAATAAAATTTTATTTTAATGTATGCACCGTGCATCTTGTACAATTTGGTCTGGATAATAAAATGAATTTTGTTTTTCATAAATATGCGTAGACTGTTTCATCCATTAAATAGATTTTAACATGTTGTATTTCATTTTTCGCCAACAAAAATACACTTAGTTTACAGGGGTTCCGCTGAAAATTCAGATTTAGTCGTAACGGTTCCACACACGTGAAGACTTCGAAGACTACCATCTTAGGCACTGTAGGGACTAAGCTACGGCTCGGCGACTGAGGTATGTTTCGATTTAGGGCAGAGGCAAGAGATCTTATCCTCCCCAGAGCGTTTCGACTGGTTTCGGGCTCAAACGAACCCACATATTCACTGGCTACTGACAGCTGTTTACCCAAGAGACAAGCGGTCGGGACGTGAAGGTGACCACTTGACTCGTATCTAGTACCGAATTTTAAGTATTTGTGAGGCTACAATCCATGTGCCATTATGTCTTAGTGCTGAGCACTGGGGCAGGTTTACTACTACCCGTACATTCGTTTGAAATGTGGATTAAATAAGTATATCCGTGACATACCCAAGAAGCTGTAGTTCCAGTTAGGTTAACGTCACGTGATTGTGTAACAAGTACATCTGTGGCGCACCAAAGATGATAGTAGCTCCGACTTGATTTGTAAGGAGTACTTCCGTGGCGTACCCAAGAAGATGTAAGTCCTGCCACCGGGCTAATGCTACCCGAATGTAATAAGCACGTCGTCTGTCACTACACACGTCCGCGATTTAATAGAACGCGTAGAATCGATTGGCCTATCGTTTAAATGTCTGGGCGATGAAAGTAAAGATATTTTATACGTTGTGACGTCTGTCAGCTAGCTGTCTACACAAGACGTAAATAAGTCTTATCCTTTGCTTTGCAAATTACTTAGGGGACAGGTAAACAAGACAAACATTTGCACTAACATTGAGGCACGTTAGCGTGACTATTGTTGCCGTGGAAAAGCAGTAAGTATTACGTGCATTGAGCCTTAGTTATCCAGCATGCAATGAGCATGCGCAGTAGTGTATTGCTATCTGTGGCCTGTTTGGCTGTGCCGTATTTTCCACATTATCCCATAAACGGCATGATTTTCAGAAATAAGTTACTGACATAAAATCTGAAACATTTCTTATTCTTAGAAAAATTGAGTGAGATATGATACAAAATATATGTTGGTCTTCATTTAAAATATCTGTTATTCGTGTCAAATTATAATGAAAGATTTCGAAAAATATACAAGGTGTCATAAAAATCCGCACAGTGGGAGCCCAGTTGTTCCATGCGGGCGGACGGGCAGACAGACATGACGAAGCTGATAATCGCTTTTCGAAATTTTGCGAACGCGCCTAAAAAGTTAAGGTGTCCTTGCGCGCACCTTGAAGGCATGTGGGGAATTGAGGTGTAGCTCACGCATTATTAAAGTTATTCTTACGAAAATCTCATTTTTAATTGGTTGCTATCATGTCTTATATGGTCTCTTTTTAAAGCCTCATGAAATTTTCTTCATACTCCATTTGATGTAGGTATAGTTTGATACCAAACAGTCAAAATGAAGTAATTTAACCTTTTAATGCCGAGTGGTAACCTTGTGTCCTGCATACTGTTACCTTACGAAAATCTGCTTTTTGCCACACATTTTGTGTGTATTATGATTGTCACAAAAATGCGAATTATTTGCGTGGACAGCACTAACTGGTTTGTTTTATAGTTGGCATTGTGCTGTCTTTTATTGAATCTTAGTATCTTAACAGGAAACTACTATTGACATTGATGTTAAAATGCCATTGTGTATTTATAAGAATTATTATTATTATTGTTTCTTTCAGCGAGTTCCACCGCTTCGGATAGATGATTTGATTGAAGACTTGAAGGATGGAACCAAACTACTTGCCTTGCTTGAAGTCTTGTCAGGTGAAAAATTGGTGAGTCCATAAATAAAACAGCCAGGAGGTTGACATATTTGTTCTTCAAGGATGTTACATGATTTAGGCTGGTTGCTGACAGTTCGGGACACCTCATTTGCCTATCATCAAGGGTTAAGCAGTCCAAGATGCAGCGTTGTTCTTGGACTACTTTTCCCTTGGAAATGGGGGCCGATAGGTTGTCCAAACATGTTGGTTGCCATCTACCATCTTAATGCCACATGATGGCCCAGCAGACTGAACCGCCACTGCCACTGCCACAATCATTACTATTATTATTATTTTTATTAAAACATTTTCCAGTCTGTGGGAATCTTACCTTCACACTGTGTATCATTAAACAGTTACTGGTTCTGTTACTATTAAGAATGCATCCTGAAACTCAGTCTTTTAAGTTTGTTATATATGTGGCGATTATTTACATACTGGTAAGTCAGTCAAATATGTTAATGGCAGTTGTCTTTGTTTCTTGATTGAGTCTTGAACTGATTGTAGGAATAGTGATGCTGATGAAGGATTTGCTCCCTGGTTGTAGAAGAAATGGCCTTAGTTGTGAGTGATGATTGTGGTGATAGAATTGAACCATGACCATTCGCCATGTACCCCTTAGTGGTGAATAGTGATAGTCATGATGGATTTGAACCACAATAATAGGACACACATAGCTTGTTACCTTACTTTACAGTTTCTGATATTTAATAAGTAAGTGCTCTGATCACATTTTGTCTGTAGATCTTCATTCATATCATGCTATTTATTTCAGCCGGTGGAGAGAGGACGCAATGTAAAGAGACCACACTTTCTTAGCAATGCCAACACCGCACTTCAGTTCCTACAGAGCAAAAAGGTAAGTCTCTCATTTATCAGTACACGAGAAGTGGTCTTATTTCTTATAACCATATATGTAGCATATATATAAAATTCTTTCAGCTCATATTCCAGACTTTTCCAACTCTGGTGTGGAAGCTGAGCAATTATAGTCTAGCTTTCAATAGTGCAAAGTGATTCATGTTCACTTCTTTGTTATTACTTTGCAGCTGTTCATGCATACAGCAGTAACTGTGCAGCATTGTAGTGGCAAATAGAAAATATTTGAATGGGACCCTGTATTAAAAGATTGTCATTATAAAAAAATATATTGGTTTTTTCATTAAGTACAATATATTTCAACAAAAATTCAGACAAAGAAAAGGTTGTTTTGGTATCTTTTGCTTTTGCTCACTGAAAATATGTAGTGCCTGTATTTATAAGTACTGTTCTGGGGGCACTGAAGTACATTGATCTGTAATGTAACAACAAACTGAGAAAATGTTAGATATAGGAAGTGTGTGTGTGTGTGTAAAAGAAATATAACCTGAAACTTTTAATGTGAGTATTCCCCTCTAAGATAAAGAATCTTAAGCTGAAATTCACTAATTGGACTGTACCAATGCACATAAATTTTATAGCATTGATACTGGATAAGCGAGGAAATTGTGTGCACATGTTGTGTTAGTAATGAAAACCAAGCACTGCAATTCACTATTTCAGTTTGTTTCCTGAGAAGAAGGCTGATGATAACCATGTTTAAAAATATAAACTTCTGAGGCAACTGATAAACCCTAAATGCGTGCAGTGCAAGACTTATTATTATGCAGAAATTGACAGTACAATACAAAATGTCTCTAGCATTAATAATTTAGCTCTCTCTGATATGCAGTAACTACGGTAATCACAGTAACCACTAGTCACATGCATTGTTACTCCCACCTCACAAGTTTGTACATTAAATATGTTTATCTGCTGATTGTAGGAAATTAACACTAATGACATCAGGTGGCATTCAGTGACTTTATTTGTATCAAACTACATTAAAATGGATCAATTATTTCAAAAGTGGAAAGGGATACACACATTCTCAGACAGAATGGTGATGGCATCAGCGTATGTTTCAAAGAAGCAGAGTTTTCTGGTAATTAAAAATTGGCTCATGAACTCTTGGAACTGTTCCAGATTAAACTTGTTAACATCAACTCATCTGATCTGGTGGATGGTAGACCTCCAGTTGTTTTGGGTCTCATTTGGACGATTATCCTGTACTTCCAGGTATGAACTGCAAAATGAAAGTGTTTTAGAATATGCATGGGTTTGCTCATAACTGTAGTATGTTCACTCAATTAAGTGTTAAATATAGTGGAAAGGAATGATGCAACATTTTTCATTTATTATGTGATTGGACAATGAGTGAAGTAACTCGGAATATAAATTATCCCCCTGTTAGAGCACTATTGACTAATTAACTCCATGGAGCAGAGTTCTTCCCTAATAGGTCCTCAGCTAGTTAGGAAATTTCCTGCATTGTATGGAACCTCAGGGTTCATTCCCACATTCACAAGACCTCATAACTTGTCCTGTTGTGAGCCATATCTTCTTGAAGATCCATTTTAATATTATCGTCCTATATATGTATAAATCTTCCAAGTTGTCTCTTTGCCTCAGATCTCCCCACCAAAAGCCTGTTTGCATCTTTCCTGTCTCCTATATGTGCTACATGCTCTACCCATCTCATTTGTCGCAGTTTGATTACCAGAATAAGATTTGGTTAGGAGTACAGAGCATACAGCTTCTCTTTATATAGTCTTCTCCACTCCCCTGTTACTTCATCCTTCTTAGGCTCAGATATCCTTCTCATTACGGTATTGTTGAACATCCTCGGCCTGTGTTCCTCTCTCAGTGTGAAATACATTAATGAAGGTATCCCTTGTTTTATGCTTTTTTTTTATCCCTCCTTAGTGCCCCTTGCCAGTTTGCAAAAATTCCTAATTAGCATCCACTCATTTATGGTTTAATGCTGTTTGCTAGCTGTACACTAGAGTGTTGCTGAGAGTATATGAAACTCATGGCACAGAACAAGGCTGGAAGGTAGTGCACTCACTGTAACTGCCTGTTAGTGCTTTTGTGGTGCATTTATTTTCCTTTATTTAAAACTTTTCTTAGTAAATGAATAGGTAACAAATCTACATCCCTTCGTGCAATCACAACAAAACAGCAAAATGCAGTCTGTATTGAAGAGAAATTATACATTGTAAATTGGCTTTAAAAAAGTGGATGCATTGGTAATACCTGTACATACAAGTCATGATAATGGCGAGAAAATTAAAGAAAGTGCAAAGGCAAGACCTCACTCTCTTGTAACTGGGAACACAGCTTCCATCACACTGTGCCTCCTCATCACCTGAACCACCTGAACCCCTCCACTTCCCTCATCTCTAACACAGTAACACAGCTACCACAAGCACTGGCAGCTTCCTGAAGGCATCTCCTTCAGCATTTAATGTAAGTACAGGCAAGTTGGTTA
>Ga0131853_10008301_pt1 | contig 18914 bp, 14 predicted proteins | sample TergutLab28metaG_FD_92764 | JGI IMG/M metagenome (GOLD analysis project Ga0131853, IMG submission 92764) | Labiotermes labralis P1 segment gut microbial communities from Petit-Saut dam, French Guiana - Lab288 P1 (version 2) (version 2) | ecosystem: Host-associated > Arthropoda: Insects >...
AAAAAAGTTTTTAAAAAAAAAAAAAAATTCCCTGCCCGGCAAAAAAACAGGGGGTTTTTTTTTTTGGCGGGTTAATAAAGACCAAGCCCTGCTTTCTATTTTGAACCAATTTTTCGCGGGGGAGTTTTTTTTTTTTTTTTTTTTTACAGAGGTGTTCCCGTCCTCTGGCATAACGCTGACTCGCCGAGAAAATGGTTCCCGACTTCTCAAACAAATATAAGGCACCCTTCTTAAGCGGTTCAGGGTCTCCCTTCCTAACAAACGTGTTAAGTTCATCTTCACGGATTGAAGTCGCATGATGGTGCGGATGGTGCCGTGCGACTCGCACGGCACCATCCGCACCGTACACATGACCCACGCAGCGGCTGTCAAGACCACCACCCATCCAAAAACTCGGTGCAGAAAACCCTATGCTGCAACTCAACATCTAATGTTCGTGATGATGGGCGTATGTACCCGAAACATGTAGAGCTAAGAATATATCAATAAAATTACCTTGTTGCATCAAGATGGCATTCCACATTATTTCACTGGTAGAAAGTTCACAAGAATATTCGTTACAGAACAGCAATCTTCATGTTTCCTGTAAATGTCGCTTATTAAACGCGTTCTATGATTTAACGTCGTTGCCTAATTCACCGCGCTACTTGCGATAACTCACTAGAGAGATGGCATTGTTGGCGCCCACAGATTCCAACGCTTGCCCGACCAGATTCATTAGCGCCCTGTTGCTATGAGCTGCCTCGCTGCCTCCCTTCAGCAGCAGTCCGTTGGCGGAGCTGATAGCCAGCGCGGCGACCTAAGGCACACAAAGACGCTAGTGTGAGGTTCAAATGTGAGACAGGAATGGTCGGACAATGAGGTTCACATCTGAGACAGTAGTAGTTTGACCGTGAATTTCACGTCTGAGACAATGGCCGGACGGTGAGGTTCTCATGAGACAGTAATGTTCGGACAGTGAGGTTTGCATCTGAGATAGTGCCGAGACTCGCGTTTGAGAAAAATAGACGTGATCCAAAACCAGAACCGTTTCCATAAGCACAGTGTTCATATGGAGACCCGCACACACACATCAACACTGAGGCCGTGTCTTAAATACGACCAGCAGCATTTCTGTTGGCATATTTCTCAAGTTGAGTCTCATACCTGAGGCAGGCAGTCAGGCCGTGACTCAAATATAACCAGTAGCACTCCGATAGGTACAGTGACCTGAGTGAGGTCCAAGCCGGGAGCCAATCTGGTGCGCCGAAGGACCCTGTTCACATTTTTGTGACTGTTCTCTGCGATCTGCCGCAGACCTGTAAAGTGACATAGCGTTAAATTTCATATTATACTACTTTGAATTTATTTCTATTTTGTTCCTTTAAGATTCCTACTCCGATTTATGAGTAACCTTACCTGTCGCCAAGTTCTTTAGTTTGGCCGAAGTTAGGGACAGCCTTGATAGTAACGGCTTGTTGAGTCCAATCTTCGTAGCCTCTGACAAGTCCTTGTCATTCGCCTCCAAAAGTTCCTTCTCTTTGGTGAGTAGTAAATCGGCTAGAGTGTAGATGCATGTAGCTCGCTCTTCTGGACCCAGGCTCTGTAGAATACGGCTACCATTCCTAGCTGTAGACGTGAACATGCATGGTACAAATAAGTGCTATAACTGAATCAGTAATGTTTTATGGGTAGTAGTTAGTAGCTGATAGTGCATTATGACCTCAGCCCAACATATAGATTTATTTAACGATTTTTTTATGTTTTGCTGACCTTGCATCTCAGTATACTCTTAGTAACTGACCAACTTAATGCACAAACTCTTGTTTTATAGTAAGTTTTTTTATATGCCTCTACATGTTTCGAGCACTATATGCTCATCGTCAGGAGGTCAAAATTGTATTATACAGCATCTGGCATCATCATACCTGTAGGTGGCCCTCCCGTGCACAGGTTGAACCAGTCCTCTCTCAACCTTTGCACGAGACGGGCACCTACAGGTGTGACGATACCAGATGCTGTATAATACAATTTTGACCTCCTGATGATGAGCACATAGTGCTCGAAACATGTAGAGGCATATAAAAAAACTTATTATTGAACAAGATTTTGTGCATTAAGTTGGTCAGTTACTAAGATTATTTAACTATGTTGTCGATATTTCAGGCTATAAAGCGTCAATTGAGAGGGTAATTAGTGGGTGGAGGTAACGAGACAGTATGTGGTGACGCGGTCCAGACTAATTTAAGGTACCTTTAGAATATTTTTGTAGAAGGACTGGGGAAAATTAGGAATTAACTTAGTTTGGCTGGTAAACAGAATGAGATTTCATACCCAGATCTTCCGTATAAAGCAGGCATACTATCCACTCGACCGGGAGTTTCGTTCCAATAACAATGTATCTAAAATTTTTGTACAGACCTGTGTGTGCTCAACTAAGATTCCGATAACATCTAATTTTGTACTAATGAAAATTTTCTAGCAGAACAGACACGTATCAATTGATTAGTAGAGCTCGTGTTACAGCAGTCGGCTATGAAATTCCTGATAAAATTCTGTTTCAGTGTTAGGAACTGCTTTTGCGAAATCTAGGACAGTTTCCAAGTATAATATTAATATCAATCCAGTAATTCGACCTTCGGTCTTCTGGGATACTACGTAGATTATGTTGAGATACGGTGTTTGTTTTCCTACTTGACCGTTAAGGGCCGACCCGATGCTGAGGCGAGTTTTTATTGGACTCTCTAAAGGTTATTATCACTGCGATATTTTTTCGGTACAATAAGAACCAACAGGATGCACTATTTCCCCTCCATTTATTTAAGTAATTAACTTCTACATGTTTCGAGCAGGCTTACTGCTCATCATCAGGAGGTACTACTCTGTACGATATGTACAGCAACTGTTATGTGTCATGCGTTAATGTTGACTGGCTGTTAGCAGGATCGAAATGGAACTCCATTCCGATCCTGCACGATCAACAAAAGATTAAAAAAAGCAATATTTTGTCTAGCTTCCGTCATCTACTGTTGAACCTTCCCGACACACGGCGTACGAGCGAACGAGAGCGGAGCGTTAGATGGAACGTTGGGACGGCGCTTGTCGGTCAAGCAGAAATAAAACACCTATAGTTGTTTACAGACCTTAAGGGAACAGCCATGGAATCCATAGGCTGTCCCTAAACTTCGGTACACACCTACCAACATATGCTGTATGCCATCCCAGAAGACAGCAGGCCTCAGTTACACTGCTGCGTAAGCCTGAAATATCGCTGAATCTAGGAATGGTGATTGAGGCTGGATCATATCAATCCGCAGGATTTGTGGACGACACAGTGATGTTGCCGAAGACACTAATATCCGATGCCTCGAGACGTCGGTTAGCAGTTCACGAACTTACACGTCATAACAAATCATCAGACTTGATCCTTAAGGTTGTGTTCCTTCTTAAGCAGTGAGCAAGTCGTAAGTATGTTAACTGTTTTCTACCTACGCCAGGCCCATATTACCAAAAATACTGGCCTCTGTGTTACGAATTAGTTTGTTGTTCGATAAGTGTGTAAAGCCTGCAAGCAGTTAATCTGAAGTTGCGTGACATCAGAACTGAATAATTAAAAAGCTGTATGTTAGAGTGAAAATAGGCTGACAGGCGAAGGGACAAGGACGTTTCACGTAACAAGTTTTTGGCTCTGTGAATGGTCAATTAAAAATAAAAAGTTTTAACTAAGCTATTACTGACAATAGGTAGCATGGAAATGCTTTTCTTCTGCTCAAGTGGATGAAGCTTGACCAGTTTACTCTAAAATAAATAGTAAAAATAACAAGGACTATTCAGGAGTCATTTGCAAGGGACGGCACTGTGTTGCAAGTTCTGGACTCAATGAACGTGGTAGGGATGATGGGGATGGAGTAAAGATATGCAGGAAGAATAACAGAAAACGTATAATTATTTTGTATAGTTATATACTTTAAAATATGGTACGATTGCCATATCGTGTAATTTAAGTACGTGCTTAATTGGCTAGACCAATTTAGGAGTTCATGCGCTTACGGAATTACATTCGAAGACCGAAGTCATATATTCGGCTTACACCAGCCTCTAGGCTACACTCACATCCATTCCTGTTTTATCGAGGTCTACGCAGCTGCATGAAGTAGACGTTCTTTTTGACCTCATATTTTCTGCGTTTGGATTCTTTCGCATAAGAGTGACCAGGCTACAGATTGTCATTTCATGTCAGCCAAGTTATATAACCTACATCACAGACGAAACTATTGATGTAATGTGTGTGTGTGTGTGTGTGTGTGTGTGTGCGTGTGTGTGTGTGTGTGTGTGTGTGGAATACTTGGTTTATTGCGTACTCAGTGAAAGTAATGCGTCTAATATGTGCTGGAAAAAAACAAAAGGTCACTAAATTTAAACATAAATAATATGAATTGATGGTATGTATTGTGTGGGTACTTATCAAAGTAACAGATCTCTTCAGACGGTAACTGAAATTAGTGAATGAAGGCGGCAGGCTTTATCTGAGCAGCTGGAGGGTCTGCAGTGATCAAAACCGCATACAGACTAAGGTCAAACAGCGTGTGTTTTGCAATTAATTAAAGCTTCTTAATCCTTATTTATGCAGTGTCACCGTGTCAAGTATTTAACATAATTTTCTATTAAAAACTAATAAATTGCAAAATAATGACCACATCGTGAGTATAACAGCACTCGTACACTGCTGTCACAAAATCTGTAAAATCTTACTTCGCCCGGATACCACGTAATTGGTCTTCTTTTGCGACGCGTGAATAGGAAATTGAGTTACCTCCATAAAAATCAAATAAACTGCAAAATAATGACCACATCGTGAGTATAACAGCACTCGTACACTGTTGTCACAAAATCTGTAAAATCTTACTTCGCCCGGATACCACGTAATTGGTCTTCTTTTGCGACGCGTGAACACGAAATTGAGTTATCTCCACAAAAATCACCTTCATAACATTAAAAAATTCCAGGTAATTATCAGACATCTTACCCGATGCGAAGTCACTTTTGGCCTGCCGAATTTGTTTCATAATTAATCACCATAAGTTATAAAAAGTGCTATCTTATCCGGCTATTAAGCGGTACAACGATAGACCGCGTTTTATTAGGTATTCCCGTGATGATACCACAACGTCATGTTGAAATCTCCAGAATTTCTTTGCTGTGTGTTCTGTATTTGATACTTGAACGAAAAAGGGAAATGAATCATCTAATGCAGAGGTTCTTAACCCCTGTTGAGCAAGGAATCCATATGAGGGTCTGGTTAAACCTACGGACCCCTTCGCAGAAAAATGTATTTAAGTGCATAAAATAAAATACCGAGATATAAAATCTATATCTTTGTATTAAAGCCATATTATAGATTATTACAAAGTAAAACAATTGTGCTCAAATACACCTTTAATAATATTAAAAAATGACAAATATGTAATATGGCAGTGTGTATGTTTTTTATCAGGCCATTGTATCAAAAACAAGAAAATAAATAAATTTCAAAGACAGACACGTTGGAATTAAATTAATTTTTTCACAGAAATATCAGTGCGAATGAAAGTGTTTTCCTGTTTCCTCTTCTTGGGTTATAATATTATTAGGTCGTGAGATTGTTGAATTTAACAATGAGTTTTGAAGTCTGTAGCCATAAATTTCTTTGTTGCCTGCATTCACTGTTGACTAAAATCTGAATTTCAGTTAGCGATTGGTGAAAATAAAGTTGTAATTTTTTCCCCATCCACCTTTAAGGACCCCCTGAAATCAATCCACGTAGCCCAGCGAGTTCAGCCGTGTGCATGACGTATCCTTCCTTCTGGGGTAGGACGCTGTGTTACTGAGTGAATTTTTCCCACGTTTGGAGATAAAGTAATAGTCTCATATTAAGGTTAGAAATGTCCAGTACCTTCTTGTGTACATTCCCACCCTTGAAGATGAGGGCAGCAACTTTTCTCTAAGCGTCAGGAAGCAATTACCCCATGATGAGGCGCTTCAGGGCCCAGACGGCCTTTTTATTCAACGCGTGTTTGAAATACTAGTGTACGGAAATATGCAAAGCAGGGAAGATATTTAAGCTGAAATGACAGTACAGATAAGTGAAATGTTATACTAGCCGTTGGCAGTTTCTGAAATTTAAAATTTTATCACTAACTTCTTCGAAAGTGAAGCTGTTTTATTAATACCATAAGTTACATTAATTGTCATTTTATTATAGGTAGTCGCTGAATATTCTTGCACTTCGTTTCAATGAAATTCACATCATATCGTACATACTTTTGAAGGAATTTACAAATGCCGTCTTTCACATAACTCACCGTTCTCGGCAAGAAATTCTGTAGTGGCATTTCCCCCGCTGCTGCCCCTTTCTGTGAAGAAGGTGCCTATTCGCCTACCAGACAGGATCATCTTTATTGCGTGGTCCTGCATACCGTTGCATATCACAACACACACTCCTCGGTCCAGAGCCCAGGCCGCCGACTTTACCTTAGCACGCCAGCCAGGAAGAAAAGCACATTGTTTTGTACAGGCAGATGGAATTTAATTACCTTTTTTAAGTACAGAGACAGTTTAGATCTTTCAACTGAAATAAATTATTTGCTGTCTTGCTAATGGTCAAGGTGCAGAATATTCCTTGAAAATTCTAGGCGCTTAATTCATAAAGAAAGCCTTTTGGATATTTTATTGATATTTCATTGAACGCTGTTCTATATGAATTAGTGCGCTCTAATTCTTACCACCCTCACTTTCTCGACAATGAAACCTACCCATTAGAAGCCCCAATTAATGATCTAACATTTATTTCAAAAGGTATTTCTCTGAAAAGAACTTTATATTATACAACCCACTTTCTACACACGATAAGCTTTCCTGTTCACAGACTGAACGTTGCTTGCTCCAAGTAACAGATGTGTCATTTCCAGCTGAGTACACTGTGACGTGCAAATTTTCCTTCTGATGTTTCAGTAAATTAATTGTTTAATGCCAGTAAAAGTAATGCTGTTATAGACATCTCAAGAAATGCAAGACTAGAGAACTGCTCTCTCCTGGGCCCTTACGCAGCGATTAATTGGGATTCATTACCGACGTTTCCGGACAACCTATCGGTCCCGAAACGTCGGTAATGAATTCCCACTACTCACTGCGTAATTAGCCCAGAAGAGCGCAGTTCTTTTCTACTTCGCGACAGAAGTCTAGAATCACGCAAATGCAAATCTAATTATTTTAACGAAAAGGTTCTATTATAAGGTAGTCCTAGCAGCAATGAGGTTAGAGAGGCTTCAGTACTTTCGCGTTGTTAATGACAACATCACAGCCATAATTATGCATTTTTTGGATATACGTTTCTTAATTTAAAAAGGTTAAAATTTGTATTCAGCTTGAGGCTACAGGTAACCTCTTTTTTACCCATGTGAATTCGTAGATGGTGTGCGTAATATTGTCAAAAAGTCTTCAGTAATCCTTGGCAACATGGGTTTTCACTTTCTCCTATCTGAAGGCCACTCTCTGATTCAGACGTTCACAGAAGCCTTTGAAAACTTAAGGCATTCAAACCTGCTGAATATGAAGACACGTCTGGTTTGTTATAAAGGATCTGTGGTGGCCGCCACTGAATAGTCCACCCATCTAGCCAGGATATTTTGTCATGCGAGCACCACAACCTTATAACCAGTGAGAAAGCAGTTACGAGTGCAAGAAAGAACTTGAAAGTGGAGACAGTGTGTGCCGCGAGAGAGACCAGCAGCAAGCAAGCGGCCAGCTACAGAGACTGTACGTATGGAGAGGAACTGTGTTGTGTGCACATGCAATTGTGTGTGTCTGGTAATTTATTCCTATATCAACACACTGGTGACCCCGAGAGTAGAAGACCGCGTAGTACCGCGAATTAGTGCAGTGTTCCTCCCGCGAACTCATCATGCTATGCTTCTTCTTAAATTTGTTTTTAAACTTCATTTATCTCGGCGAAATTTTCCTGCCATTTGGAAGCAGGCTACTAGTGTCCGTATTTTCAAAGAAGAAATAGGGCCTCGTTTTAGAAATCAGTAAACCAATTCACTTCCCAAAAAATTTCTGTTTTATCTGAATTTGTCGTTGATACTCTTGTTTCCTGTTGTTTCAAGTCGCAAGTTCAACCCCTGTCAGCATGGATTTAGCAAATTTATATGTAAAACCGTTATCATGCTGTTGCATATCTTCGAGTTTATTACTCTTCTGGTTTGTTTTCAGCGTCAAGTTTATGACATTATTTTGATTCCTGCAACGCTTGTTCCACAGCTCCTTAAGCAGTGCTGCTCCGCACACTTCGTCACTTGATATTATTTGCTGGTTTTATACTGTACTCTTGTTCTTCATGTATACTTATTGTGTTGTATCTGTTATTGGATAATTGGCTGTTGACGCAGCCCGTTAATAAACAATATTAATAATAATAATACTTATTATTATTGCATTACACTTTGTCGGTGTGTATACATCTCTGTGTGTAGTGGCCGCACCCCGTTCGTTTTGTAATCCATCGTAAGCAGACATGACCTGCCTTAGGGCTATGGATCCACTGCCTATTGCTAGCCTGTTGCTGTGGTCTCGCCACATCAAGCGTAGATTTTGTGTGCATTCACGATGCGCACTAAATTTACATAGACCAGTGTATGAGTAATCGGTTAACCGATATCTCTCCGTAACACTAAAACTTCCCACATAAGCAAAACAGTGAGAACGCCAAATGATTTTCATGGGCAGAAATTACGCCTTGCGCCAGTCCTCTTTGGAATCAGATTACATTCAGAAGGCAGAAGTCTGTCTGTTAGCTTAATTTTCGGCAGCTCAGTGACGGTTGTATGTTTCACACATCTAGTAAATTCGCGTGATCTAAGCAACTGTACATAAAATATTTCACTTTTCTAGCAATGCCAATTTTTCAGGATACTTCGTGAAGGTATCGTTTTGGGACGACTTATTCCGTCCTTCAAAGGGCCAAATACTTTCCGCTCGTTTTATGCGAAACACAAGGATGTATGTGAAAGAGTTGTTAAGGAGAACACTTTAGACTCAGCAGACACGAAGTGCCATACAGAAGGAGCAAATAATGTGGAAGATATGTAATTAAAGTTATGACCTATGATTTGAAAATAAGAATCTTGGTAAAATTGTAAGAGAAGTAGAAGCTGGCCTGAAACCGGACGTAGCCGCTTGCCACGAAATGTACATACTTATTTACAAAACTATACGGCGTCACTTAATATTAATACTCGTGGCTGTAAAAATTTCGAACATCACAGGAGTTTCATAACTGAGACTCCTCGTCTAATTCAGGCAGTCCACATTTTTATATTGGCCCCAACAAAGCTGCATAAAAAATTTTAGCTACGGAATATTCGATGAAACAAACTCTGTCTTGCATCAACGCTGTTTTATCTAGTATTTCAATTAGGTATTTCTAATTCACAGCGGGAAACTGAAAGAAAAATAGCACTGTGCATCTTCAGGCATAATATTTGTACCATATTACATGACAATGTTGTACAGCGTCAGTTTATTTTTGTGAACACTGATAGGAGGAATACCATGACAATATGTCTATCTTCTCTTCTTCCTGTGGCGTTGCGGCCCAACGCGGGCCATGCCTTCCTCATTCTTTAGGTATATAGATCACACACAACGACGCGTTACAGTCGGTAGGACTCCTCTGGACGAGTGATCAGTTCATCGCAGAGACCTCTACCTGACAACACACAACACTCACAACAGACAAACATCCATGTCCCCGGTGGGATTCGAACCCATGATCTCAGCAGGCGAACGGCCGTAGACCTACGCCTTAGACCGCGCGGCCACTGGGACCGGCATGACAATATGTATATACCTCTTTTTTCGTACGGAAGAGTGAGGGTATGGCTCCTTTCTTCTGGAACATGACGCTGAATGGCTGGGTAATAGGTTCCCGACATTTCAAAGGAATTTCGGAATCTTATTACGCAAAGAATTATCAACTACACAGCTGTGAAAAAACACGGTACTCGCCCAATAATGAGACGTAACTTTTTTTGTAAGTGATGAAAAGTACACTAATGATGTAGTTTACCTTGGAGTCCATCCCTCCAGTACCGACGCGTGACTTCTTGCCGAATTTAACGAGGTCTTTCATATCAGGAGTGTAGGTGCAGAGCAGGCGGGCGCCTTCTTGTGAAGGGGGCTTGGTGTAGATACCGTCTACGTCAGACATCAGAACCATCAGGTCCGCCTGTACTTCTGCAGCTAACATGGCTGCCAGGCTGTCATTATCCTTAAGACTGATGGCACCCATGCGATCCTGGAAAGGTCAGTACAAATGGAACTGTCTGTCCATAAAACACGAGGAATGCAATATGGAGACGAGGCTTCTCTGATGGAAAAATCTGTAATTACTTCATTATATGGACTAGTGCTTCCCAACCCTTTTCCCTTAGAGGAACGCCTAGGTAGAAGAGCGTTTAGGGGCCCGAAATATTTGATAAAAAAGGGCTGTTCTGTCGCCGTCGGTAAGGCAACTGTGTATCAATACAAACCGATCAAAGACACAATACAGCTACATATATAACCTCAAATACGAATCACAAAGACACAGCTTGTGCGTAAGGATTTTTCCCCATTATTGTCGATTTCCGGACAGAAATCCTCGCTACGTTTCGCTGGATATTTGAAAATTATTTGGTATTTCAAAATTTATATTAATTTATTCCATGCAGATCGCAACAATGTTTTACGATACCCTAGATTAGAAAGACGGATATAGATCAACCCTTTTTTTTTTGCTATTCCTGAATTCACATTTTCTTTAGAAATAAGAAAAAGGGAAACGGAAACGTAAAAGGAATTCAACAGTCTTTTTCTTAAGACTTTGAAAGATTTCCATATGGCCTAGAAAATTTACGATCTTTTGGAAACTGAAGATTTTTTATTGAATTCACATGTACCCGCGACTGATATCCAGCCCCACCACAAACTTCTTATCTCTCTGAGCTCCACATAACTTTGTGTCAGTCAGTTTTCCAGATAACGCAGCATATAGATCTGTTCTTGACTACACATTTTGCTTCTTCCTGACATGCTTGTCCTAAGAAACGCCACACTTATTATTATTATTATTATTTTACTTACATTAGTAGTTATGAGCGTCCATAATCTCACTCTAAATTGTGGCTTTCTGGTACACCACGTGACTTCTTGCTGTAGATATTACAGGGTGTAATATACTTATGAAGGCTTCCGCGTGGAAAGGCATCCTACAGGTTTTTCCGACCACCGTCTTATTGTCATTCCTGTGATAGCACTGAGCCACACATACAGACTTGTTTATTTAAAATAAATCCCTTTCCTCTATGATGCTTCTTCATATAAGACTGAATGTGGAACAGCTTGTTATGTGTCATGTGTGTTATACTGAATTTTTGGTGAATTATTGCAGCACCTTTTAAGTCCGTAATTTGTTATATAGCCATTTTGTTTGCCGTAAAAAATTGTTCAGCTTCTGAATATCGTTATGAATTGTAATGTGTCATTACTGCTGGAGACCTGGCCAGATCTGACCTGTACTTCCTTCTGCTAGAATTTTGCGAATATTCGAGAAGTTTAAATCCTTACACATCAACGAAGATAACTGCGTACAAATGGCTTAAAGCGAAGTGAAACACAGCGGTACGACGTACATTTTCTTACACTTTAAAAGCGTGGCGTTATGTAAATATTATAAAAAATTTACGTATTTTCTCCCTGACGTTATAAAACCGGTTTTCCTTGACCATGGTGAGTTTGACTATCCGTTCAGCAAATGGTCCCTGTCTTTACGGAAATCATAGTAAAGTTTTAATCCATTCTGTAAGAAAATAGTCAGTTTCAAATTCTAATGCAGGTGACAAATAGAATTACCACTGAGCTTCAACGGGTTTAGTCAATTTTCGAAACTTAATTAATAAATTCTGCTATTATGCTGAATGTTTTAATAGGAAAGTATGAGAACTGTTGCTGACCTTGACTGAACCTTTAACGACCTCCTCATCTATCTGTGGGGGCGGAGTTACTGCGTCATTTGTGTTGATAATTGGTATAATATTAAGGCTAATCAGTTCCGACAAGGTGCTGAAGAGGTTCCTGCGCGTCTCCTCGTTGTAGAAATCAGGTTTTGTCACCAGCACCTGTGCGTGTGAAAAAATACACAACTGGACAAAACCGATGAAAGTCACTTGAAGTAATCCAAATGTGCCAAGAATCTGAAATTGGCATTTACTAATCCTGTGCGTTCCTAAGACAAAGACTATCTCAGACGTAACATGGCTATGAATAATGTGAAAATTATGTGCAACATCAACAACATGTGTGCACAGAACATTAGTAGGTTACTGTAGAAATACTAGAGACGGAAAGGTAGCAAGGGAGAAGAAAGGCAAGCAAGGGAAAATGAAGAAGAAAAAGTGTTAACGAAGGGGAACAGAAAAATTAAGAGGAAAAACATAACAAAGGAATGAGAAAAGAAAGGGAAGAGAGATGAAAGAGAACAGAAGGAAATAAAGGAATAAACAAAGAAACAAAGATAAGAAGAAATAGAATGCGAGATACAAGAAGGGGGACAACTAGAATAAACATTGGAAGGGAGAAGGAAAAGTAAATTTAAAATTGGCCGTTCACAGAAGGAAACAGCGTAGTATAAGAACCAGCAAACAAAAAATATAAGTACACGCATACAAGCAAAAAGACAGAAAATGTAAAGTGACAAACAAAGGACGAAACATATATAACATAAACAAAAAAAAAAAACAACAAAGACACTTGGTTTCTGGACTTTCTCCATATTATGTTGTGTCAGAAATAACACAGTGTTTCAGAAAATTGTTTTTACGTTTTCAGAATGAAAGGAAAGAAGGAATCTAATCATATGAGTCAGTTCTAAAGTGCATTCTCGAAGCTCAGAAAACAAAGCAGTCCCACATGTATTGTACTATCTCCGGAAACTTGAAGCAGTATCTTACTCCTTCCGAATAAGTTATCAGCAGACTGATTTTGTGAACTGAATGCGGCGTTTTTCCCTGAATAATGAACTCTTTCTTATAAATAGTTTAAGTAATTTAGTATTTTTTATGTTTTGCTGACCGTGCATCTCAGTATAATCTTAGTAATTGACCAACTTAATGCACAAATTCTTGTTTTAAAATAAGTTTATTATATTCTTCTACATGCTTTGAGCACAATAGTTCTCGAAACATGTAGAGGAATGTAATAAAATTATTTTAAAACATGAATTTGTGCATTAAGTTGGTCAATTACTAAGATTAATTTAGTCTTAGACTCTGACACTCTGGGTTCTGAGGCTGTATCCTGTTAAATGGAATAACGTATTTCTCAGAAATGTTGGCAACCAGTTACATACTGGATTTCACAGAGCAAGCTTCCGGATGACCACAAACTAAATCAACCTTTTCCCGAAAACCTAGGTCATCTATAATTTTGTGTGTGTTCTCAGTCTTCTGAGACGGGTATTAACCAGGAACACGTTTTTCGTTGGATCATACAACATAGCGCTACGATATGCCTGCACAAGAGTGGTTACAAAAGTCCATCATAACCAGAAGATCGGGATAGGATAAAATTGTCAGTAGATGGTAAAGCACCTGAGCGATCTTGATGCCATACTGAGAGAACATGGCTTCGTACAAGGACATGAGTCCAGACTGGCCGACCGCCGCCGCCGCCCGTGCATCCAGTAATTTCCCTGCGTCCTGAAAAATTAAATGTTGGTGCCGAGATAAGTACCAGTAAACTCTAATTGCAGGTTTCCACTGTTTCAGTGCCGGTATCATTAAACTATTTCATCCTAATGCCACAAAATAATATTAAATACTTGCCATGTTATATTTGTTGCAGGAATCATTTATCTAATGCGAGGAATTTTCATGCCCATTTACATGCAAGTCTACAAGATCGACGCTATGTAGTTGGCCTACACAGTAAAGTCTGAATGACTTGGAATCTGAATGAAAAGAAACCCAGGCTTTAAAGGGAAAAGTTTCAGACGCAGGAATATTAAACTTGTAGAATGTAGAATTACAACTAATATATATATATAGGAAGTGTGTCATCCCCGTTATGTGTGTGTGTGTGTGTGGAAATTGGAAAGTGTTTGTAGTCAAACACGAATACAAAGAAGAACTGGACATCATCCACGACATCATGCTGAACAATGAATTCCCGGTCCACCACACACACACACACACACACACACACACACACACATAGCCCCCACCCCAAGGCAACCTACTATGACCCCCAACCAAAAAACAGATACGACTACGCAGAAATGGGCCCCATTCACGTACATCGGTAGAGAGACCACTTTTATTAAAACCTTTTCAAGAAGACTGACCTAAGAATCACACTGCGCACCAACAACACCCTCCAGAAACTACTGATGCCAAAACCCCAAACCCTGGACAAATACAGCAGATCCGGAGCATACAAACTAACATGCCCGGATTGCAACAAGGCGTAAGTAGGGCAGACGGGACGAAGCTTCACACAAAGGTTTAAAGAACACGAAAATGCATTTAGGTCCAACAGAAACACTTCAAATTACGCCAAACACGCTCTGGAACATTCACACCCGTTTGGCCTCATTCATGAAACAATGCAGATTTTGCAGTACGAAGGTAAGGGAGCCCACCTCAACACCATAGGAAGATACTTTATTTACAAAGAATTTTCCAATAACAACCAACTAAACGATGAATTTAACACAACCCCCAACAAAATTTTCGATGCCTTACTAAAACCCCACTAGTCATAAAAGCCCCAGCCCACCCAGCCCCAACCAATACCCGACCAGCCGAGAGACAAACACTGACCCACCCGAACTTAGGACCACCGCATCCTTTTCCAGCAAGGCAGAAACCGACACAAACAGTAGTAATATACATCTGTGACCACACTACAGAACGTGAAAAAAGCCACCACGTACGTATAGTGTAAATAAATACTACAGTACGCTTATCGAACAGGAGTGACGGAATGAACAAAAGAATTAATAGTGTGACAAGCGTCTCACGGTGAACAATTGCAAAAACAGCTACACACAGTGAGAAACAGTACATGGCAACAACAACAGTGTGTGCCACCACCTACATGGACATACACCCACCCAGGGGTAAAACCGGAGCGAGCTGGGAACACACTAACACCCGGAGCGTAAGTAAGTACTAAGCTATTTATGTTCCCCCAATACAGCAAATTTCCCCGTATAATTAGGCCGGATTATTCACCACCCTTCTCACACACATCTCTGTCCCCATAGGCAAGGGACGGTACATCCAAGGTCATTCGGGCCTCCCCACAACACGACCCCAATTAAGAGGAAGGAAGAGGAACACGCCTCTTCATAATACCAGCGGACCAGATCTTCAAACTTGACACTAGCCACTAGCACTACAATGCCTCTAGACAGAGCATACCATCACATTATAGAAATTACATTACGCAATAAGGCCTGTATGTAGAGATCTCTGAACCACGTGCGCGCTCAATGTATATAGTAGGACCTGGAAGACAACCTGAAGATGGCCAGTAAAGGCCGAAACATGTAGTCGTCTAGTATAGCCATTAAATACACCTTAATTGACTTGGTTGTGTTTGACTACATACACTTTCCAATATATATATATATATATATATATATATATATATGAATTATTCTGAGGGGAGATGGCAATAAAGAAAAAATATACGGAATGCGTCTGCATATTTGTTTCCTATTCGTGTAATTTGTTTTCGTGGAATTTATCCGAGAAAGAAAATTTATATTAAACGTAAAAAATAGTTCAACACAACGGTGATGAAATATTAGCCGAATAGTCAAATGAAATCGTGCAAATATAAAGAATAGGAACATGAAAGCAGCAATAAGGAAAGAAAGGAATAGATTGAGAAGAAAAGGAAAGGAAAGAAATAAATAAATGAAACTATGCTGTACGCTAATATTGTGATGTACCTAAGTAGTTTGAATTTATGACTTGCAATTTGGGAATTGGGCCTATGCAAATAGTTTCTCTTCACAGTTTTTATCTTGATTGAAAGTGATTTTGTGTGGACACATTCAAGAAACCTACGCAAAAAATATATGTTTCTGTGAGGGTACAGAGTAAGGAGACCTGACTAAAGGCCACATCTGTCCCCTTTTGTCAGCCACGTTTCCATTTGTTACCCTTATTAAGAAGTATTTCAATATGACAGATGTTTCCTCTAATTAAACCTACTAAAGAATTTCCAGCTATTCTAAACCCTGTGTCGAATACTGTTGTATTAAGCCTAAGAGTATTATAACAAGATATTGTTTCATATTTCCGTGGACTTTTTGCAATTCCCGTGAACGGAATGGTAACATATTCACACCCAACTGAAAACGTCTAGTGCAAGTTTCAGCATCAGTTTTTGCGTGAATACCTATGTATCAGTGTTTTAGTAAGATATTCCTTAGAGTGCCGCATACCTGTCGTCTTTCACGAGAGCCATCTGTAACCTTTGTCACAGCACACGTGCAAATCAGATGTTAAATTTCTCGTTACGGGTCATAAAGTTTTCAATTAAATCTCTCTCTGAAACGTATTTAAGAACTGCGAACGGATTGCGGCTATCACAGTAAGTTTTATTCCTTTAGGGTACGGATGGAAGCAATTCTGATCTCAGACTTCTTCCATGTTAGTGCATAAGATTTATAATTTACTGGCGGAAAACATAGGAGGTAAACAGCTGGGCTTAGTTGTCTTAACGTCTTCACGTATGTGCGTGTTCCATGCTTGCACCCACAAGCTGCTAACTTACTGCGGGCGCAGTTCTCAGCTGCAGCGAATAATGTTGAGACGCTCTGTTCCAAATAACCAAAGAGAATTGCTCTCCGCATCAAGTTGACCTCACCTGTCTGGTGTGATCTTTCGGTGACAGCGTCTCCCTCATGCTGAGGGACATGAGTAGCTCCTGAGCCATCTTCTGCTTGCCAAAGGCGACGGCTCCGCTGGTCACCATAATACATTCTCTGCCCTCCAGATGGCATTCTGCGACCTGTTGAAAATTTCTTAACATAATAAAATTAGGTTTTTATTTCAGTTGAAAATAAGGTCTGTGTAGATTAATAGGGGATTCAAACATTCATTTGCCCTTTCGACCTAACCTACGCAATTTAATGGACCACGGGCATCCGCCGGTTGCGGGACGTATTTAAAACAACAAGTCTATAGGACAAATTGTTTTTGTGTGCAAATAAATTATGATGAACATTAGTTAATTACCCTTTTAAAGAATTGATTAATACTAGGGTCTTGGTATATACAAATTATACAGGACATTAATGCGGGATATTATTTCCTAGGTCTTTATAATCAAAAGATTTCATATCAGTACGGGTTCTGCTCTCAATGTTTGCGGAGTTATAGTGATTTGTTAATTGTAGTAAACGCCCTTCTGTGAATCGCGCGTTGCAGGTCACATTACGCGACCTTGAAACAGCTGGAACAGGAGCAGTCATTGGAAGCGCTGTTCACAACTGAGAGGCAGCGAGAGTTGCGGCCGGTGGTGGCATTTACGAAAACCTGATTAAAACACAGGTCAGAGTAATATGCAGGCAATTTCATGAAGTTCAGTTACATTTATATTTCAAATTTAGTATGCTTTTGTATTATTTTGTGCCGTTTATTTCAATAATCCTTACCCTCAATTCTAATTTCAAGCGGTCATAAATCCGTAGCCGTCCAAAATCGGACACATGTTTATACGAACCATTTTTTTAATCACAAAAGCGAAGGAAATTATCCTCTTGCAGTAATGTCCATAAGTCATGAATCACCCTGTATACATTTTCGTTATCCCATACAAAGCCAATGAACATTTGAATGCACCGTCTGTTTGACCCTTTTTCCTCTTCCGATGACGAATTAGATATGCTGATACAGATGAAGATACGAACAGGCACGCACGCAAACATAGACACGCATCCGCTCACACACACACAAAACACACACACACATACTTTGGCTTAGTAGAAATCACAAGTAAAGTGTTCTGATTTACAGCACAAAATTTCTGGACAAACCTACTTTGCAGCTGCAGTGCTCCACATATTGTATATTTCACAGTATACAGTCGAACACAAACAAAGTCATTTTTAAATTTATTTAGGCGACATCTTGTGGCTTAACATAAGCCATCATCAGGCCTTTTCTTTAATAACTTTCAATAAAACTTTTAACTAAAAATAGTTCTGCGATCTAACAGTATAAAAATTCATAGCAAATACTAGAAAGAAATAAAATAGGGGTTGAAAATGTATGAAAATGAAACACAACGGGGATAAATCATCTGACGATAATGCTGTACCTGTTCAACAATGGATGCTAGTCTTCCCAGGGCTAAACCGTGCTCGTCTTCGCGGGCGATAACAGCGCTCCCCAGTTTGATGACCAGTCTGCGAGCATACTTCAGCTGACTGCGGTCCGTGAACATCGCTCTGCGTTCCTCATTAGACGTCTTGATACCTCGGCTCGACTCTGTGGGCTGTAACTGCTGCAAGCAGATATTAGACCAGAGACTGAGGTTCCGATTCAACATTGCCGACAAACTAACCCTTTACGTGCTAGGAAGAAGACATGTGAATTCAACTGTGGGAATGTAGCAGAAGAAATTTCGAAACGTCAAATAACGTTCATAAAGTAAAATATCACAAGACAGGCAATGTACACTTAATGAAACATAGAGGCGCGTTCGCGCAAATATTGTCGCCGGGGAAAAGCAATAAGTATTACACATTCTGTGTGTGTGTGTGTGTATGTGTGTGTGTGTGTTTGTGGTGTGTGCGTGTGTGTGTGTGTGGTGTGTGTGTGGTGTGTGTGTGTGTATGTGTG
>Ga0131853_10008302_pt1 | contig 18914 bp, 8 predicted proteins | sample TergutLab28metaG_FD_92764 | JGI IMG/M metagenome (GOLD analysis project Ga0131853, IMG submission 92764) | Labiotermes labralis P1 segment gut microbial communities from Petit-Saut dam, French Guiana - Lab288 P1 (version 2) (version 2) | ecosystem: Host-associated > Arthropoda: Insects >...
CGTCCCAACGAAAAAAAATTTAGTTTGGGATGGGGGGGGGGGGGAGTTGTGGGGGGGGTTTTTGGGGGGGTGGGGGGGGGGGGGGGGGGGTTTCGTTGTGGGTGAATAGGCTAGAGGAGGAGTAATATTTCTGAAAAGCAGAGGGTGTAGAAAAGGGCGTGCAAGGGTGGAAAACTGTAAGAATGAAGATGAAGTATTGGAGTTTGCTGGGAGGTAGTTTAAGAAACTGCATACAGTCTGATGCTGGCACTGCATGGCTGTAATAATGACGAGAATCGGAAACTTTGTGTTACGGCAAAGTGTATAGAAGAGGATAGGAGTTAAAATTTACGAGCCTAAAGAAATTGGAATTTCAGAAACAGCCTCTTTCATTTTCAATTAGGGTACTGCTTATTTCATTTCTTTTATTCTGTCGTTGTTTCATACTACCTTCGGTATGTTTCATAACTCTTTTCGTTGTTGTGGGAGACAGAAAAGGAGAGGAATAGTATAAACCGAAAAGAAAGACGCAATCTGATGAAGGGGGGTTGGCGAGTGGTGTCGAGAGAACTGCAATACGTTTTTTAGTCACCATCAGATGACGAAGGAAACGCAAAAGACCACGTGAGTGTAATTAATTCGGATCGCATATTTTTCTCTCTCTGTTATATTTTCCTCAGAATACAAGATCCAATTTATATACCACGCTCTGCTTGCTCGGCCAGGCTATAGATAGTCACGCGGTGGGTCATGTATTCAGTAAGCGTTATTCAGCTCGAATATCAGACCTAAGCAACACAAGAGACGCAACACTACACACAATGGAAATTCGCTACACTACACTTCCATAGAGTTTGCTAAGTTCATGATGGTAAATACATATACTATAATTTTTTCTCTGTGCTTTATTATGCACCAAGCCATGAATGACGTATGGGTAAGTGGAAGTACAGCTCCTCGTATTCATAGTCTTGTCTTCACATGCAGATGCCAGTCAGCTTCGCGCACCAGTCAGCTAACTATGGGGGAAATACCCGATGGTTTCCCCTGAAAAGGAAGCTCACTGGTTCCAGAGACATTTTGGAGGCTGTGGAGAACAGAAGTCTCTTGCCACCGCCGAATATTAAATACAGAATTCTTATTATTACAGCTAATGGTTTAATTTTTATACTTACTTCTACTTGAGTTTTCATAAAACACAAACAATAAAGAAGAAAATGAATGGAAATGGAAAAAGTGAACAAAAGAGTGAAAGAAAACAGAAATAAATACGAAGAAAGTACAACAGAGAGGGAGAGAGAAAATGAGACATTATCAATTGTACACTCCAATTGTTCAAAGATCAGTCTGAAGATGGCCTTACAATTGGGCCGAAATATGTAGCTGGAATTATAATCTAATAAAATATAAAGTTGTGTATGACTATATTATATATATATATATTATATTACATTTTAGCTTATATTCAACACAAGGAGCATTTCTCACTTGAAGACATTTGTTTGTCATTTATTTCCTTCAGAATTGGGCTGTTTTGTTATTCAGTCAGCTTCTTGTCCTATTGAAGTTCCGGTACACTGCACCGATCATCTTCTACGGTTTCATGTCCTACGTAAACTTTAACTCTCTCAAATTCAGTGATAATTATGTACCAAGTAACGTAACGCCAAAATTCTGCTTTCTTTCCACAGACTACTTTTGCGTGATTTATATAATTCTGATAATTAACAGCGATCAGATTCCGAAATAACATTAAATAAATGCTGTTGTAATGCGGATGGGGTATGCTTTCTGAAAGAGTCCCCGAAGTTTTAAAAATTGTTCAAACGAATTTCTTGCTCAAATGTAATAAACAACAATAATACTAATAATAATTATTATTATTCCTCAATAATGTGGTATGTTATTGAGGAATCCTTAGAACTAACAACTGTTGAGAACTAAATTTTGGATCTCGTGTTATTTTTATTATTTTATTTTTAAGCGTTGTCGCCTTATTTCCCCCATTCCCTTCCCAAAGCGTATTTACTGAAGTCACAATAGCCCCAAACTCTCTCATGACAAGCAGCACAAAACAATGACGAAGCTTGACTTTTTTAACTTCTAGAAACATTTCCCTCCTCGATTATGAGGCGCTATTTCAGCCATATATTCCGCAGATTACAAGTTGAAGCACAAGTATTTTCTTTTCTATTACTTTTCTATGAGTAGAAGGAGGAAAAATTCGCAAAACAAATGTTTTGTATGCAACATACAAAACAAATAAAACTTTGTTAATGGTCTTTTCTATATTTACTGCGGAAAAGTGTACAGTAATTTAAAGGAGCTCTTTAAAAGTTCTTTTCCCAAGAGTAAAAAAGGAAGAGAACGTCCTTAAATTTTCACATCATACGAATTTTCCGATTTTTGAAAACTTGTGATTTAGACTTCTCGAGATTAATTTTGCCTCCTTCGCTCTTCCAGGATGCTGGGCGCCTTTTGTTGTGGTTGTTACAGATATTTCGGGACATGTTTTCGGTTCCATCTTCAGTGATCAAAATTTTCCTTTAGAAATAAATTTTACAATGTAATTAATTATTAATATATTAAAATATTCTGCCCCCCATAAAATAAAATATAAACCTATGTAACTCACGTCAGTCCCACACATCACATATCGTATGTTACTGATTTTGATGTGCATTAAATCATTCCCAATAGTGTTACTTCTATGCACGATGTACGTGCACCATACTCTGTGTCAATATCAACTACTGATATTTTCAAAATTTCTACGCTTATCCGCGAACTACATGTGAGAGGAAGGCAGCTGCTGTAGAGCTTCTTCTACGGCCCTCACACACTTTATGTTCCACAGATCGATTTCTTAATGGACGGGGTAGATATTAAGTACCAGTCCGCCCCCAGACAGTGTATGAACACTCTCCTGCAGGCAAAAGATATATAAGTAGACCAAGAAAAAGATAATGAGACCAACACTTATAAAGAAGGAAAAAACTGGATGGGTTACGCCTTATTTCTGATGATGACGGTGATGAAATATGCTGTATTAATTCCATTGAAGTTTTGTATTTCTGTTGTTAAATTCAAACTTATCTTTCTATCTTAATACACACGGTTACTCCAGCATCTATAATCCACAAAACTTCATATAAATTATACATAATTAACTCATATTTCTTCACGTGTTTTATGATCGTGTAATGTGCAATCTACAACTGAGCACAAAGGTTCCATCAAATCTTGTCTCCGCTTTTGCAAATACTTCCCTAAAATACCTCAATTAGAATAGCAAAATTTGTTTATGTACGAGTAGTCTGTATAATAATCGATGTAACATCTCCTTACTACTAACACTGGGTTACCAAGTACTATAATAGCAGATAGGTTCAACTAGGTTGGACACGAAAATTGACTGCAAAAATGTTTGGTCAAGTACTGCATGGATAAAGGTATAATTTATCTGAAATTAACAGAAAGTTATTTTGTTGTGTTATGTCAGTTGGAATGATATTCAATACAACTTTTATCACTTACGAGAGAGAGAAGAAATGCGGTGGAACCAGGTTCCTTTATAGCCTTCTGCTCTGGTCGTAACCGATATAAGACAGGTCCTGGGGGATTGAAGAACGTTACGGAATCTCTCGGGAAGTGATCACAGACATTTGGTGGCATTTTTGTCTCTTTTTCTTCTACGTATGTCCATTCCGTCTTTTCTCCATTTTCCCTGTTCTTATAGGGCTATAAAAGACAAAATGGGGAGGGTTTGAGCGTAGATCGAAGTTTCTTATGGTAGTACACAACAGGCAGAATTACATTAAATGAGTCCGAATATTGGTTGCACCTTTACTGACTGCTAGTTTCCTGGATGTGGAAAAAGGACTGAAGCTCATTCACCGCACACATGGTCATCCACTGCACTCAGTCGATTCCATGCCAATGCTTGGCCGAAGTAAGAAGCAAAGTACACGTCGAAAAAGGCTTAGTTGTCCATGACAGGCCTGAATTCCGCAGTTCCAAATAGCAGAGTTCTTGCGGAAAGTCTGAAAAGTCCCTCCCTGTCCAAAAAATTCAATGAATTTTTACGAATCTGATAATTTATTACAGTATTCACAAGAGTCAGTCTCTAGGCTCCATATTCAGTAAGAAGAATCTACTGTACTTTTTCTTGCCTTATTCATTGAACATAAATTTACCATTATTCTCCCATGAGGGCCAACAAAGTTATCCAAATATTTTATCTTCCGTATTGCTGAAAAATTTTGATATTCACTGCTGATTTCGTTCTCATGCTTGCTACTTGCCTCGCCTCGTTCATCCAAATCATACATGAGAAAGAGTACAAAGCAGGAAGTCCCTACATCCTCCTTTCACTTCCTATTGTACTCGTAGGTCCCATTAGTTTCCTCTGACCTCACAGCTCACACACATTCAAATCTAAATTCTTCCTTAAGATTGACAGATAAATTGTCGCCTTCATGCACAATGTTCACGAAGTTGCTTAGACTTTTTACTTTCGCCTGTATATGGGAGGCGGTAACAACCAAAATAAGCCTGTAAGAATTATATCATAAATTCTAATTTTTTAGTCGCGTTTGTTTAATTTATTCTAAAATTTTATTGTATTCTACAAACACAACTTTGACGTGCGTACCTTACGTTATGTCACATTAATAATGTAAAAAAGTAAAGGTAAAGTGATCCCGTTACAGGCCCGGTGTGACCCAGAGTGTGGGTAGAGGTATAGCTCTACTCTTCCATGACCGCGGCACTAAAAGGGGGTAAGTGGTGAGCAGCACGTCCCGGCCGCACTTTACCCCCGGGAAAGACCCGGTACCCATTTTACAGAAGGCTGGGTGGGCCGCAGGGCCGGTCTGGACAAGCGGAAAATCTCGTCCCCACCGGCATTCGATCCCGGGCAGTCCAGCCCGTAGTCAGTCGCTTTACCGACTGAGTTACCCGGTCCACACATTAATAATGTACTCCTAATTATACAATACTAGGGTTGTACTAGTAGGATGAGATTAATCGTAATAAATATTTCCCACTTCTAATCTGTTCGCATTGTCTTTGTGTACGGTACATCCTTGTGTATGTCTGTTGTCGCTTCGCATATTGGAACACTGCCACATTTTCCAAGAATTCAGCCCTTCTAGTTATCTTACCTCTGGCATTGTGAAGACGACGTATAAGCCGAAACCTGTCATGTTTTAAAATTGGGTGTTACTTGAAAGAATAATTCCTCCATCATATTTCGAGAAACTACACAAACTCATAACACAAGAACAAATAAGAATGCCTACACGATTTAGCAACTTGGAATTTAAAGCACTGAAAATCAAGTGTTTTGGAAAATACTAAAGATTAAGGGAATAAATGTGCGCATTGATCTTCGTGAGATTAATCAACTGTTATCAAGACACTATTACAGATTCAGCTCAGCGGTGTGTAATTGTTCACTTTGGCTATCGCATTCCGTAATAAATAATATTAATTTTTTATCGTCTTAACGTCCACTGATACTTCGCGCACATAGTGAAGCTTCGTCATTAAATAAACTGACAGCAAGCGACCTAATCAGGCAGAAAGGTTCGCTGCAATTTACCCAATAAAAAACAGCTTGAGATAGTCAGCAGTGTTCATGCTATGATTAATGACGTTGTACTTGGCAGTTTTGTTGTCTCAAAGGGGTCTTAAAAAGTAAGAGTTTAACTAGCCAGTATGTTCCATGTTCCTTAAAGCTTTGCTTTCAGCTTCTTAAACGGGTTTGGGAGAAGAGGCGAATGAAAAATGAAGAACTTAATTGTGAATCTTATATTGATGCTTCAGGAGAAGGATGACATGTCCAGTAAACGTCTAGCGCCCTATTTCTGTCGCCTTTCCCAACCATATCCATTCGACCCCTTAATATTAACAGAACAACCCTTTGTGTACAGACAGCACTACAAGTAAATGTACGGCTAGCATTGATTGACAGTATTTAATGGGGACATAGATGAAGATGAAAAGAAAGACATAACAAACAGAAGGGATAAATGCTCGTTTCTTGGCGCATCAAAATTAGAGAGTGAAAACTATGGTACGAATTTACTTCAAACACAACTCTCGAGAACTGGACATAATCATTGCATTTATTTTTTGTGTACTTACTGATATAACTTTGTAGAGTTCAATTACAAAGTCGGCAGAACTACAAGAATAATAATAACAAAAATATAAAGATTATAGAAATTAAATAATTTTTCTATAATCGGCAATTTAAAACAGAGTTTTCTGAAAATATATTGATTCTAAATATAATATCAGCAAATCACGTCCCTCTGACGATCATAAATTAGAAAAACAACTGAACATAGGAAATTTACGTGAGTATTGAGCAGAAATAATAATAATAATAATAATAATAATAATAATAATTATTATTATTATTATTATTATTATACAGTCGGTGTTTATTAACGCAGAGACTCATCAAAAGTGCCAATTATAAATTAAACAGTACCACTATTATTATTATTATTATTATTAATCATTATAATAGATCAGCCTAGAGGAAGCCGTAACTTTATAACCCATATTATGTTATAATAGAATATAATCCTATCGTAAGGATAATTTGTGACCAATTGGTATCACGTACACACTCTATTGTAGGCTATACAAATGCGTGATGTTAAAAGTACGGATTTTATGCAGTTCAACTTAAATTACACATAATTTGGAATCCACAATCTTGACAGTTGCGAAAATAAATACGAACATCAGAAAAAACGTCGGTACACAAGTTTACTGGATAAAGTCTTTAACACATTAGCACGTATCTGCCATACGTGATCATTACCATGTGGTACTCCCTTATCAAATTACCACACAATTACAAAAGTTAATATATTTTGTGGGCAACGTAGGTAAAATCGACATGATATTATGTTTCTGATAGACAAACCTACGTTTGTGAATTGTTTTACCGAAGCTTTTTTACATACAGAAATTATAACCTGAAAAATTATACATCTTCCGTGGAGCGAGTTATAAAAATTGTGCAATAATATGCAATAAATATTATCCGTATAGTGTACAAGAACTACATTACATTTTCAGTTATATATGAAGTGTTCACTGCACTTGTACTTAATACACGACAGTTCTGCTTTCGAAATCACACAGCAGGTTCACAGACCACGCCCTGCTAATTAACAGTTGTCTTAATAAAACGTTGTAATTTAAAATTTTCTCCACTGTACTCAAGGGTCTGTGTTTGGTTCGATTAGTCTTATCGATACTAATGTTCATTTGAAATGTAAAAGGAAAAGAAGCGAGATTTAAACTTTTATGTTCTTAATTTGTACTGAAATGTAAAAGTCAGGAAAAAGGCATCGTCCGCTTTATTAAATAAGGGTAAACACTTTCCTTATAATAACATACTCGTCCATACAACAAATGTATAGCCATAGTTAGATTCTGTCCCTGTCACAAACACAATAATTTTCAGGCATTGGTACAAATATCTCACTGTTATCTTCCTGCTCTTCTTTTTCCGAATTATATATATTATATGTAATATATAATTATATATATAATAAATATAATTATATGTATATATTTGTCATAGAACTTCTTTCCTCGGGAATAAAAAACAGGGGTGTACAAATAACAACTCCTTTGCTAGGACATGGGCAAGCGAGTGACAATAAGGTTGACAAAGAATGGCTGAATGAAAGCAGGAGAGAGACAGGATGGAGATAAAAGTTCGTTGGGGATGATGAAAAGAAGAAAGGAGGGATTTCTCCCACCAGCTTTCATCCTGAACTATTTACAATAATGTGCACAGGATAATTGCGAAGTGATGGAGAGCAAAATTGTGTGTCGTTAGTAACGTCTAAATCTTTGTTATTTCTCGAGTTTGTAAGTCTATTTCGGTGTCAATTTTAATTTGATGGAAAGCCACTCAGTGACTCTTTGTCATTTTTTTGTAGAGTTGTATCTGCGAAGTATTTCAGTTGGAAATGTGGATCGATGATATGGAAGGATAGCTGTTTTTTTTAATTTACATTTGAAATATGAGAGGCATTTGTTCTTAAATAAAATCAAACGCCTAAATACCCTCATGTCCTGTGCCTTTAAATTTCTTAAGAGCGGAATGATCCTGTAACTTGAAGTTTTCAAGGCGACAGAAATCAATAAACTATTCTCGGACAGACAGCCGCGTTATGATTTTATAATTCACCGGATACAGCTCTCTGCCCGAGAAGACTTTATTGGGAAGAATGATCCTGTATATAGTCACTTCATTTTGTCAACATTAGAGTTAATATTACTGACATAATTCTGTAATAAAGTCAATTTTAACAGCTTGTAGGAGATTGCAATGTCACGCAAATGAATGTTTCTTCCTTCTGTCATGACAATTTTATGAAAAATTATTCTAGTGTTGGGGAGATTAAAATGTTATATTTCGGACAGCACACTGTGAATGTTTAATCATTTTATGTGAAATGTTAATCCAGGAAATGAATGTTACATTTGGACGAATGCAATTTTACTTGCAAATACAACGATGGAAATTACTGTCATCGTTTGTGATGGGCATACTCAAAGATCTGCATATCTCCCGTAACATTGTTATGCATATTTGTCGCAGCTACTTGGAATCAGCAGTATCCTGGGAGTTATGTTCCATAAAGAATTTTAAAGAAGATGATTTAAGCAATTACTGTCAATTGTATTTTGTACTATTTAGTTTTAAGAAGGTTTTGTAAGGTTTGGAAAATTAAGTTGCTGCTGTACGTTTTCTTGATCTTCCTCAACTAGGCGCTTCCGAAATTTATTAGCTACTAAATTTAATAAAACTCTTGTCGTTGTAGCAGCCGCGTCAGGTGGGTGAACGGTGACAGAATTGTCCCAACGTTTCGAAACCCATTTTGGCTAAAGTTTTCAGGGAAGTGATCACGAAAAGAGAGGTGACTCTCGAGCTTTTGGATTACTCTCCGTTCATCCACCTGGTGCAGCTGCTAACCGGAGACAGTTTTACTGTGGGCCTGCTTGATATAACGTTCGGAAAATTAACGGATACATTGATATGAATAAAAGTGTAATGACTTTTAATGGTTTACGCTGTTTTTGCAAAAGTGTTTTGAAAGGTTATCAGAGACATAACAAAGCATGCATATTAAAGCCAAAGTTCTAAATCAGAACATAAAGTTGATAACAGTCTAACAACAAGTAAATTTTATTTTTTATAGAACGACATGTTTCGGCCAAGGCTAGGCCATCTTAAAGTTCACAAACAATTTTAAAAAACATGTTGTGGAAAAATGTACTATTGCAACGCGCCTCAATAATTTCGTAATGAAACTAACTGTACATTTCAGCTCAAAATTTTTTAAAAGAATTGTTTGTGAACCTGACGATGGTCTAATCTATTTCAAAACATGTCGTTCTATTAAAAAATAGAATTTAGTTGCTTTTAAACTTTTATTAACTTTGTGTATTGAGTTACGGAATAACAAAAATGGATGTCGTACGTCACAACCAAAGTTTCAGATTTTTTCAGTATGTATAGCGAAAAGGGTAAATTTGTTTCAAGGTTTGACGTTTAAAGTTTTCAAGGTATATTTTACGGTACCCTGAAAATGTCAACCTACAAAAGCACTCGTAAAAATGACATACTTCCTAGCGCTAGTATCTGTAGTGTGCCTGAAGTCTGAAGAAGCCACGTGCATGCAATCAACACAGTAACATTCACGACACCATTAATTATAGCAGCAACGCTTCTGATGAACAAGGAGGTCGACAGTGATGCTAATGGTGTACCTGATACACCACACAGTGGTCTACTGAAAGAAATGGTAAAGCTGTTAATATATCATTGAGAAAACACTTAAGCTTTTGCCAGCAGTCGCTGAGAATGAAGGATTGGGATTTGTCTCAATGAAATTCTAGGGACCTCTAAAGCAGTTTTCGCTATGAACATAGTTAAAATATGGGCCGGGTAGCTCAGTCGGTATGGCGACTGAGCTACGGGTTGGACGGTCCGGGATCGAATCCCGGTGGGGATGAGATTTTCCGCCCGTCCAGACCGGCCCTGGGGCACACCCAGCCTCCTGTAAAATTGGTACCGGGTCTTTCCCGGAGGTAAAGTGCGGCCGGGGCGTGCTGCTGACCAATCACTCCCCTCTAGTGCCGCGGTCATGGAAGAGTAGGGCTATACCTCTACCCACCCTCTGGGCCACACCGGGCCTGTAACGGTATCACTTTACCTTTTACCTAGTTAAAATACAAGTCTTAGTACAACACCACAACCTTAGTTTATCTTTCTGAGATTTTTGGGGTTGTTTTAAAATGCAACCGTAAATATTTCTTTGTGTTTCATTAAGCACCACGACATGAAAAAGAATGTTTGGGTGGAGGAATAGCTCCACAAATGCAAATGAATAGTCACATTCACGCCAGTGCATTTTATTCCCAGGGAGTATCTCCTGATAATTACTGGATATGACCGACGATATGTGAGACCGGAAAAGATTTGAACATACTGGAAAAGAGATAATACTCCGCTTCAGAAGAGAAACTAACCCCGGTCATTCAGTCATCAATCTAGTCACCAAACTGATTAAGCTATTTCATATCACGCTGTAAAATTGCAGCAAGTAAGTTAACCGCAATACGAGATAGACTTCCTGTCTTACGTCCAAAGTCCGCTGCCATTTCTGTTTGGTTCTAATAAATGGCATGTTTGTAGCTAAAAATCTTATAATTTGTATAATTTATAAGATCTCAATATGATTACAATCTTTGCGTGACACATTTTTGTGCTGCTAAAAACTACCACCATGGCGAAGACAAAAAGCTGTATAGGTTGAAATATTACTGTTGTTTGGGATGTAATGCCATTATGTAGAGAATCTACTTCATTATTACGCAGCAGAACGGACGGAAGAACAAAGTTTCAAGAAACAGGTTACCCCGAAATGTTGGTACGCGTCAACTCCATACCCCATACGTCTTTTGGCGCAACGTTCAATTAAACAGAGGAGCCAACCGTACCGTATTACAACCACTTGTGCTCCGGAACTGAAGCCCCATTATTCTTCAGTCCTGTCAGAGAGACATTCCACTTGCTGCCGATACATTTATCAGTGTCCATTGTCTCCTTTCTTAAATGACCCAACAAATGACAGCTCATATCTAATTAACGTCTACCTTTCAGTGAAAGATAACATTACGTGTTATATTATTTCAAGACGAGAGTTTGACGAGGTATAAAGTCTCCTTTAAGCGACGAACTGCTTTCATACCCAAATGGATTGTAAGTTATCAAATGTAGGTAATGATGAAAGCTTCTCTGAATATAACTGTCAAGCTTTGGCCTCCACCCTACACAGTTGTACATACAAACGCACTCTTCTTAGATATCAGAGCGACAAGTTATATGTGAGTTTAATTAAAGCTGTCTCTTTCATGTATGAAGAAGAAATGTAAGCCTGTGTTGGCACAGTGATTGATATGCGGTTGGGCCGCAGTCATTTGAAACGTATAAAGTCTGTGTAACATTATGTATATGAATGTTATGCCAGTCGATCGATATTCAAACACTTGAATGTTGAACAAGGAGATTTTTGTAAGCGACACAAAAAGTCGTATTCCATTTAATGTGACGTCACATAGTGGTAAAGAGTGTATCAGCTTCAGGCTACCGTTTCTATCGACGTTTCCATAAATGTATATCAACATATTTTTAGGTGCGTTTGCAAAATTCGAAAAACGACTTTTAGCTTCTTCATGTCACTCCGTCCGTCCGACTGTCCATTTCTCCGCATCGAACAACTCGGCTTCCACTAGACGGATTTTTATGAAACTTGATATTTGAGTATTTTTCGAAAATATGTTGATATAGTCAAAGTTTCATTAAAATCGGACAGGAATATCGGGTACTTTACACGAAGGTCTACATACATTTTTGATCATATGTCGCTCATTTCTTCTTAGAATGAGAAATTTTCAAAAAGAAAGTTGTAGCCGAAATCAGAACAAACATTTTGCGTTCAATAACCTAATTTTTTTCGAAAATCATGCCATTTATGAGACAATGAGAAAAAATATGGTACCGTGGGGCAGGCTGTACATGACAAAATGGCACTTGCGCATTGCATACTTGAGAACAAATTTTACACACTTACACTCACAATATGTAATACTTATTGCTTTTCCACTTTAACAATGGTTGCACGAAAGCGCCTCAGTATTACGACATACGTATATTACACTGCCTGTCGTGCTGTAATACAGTTTCACCACACTGACTGTTTTTTGTTTGCAGTTGCATCAGGATGTATTACAGTTATTTATTTTGCTTGTCGTGATAAAATGAGGTAGTAGATTTGAGGACCTTCTTACAGTATTAAATGGCAACCCTGAATAAGCCCGGTAAGGCTGAACATACATAGACAGTTCGACAAATATACAATAGACACATGTTTCGTGCCTCGCACAGTAGCGACGATTAACTCAGACGATATGCATTGCTTATTTAACCTTTTGGCGCCGGAATTATTTTTTAAATTTTAGCACGCCTGTATATAAAATGTGAATAATACAGGAACCAAATACGTTAGAATTATGAAACAAACTGCATTTTGAAGAGAAAAAAACGGAGAATATATACCATTTTTAAAATATTCAGTACCTATATTTTTTGAATAAATATATAAAATGCAACTTTAGAGGTTAGCGGTGCGGTATGACCACTATAGTTGACATTAGGCGTCAAAAGGTTAAGAGCATGTAACCAGACGAAGAGAATATATTGATTGTCACATGGAAAAGAAGACTTCTGAAGGAAAAGGAAATAATATATGAAGCACCTGGTTCACCATTAATCCAACAAAGTGATGAACTCGGCGGTTTTATTGCAGTCAGGGAACTGGACTGTGGCAGTAAAAGACTTAGATCATTTGACGCAAGATGATACAGACAAATTTTAAATGGTTATTTTTTTTGAATAACCAGGATATTTACAGTCTTACAAAATGAAATGTTCCCCTAAAACAAGTTAAATATTTTCTTCCCTTCTCGTGCTTGCATTAAATAGCAAAACAAGTTTAAAAGCCCGTGATTTTCCGCCTTCCGTGGCGATATATTTAAGACTGATCGATAGACGGCACTTCATGCTGAGTCGTCATCAAATCTTATCGACCCATCGTGAAAGTCCTATTGGCAACCGTAAGCTAATCATATCACCATTTTGTCGCTATCGTAAATTAAGCATCGTCCAGTGTGAGGAATTCCTGATTCGTTCCCAAAACATACTTCTGCACGAAAATTTCATGCTTATGCCAATCAGCATAAAAAAATTACCTTTATTAATGATGCTGCAATGTCGGTCTACTGGATGTCTTTCCTGTTTCTTCTTTGGGAGGCTGAATGTTTCATCCCTCAACTGGAAATCCGAGATATTTGAAAATTAGGATCATTCATACTTGTGCGAAATTGGAAGTTCTCACAACAGAGTCAATGTTTGAAGTCTTCCGGCGAATGACTTTATATGGAATGGTAAATATTTTCGTGCTTTTATGAGGAGTTTCCAGCTTCCAAAATTTCGGTAAAAATTTTCCAGTCGGCACGGTGTTATGTCTGAGAATAATTTAATCCCCATTCAAAATTACTTATTTCTTCTAGAAGAGTGTTATTAAATAACTAATTAGTAATTTTGATTTCACTTCCTTCAGAATACCTTCATAATTTACAAAACAAATATAACAGGCGTTAAGAACATAACAAGAAAACTGTAAGTATGTGCAGTATTATCAACTATACGGAAATGTGATACACAATTTTTTATTTAAAATTTCATTTGTCACGATCGGGTTTTTACTCATATCTTTAGGTCAATTTTTCTTCCTATAAATTTCCATACTTTTTTGCCCGCAATAAGTTCGTTCATTGTTATGCAAGTCAAGCGTTGAGATAATTCAACGTCATACAAAGGTAAAACTGAAGTGACAGCTAAACACAATGACCACGCCCAACTGGTAAACAACTGGCAAGGAAAATTATTTTTAATTATGTGTCAAGCACTTAAAAGCTGTTTTGTGTGCACACATCACATGCAACCTTTGATTTTATAGTTAATTGCGAGGTTTACGATAATCGTGAGCTGAAAATTAAAGTCAACGCCTTTTGTCAACCCAGAATATCTGCCACGCTAGACCTACTTGAAAATGGATTTGCTTTGTTTAGTTTAATGAAAAGAAAATTGCTTGAATTTTGAGTAAGTAATGGCTACGTGTAGTACTTAGAATTGACATGTGAATGAATTTACATTGTTCTTCCATATGATTTTAGCGTTCTGTAAAATAATTAATATTACTTGATATTAGCTAGGTGTTTGTTCACCGGGTCTATCTACCCACAAAATATAGGGCCAATGATTTATATAAGCAGCTGTGTTAGTAATATTTATTTTCGAAATAATATCAGAGAACATCTTGAAGTGTCCAGTAACAAGTTCAAATGCATATGGTGTGATCACTATGAGGGTAAAGGCGACTGGAGTACAAAGCTAACCACTAATCTCCTTTTTGAATCACACAGGGGTTATGTAAGTTTCTCTCGTTTTTACTGCTGCGAAAGTGAATAAATTTCCCTCTACGCCATACACCATTCCACTACCAATATTGTAAAAACATTATGGTAGCCCTAATGTTTTTACTGAATTAAGTTCACTACAGTTGCGTCATAGACAAAACATGTAAACACGTAGACATGTAAACATGTAAACGTGTAATTTTGTAAATACTAACAAGCTACTTCCGTTCATTTACATTTATATACATATATTCTGTAAATTTGACAATGGATTTCCTCTAAAAATGCGAACTACTTCTGATACCACAGAGTTATAGCTCGGTGGCTAATTTGGATTTACGTTTTTAGCTCTCTACTGCAAAAAAATCTTATAAATAATTTAAAGAATAAATGTAATTTAACTTCCCTTGCAGATAACTACGGTACTGTAAAACAGAGTCTAAAACATTATTCTCGGTGTCTACAATTCCCCTGCCTATTGGGTTGAACAATTCTCAATGGTAATTCTTGGACGTCTCTACCCTCGTTTAATCAGGCCAGCTAATACATAACCCTTCCACATTAAATTGGTTTCTTTCATTACGCAACCTAACACAAGTTCTCAATTTGGGGTTGAAGTTTATGTGACCACACAGTGGTAAAAAGTTTCCTTGGAGAAACCGTAAAGGTTGTACTTTAATTACCATTCTCAAAAGGAATAACTCCTAATTCTAGAGAGACAGCTGTGGTAGTGCATACTTCAGGGAAGGGGGTCTCATGGGAACCATACGCTCTGATTGATGATGTCATTAATTACATTCACGACGATGTGGAAGTGTGGAAAGTTATGAGCAGATATTTATGTTGGTGACGGAAAAGGAATGAATATGAAAGGAAATTTATTTTTTACCAAAACTCTTCTAGAATTTTGTGTTATGATAACAGATGAAGATACTGTGACAGGAATCATTCCACTCATGTAACATGACAGAATTTGTATGATATTTGAATATTAACCCTCACTCTGTCGTTACGTGCCCCACTTTTCCTCAGGGCATAACATGTAAGAACAACGGGTCTGACTGTTTGTCTCTCTGAAACTAGTTTAGAGATTTTAATTTGTCATAAATTCTTTACATTTTTGTTACTAAGATTAGACTCAGTATTTGTGGTTCGTTTTATAAGACAGCTGTTCATATATAGCAGCTAATTCTCATGAAGTTTAAATTTTGATATATATCCCATGAAAGGTAGTGCCATAAAAGAATGGGTAAACAGGGCACAAATAAATTTCGGAAAACTACTTTCTTCTGGGATTTTACACCGTATAGATATTTGAGATAAGTGCCACCGTTTAGACATTTAGGATTAACGTTTGATTTCATGATAAGGAATGGCAAACAGCCTGTCTCTGACAAAGTTGGATGTATTAATACGCAAAAGAGACTGTCACAAACCTGCCAAATCAGTAATGCTAGAAATTAGAAAAGAGAAACACATAACTTATGAAATGTTACTCTTGAATGGGACACTGTTTTCTTAGTAATGGAGCAAATAAATATTATAGGCTTAGAGGAGATGAAATAAAAAACTCTTCTTGTATATACCAAAAATTGTGCCCCTCTTCTTAGGTGGACATACGGAAGACAATCTTGACAAGCAGCTGGCTAAATAATTTGTTTTATTTTAAGAAAACTGAAGATCCATTACCATATTCAATACGGTCTGTCAAGTGACCCTATCTACAGCCAATAGCGATCAACATTTAAGAAAAAATAAATAATATTATTCTCTTGAAGCATAAGTTTCCCTTACGAACTCATCCAGTCACATTCGGTAACATATTCTGGTAAGCATTTTTAATTTCTTTTATTCTTGGCACTCTTACAGCTCAGAAAGTAACGTCCAACTGTCTTTAGTCAGGTCAGTCGTATTGAGGGATGATAATAAAATACGCGTTTCTGATTAAGCAGCAAGTTACAACGTGTGTTTTATGTATAGTGTTACCAGTTTTAAACGGAACCTGGAAATAACAGAACTCTATCTTTAGTGGAAAAGGTTTATAGTCTGGTGGATCTGAAATCCCGAGGATTCAAAATTCAAATACTGGTCTTAAACGAAACCCTCCTACAGGGAATAAAATTTCGGTTTCTGCAGGTCACGTTATAGGCAGTTTTCACTGTATTTAGTAGTCATTTAACAGTAGTTGGCCATTGTAAGGATATTTCTATTACCCCACATTATTTACTTACTCAGAAGTCGGTCGATTAAGCTATTAATAATCAAAATGTTTTAATGACATCAGGATTTTCTTTACATGCGTTTCGTTTATCCTTGTAGCTTCCAAGATTAATCACTTTATGTCATATGTGTGTGGAACTGCGAACAAATGAACCGCTGCTTAATTAACGTTATTATATTTCACGCAAACATATTCGCACGGAAAGAACATTTCCTTTCTGTGTTAATGGGCCAGGTAGACGCTAGGCAAATAGAAGGCCATTGATACTGAAACACGCAGAAACAGAATCTAATAACGTTACATTCAATTGGTGACATAAGAATGGGGTTCAGCCAGGGGTTTCAGATAGCGCCTGCTACAGACCCACGTCTAATTATTACAGAAAAATCAGAACACCTACGTGGTTCAGGCTACTGAATGTTAAGCGGTCTGAAAGCCATGAGACTTCACGATGTGCCCAGATTTCAGCACGAATTTTCGTACAGAATTCACATTCCCCTGAGTCTACTTTTATTCCATAATAATAGGGATTTATGAGGGCAACAGGAGCAGCAATTTCTCATTCGGAATTAGAAATCTAAGGAACGTGGATCAATTCCCGGCACAGCCAAGAAGTTTTCCTGTACCCCAAAGCGTCCATATCGAGTCTGGATCCCAACCGGTCTGTTATTCGGTGAGTACCGAGAAATTTCTCCCTGGGTGGTCATGATATAAAGCAATCGTAGTGTCAATCTGACCACTTTAATCATTCTAGTGTCGAAGTTAAAAACAATTCGAGTTTCCCTCTCACCCATATACAACCCTGTCGTGTAGGGTAATAATTTTACACTACAAGTGCTCCAAGTGTTTGTGTAGAAAATTGTGAAACATTTGACAATTTTCACAGAATTTGGCTGAATGTATAACACTAGAATCGCTCTTTATCTTCCTACAGTGGATAAAAAAATTACGAAGTTCTTAGGTGAAAGTAACAGTTGTACCACACAATTTATGGTTCATATTAAAGTATAACAATGGACCTTTAAAAATGTATTTTTACGGAAATCTGTTGAATATAAATTATATACATGGCTTCGATACGATATTTACATTTAGCTTTCTATTTGATGGAGGTAATGTACAGACTTCCGCAAGTACAGGTAAAGGTAAAGCAGTCCCGTTACAGGCCTCAAGTGGTCCAGAGGGTTCCAGGAAGTTGGGTTCCCAAATTTCATGACAGCTGCACAGGATGGTGGTGAGGTTGTCAGCTTTACGCACCGGCCGCCTTTACGCCCATTTCTGTTACAGGCTGAGTCGGCCTCCAGGGCGATCGGAAGGATTTTGTGTCAATGAAAAATTCCTGTGACACCAGCTGGGATCGAACCAGCGACCTTCCGATTTGTAGCACAGCACCTTAAACACTGTGCTACTGCGGTCCCACACTACTGCAAATAATGCTTGGAAATAAGCAGGATAAAAGAATAATTTAGATAGTGAAGAGTTTCTTGATATTTTCTCGCCAGGTGCGTTTCTTTTTTAAATATCCAAATCAAGGAGTGTAAGAATACTGGAACATTTGGCAAGTATATTGGAAAAGTGACATATGTAGAAGAATTTGGAGGGGTAACCCCAAAGAAAGACACCACTTGCAAGACCTAGGCATGAGTGGAAAAATAATATTAGAACGTATCTTAAAAGAATTGGATGGGATGACTTAGACTGGATTAATCTGAATCAGTAGGGACAAGGACGAGCTGTTGTGACCACGTTAATGAATCTTTGGGCTTCATAAATCGCGGTGAATTTCTTGACTAATTGAGACACTAGTGGCTTTCCAATAGACAAACTACCCCATAAATTTGATTAGTTACTTCCTCAACCAGTCGGTCAGGCAGTCCAATCGCTCAATCCGTCAGATATCAGTCTGTCGGTCAGGCAATCAGTCTGCCAATCAGTCACTCAGTCACTTAGTCAATCAGTCAGTGGTAAAAGCTAATCCATGATAAAAATTGAACTGTATTGCACGCTTTTGACCGCCTCTGTGGTCTAGTGGTCAGAGTTTCTGGCTACAGATACAGAGGTCCCGGGTTCGATCCCCGGCGCTACCAGATTTTCTGAGTAGTAGTGGGTCTGGAACGGGGTACACTCA
>Ga0131853_10008303_pt1 | contig 18913 bp, 13 predicted proteins | sample TergutLab28metaG_FD_92764 | JGI IMG/M metagenome (GOLD analysis project Ga0131853, IMG submission 92764) | Labiotermes labralis P1 segment gut microbial communities from Petit-Saut dam, French Guiana - Lab288 P1 (version 2) (version 2) | ecosystem: Host-associated > Arthropoda: Insects >...
TACCATAAGTCCATACTGGCTTGAGGATCTGCTGGTACAGCATTAGTTTGTTATATACTGATAGGGCAGAATAGCGACCCATTAACCAATACATTTTTCTGTATTTCAGTATGAGTTCTTCTTAAATCAGAGTTTGTGAATCATAATTTAAATTAGCCCTTTAAGAAGCGAATTGGGCGGGGCAAGATTACCTTCAAAATTGACGACGTGTGTTACTTAGACAACAGGCGCTAGCGCGTTGGAAAGCAGAGTCTGAAAGAAGACACCGACATTTTCAGTTACAAACCAAAAATATCAGCTTAAAAGAAAAAGGTCTGCCCAGAAGCCATTTAACGACAAACTGACCCAAACTTCTGCCTAGCAGACTAAGAGTTCCGAAGGAACAGCAAACTTGGGAAAAGTGTTCAGTTCTGCAGATTCATTACTGTCGCTAAAGCAATAGCTGGAGCCGTATCAGTTTAGCACAAATCTTTGGCCATCATAATTAATTCTTGTGAAAAATGAAGTGGAAGAAGAAGAGTGAAATGGAACGGAATAGGCAGAACCACTACTGCAAACTCTGAACAGTGTTATGTTTAGACAACTACAGCAAACTTCAGCGGTAATGACGATGCCCCGGACGAGTCTCCAAGGGCAGCAATATCACGCAGTGCCACCATTTGAACAAATCTCATGTTTGAATTACGTATAGCATAAAACCGTTCGCCACTTCCGGAGGATGGAATCAGTCGTACTGACAAACTGATATGAGTCTCCTCGATCATAAATTAAAGTTTAAAAGCAACAATAGGAAAGTCAATTTTCCCAGCTGTCAACTGTCAAAGCCCACAGGCAGAAGAATAGCGACTGTGTCATTTTCAGGCTGTCAGAAAGCTGAACACGCCACGCGACAGTTAGGTGCTTGAATTCCTAATTTGTCTCATAACTTCGTCGTCCAAGAACGACTTTACTATTACAGACGTTTTCGACGTTAATTTATTACTATGCACTTTGAGCCCCAGAAGAGAAGAAAAATGTAACATAGCCTGTAGGAAACTTAGTGTTACAAAGAACACAAATATGGCAGAAGCCAACAAAGCAGATAATATGAACATGACGATATAATTTGACCACGTCTTTTTACGATAGAGTATTTATACGAACATTAGAAACAAAAGACAGGTGTTGGTTTGGCCTCTTGTGGCGTGCTACATAGGTTCGTCTGCATATAGACCTATTCAATATTATTTTTATCTAAATCTGTTGTGCCCAACACGCACTGACACTTCTTAACATTCTTTTTTTTAATTGAAATTTAAAAATATTTGTATCCCAAGTTTACCGAATTTATCGATCCGCCTTGGCAGTACTGTCAATACAGCACTGTCCAATTAGTAAAGGAAACTTTGGAGTTAAATAAGACAGTTTATTTGCTGTTTGCAGAGTTCAAGAAAGCCTACGCTTCATTTAATTTTCCAATAATACACAATGCGTTGTACCCACAAAATTAATTGAGCTACGTGAAGAGTGTTTAAATCAAGTCGTTAGTACAGGCCGTACAAATAATTACCTACTATTATGCACCAGCTCAACAAAATCTCCTGAAACAAGGGTATCGATTTGCGCCATTACCTTTCAACTTTGCTTTGGACCTTGCCACTGTGAAGGTTCAAGCAAAGCAGGAGAGTCAAAGTTGAACGTAACGTATCATCTTCTGGTCTATGCTAATGATGTTCATTTATCCGGGTCATTGTGGTGCCTATTCAGTCAAGATAAACAGATAAGTGTGCGTGCAGATCAAAGACGGGGGTCTGACGTGATGTGAAAAGAAAGATCTACTATCTTCGCAAACTCTTTCACCTGAGTTATCCTCCTAACTACTAAGGTGCACGTCAATAAAACATTATTCAAATCGTGGAGAGACAGCAAGAACAACTTCGTCTGACAACTAGGTGCATAACAAAACTTCATTTTATTTGGTCCCTGCGCCAGATTCAACATTCACTCAACATGGATGTAAATTATTTATTTATGTAAGCAGACTCATTTTGCTGTCTGTATGGGGATTGTGCGAACGATAGTCACTGAGTGAGGCTGAGAGAGACCGAGCGATACACTGATGCAGTAAGTGAGTCAATGAGGAATTTATCGATAGAGCAATTGAATGAAGCATCAAGTAATTGAGTGAACCAGGAAGGGAATTGTTAAAAGAGGGGATCAATGGTTGAGAGTCACTGAATGAGTATGCAAACAAGCTAGCTTGCTAGCAATCAAGCAAGGACTTGAATCACTGAGGCATGTGATCGTACAACATTTCGTATTTTCAGAGTGACTCTTATGTTTGAGTGCATCATTTGCGAGAGACGATAAAAGGAAATAATAAATGATGGAGTGTGATAAAAATAGCGTAACAGAGAACGCACAACACGTCTTTTTTCGTTCCAAAATGTCTCTACAGTAAGATGTGGGTTGAGTTTGCCTTTCTCATGCATAACAATACCTTGTCCATTCGATTCTCACTGATTCAATAACTTTAAGAAGAATGTAAGAAGGCTGCTAACTGTGTAGTTTCTTGTGATGTAGTTAGGCTCTTACAGTAAGGAATAAAAAGGAAGCAGTCTTCCTATGTAATATAAGCAATCATCAACTCAGTTCGCTGGGCAACTTCATTTTATTATATGGAATAAACACATAAAGATAAATGGAGAGCATCGCTACCGGATGGGCAAATTAACCCTTTAAACGCCGATTTTAAACCTATCTGCCATCTTCTGGTATTATTAGGAGCTCACCATATTCTCCATGTTAGCAGGATAAGGGTTAAAAATGTGTTTTGAGGGTTAGGTGACATTACTATTACCAGGCGATAACTGTGCAACGGTCACTTAACATTTATAAATGCAAGGAAATGTGCCTGGTGCAATGCAGGGTTACAGGACCTTAGAGACTTTATTGCCATTGCTATGCCTATGGAAATCTGTGGGCAAGTTGATGGATGAATGGACGGTTGATAGATGGATGAAGGGATGGAAAGAGAGACGAATGTGCTCATATTTCAGTTCGTCATTTCCTCGATACAAATGCAAGATTTACATCATCCCTACTTGGTGCCCAGTACCAGTAGTAGGCACAGAAATTACTGTGCAAGGTGAGCTTATCCTTAAAGTGGGAGGGCCTTATAATGAACGCAACCTACCTCTCGCATCTGTCTGTAAAATATGTGAAATTAGAAACTGTAGCACTAGGGACAGCGTCGAGAAAACCTAGCAGAGTAATCATCAAATGTTTCACAACGAGACGCAGGTCTAAGTGCGACTTAGTTGCAGTCTACCGACAGGTAACGACACTATATAGGCAGTAGTGGGGGAACGAAATTTATTGGATTGTAGCAAGAAGGTCACACCACAGACAGCAACACGATTACGAAAGCAGAGCAGCGCAATTGGCCGTTTACAAGACCACAAAACATGCGGCTCGACGGCAAGCGAAATTTCATATAAGCTCACAAGTTTTTTGGTTAAATGAAACTCGTGTGTCACAATTCCCCTCGTACACGACAAAAATCTGTTAAGAGCAATAATTATTTTCAGGATTTATTCGACTTTATTTAAAAAAAAAAAAAGGAAGAAGCGTGTCTCGACAATTACACAAAGGTCGAAATAAATTATTCTCAGTTTTTTAAACGACAGCAGTTACACTACAATGCAAGAACGTGTTGGCAGAATAAAGGTCTTCTGAATATAAAAACGTGTTCTTGAAAAGTTTGTTTTTAAATATAACATATGCAAATAACGCATCAAACTTCTATTTATTTCCGATCTTTCTACTGGATTTCGCCGGAACTGGCGCTGATAGTCAAATAGTAAGAAATTTCACGACCACATAATTCCTTTCCGCTGTGTTAACTTCTATACGGCCGATAGTAAAGATACATTTGTGTACAGAATGTAAGTACAAAGACACCGAATGTAGCTACAAAATACAAAGATAGACTGACTGGCAGTGGAACTGATTGAGACACAAAGAGAGAAAAGTAGGACACGGTATAATACAATGAAAAACTAAATAAAAATAATTATAGTGGTGAAAGGCCATAGTAAGTTGATTGAATACAAAATAATTCTACAGAAAATGTGAATGATACTAGTAATAAAGTAATTAATTAGAGGTTAAGACTGTTCTTCATTACAAGGCGAACGTCTAAGGGAAGCATGAAAATAGTAATCCCCAAATACTTAATAAGTACTTTAGAATTGAATTAATTTATTGAACTCCATTTCGTTACGTCTGGAAAGGACTACACCCTAACCCTAAAAAAAATCAGCAATTAACGGAATAAGTGCGTGAATTAATGACTGATGGAAGGTTTTTGGGGGGTGGGAGTTATTTAATAAAGAAAAAATTTCGTATATTAATTAATTAATAGGCGAATTCATACAATAAAACAAACAAAGTTATAAGTTGTTTGATTATTAACTGCACTTGTCTTAAATAATTACACACACAAATGCAATTATTTTTTAAATTATTCAATATTTATTTATTCTAAGTGCAGGCCTACTGTACTTCACACTTTAAAGCCAATTTTATTCAACACTTTATCTTACAAAAATAAATGTTTGCCCGTGTAAGCCACTAAGTCATATGAACGAATGGACTGTAACTGCAACTACACACGGCACTACATAAAGCTGACTGGTCAACGTCAAGACCCGATCACTTTAACCTCCAAGGAAAGAAACCTCTTTGTGCCCTAGAGTTGGTCTGGACGCTTTACATGAGAAAATACATCCGTGTAATGAAAAGCACAACACGTACCAAATGTTGTATATATACAGAATACCTCCTTATGACGGGCTACAAATATGCCCGAAACATGCAGAGGCTGATTGACGAAATAAAATGAGGATAAATAATGCATCAAGTTGGTTTTCATTACACGGATATATCGCGATGCACGGTCCACAAAAGCTAAAAAAAAGAGAAAATACATTCTTTTATATATGACTGCGGCACAATTTTCAGAAATAAGTTCAGTGACAGAGTCTGTTGTCAGTCCGATATTTATATATGCTCAGTCTCCTTACTACAAATGCTGTAAGCTCTTTCCTTTATTTAGAGAAACTTTCAGGCCTAGACCAAACACTAGGCTACACTTTTTCAGAGAAAACAATGAAATGTGCTAACACTGAGTTTCTTTTTTTCCGTTCATAAAATTGATTTCCGTTAATTAGCTTGCTATTCTTTCCGAAATCAGAGGCACTGTACTTTTTAAACATTCCCAGATGCAGCTGACGCCTGCGTGACACCCCTGTCCTCATTTCTCTAATTTCACTTTATTTCCAATAGCGTGTTCATTTCTGGCCGTCACGACCGTCCGAATTCCAAGCGAATATTCCAAGTAGTCTTCGCTCTTCGTGTAGACACGAATAATCCGTCACGTTAAGAGTTTTAATGTCAGCAATTCTAAGGAACGCCCTTCAAATCGACGAAATATACAGCTAAAAAAATTAAATGTATCTACAGCGTGTTCAAAGTATTCGGCATCTTGAATCTGTACACTGACCTTCGCGGAAACATCCATGTCCCTTCCTTCACGTGCAAAACAATGAGCAGTTTTACTATACACACTGACGAAACAAATTCTACGTGTGATTAAGTAGCTGAAACTCGATACACCAAATTAAGGGCTAATGAAAAACCTAAGGCACCGCGTGACAAATTAGTCCGCAATTTTTTTTCAATATGTATTGTCGCATATTTAAATCATTATTGGGCCCTACTTTCTCAGCAAAACTCTTATAGGAGATATCTGACATTTCTTTTCAATAAAACGATCTGCCGCACCATTTAGAGACTGTTCCATTATGAATGCGAACGCTGTGTGATGTAGTCTCCCTCATTGTCAAGTTTTGTACTACCTTCATCGGGCGATCCAGTGGTTTCGGATTGGATCGGCTGAGGAGTACTGCATGCCTCCCCAGCAAGTTCTCTCGATTTCAAAAATTAAGTAAATAACAAGTTTGGGGGCGTATAAGTGGCTGGTCTGAGAATAAAAGAACCCAGTGAATGGTATAATTTTTTGAAAATCTTTGACAGTGCAAATGAATTCTAAACAGCTTTCAAACTGTGGGAATGTTGAAACACGCATTCAAGGCACAAAGGGGGACTTGTCGAACTGGTGTTGTAATAATTCACCGTGCTGAAACTTGCAATCAAGTCGCAGACTTGCGCTTTGAAGAGCTTTGCAACACATTCCATTTTCAGAGAATGGTAACTCTAGTTTTACAGTACATGTGTACAATAACGTTTAAAACTTCTTGTTTTAGTGCGTCTATGTCTTTATAACTACATTCTAACTGTTTCTGTAGGGGTATTAAAATTAGCTTCTACTCGGATGAAAAAATATCCATCATCTTATGACAGAAGAGTTTAAGAACATACATTAATAGCAGTAAAACTGAGAACATTACATAATGAGAGGATTCGCGACGTGTACAATTCCCTTTTTTTATCATTAGAAGAATTAAATAATGGATGAGATGAACCTGACTTGTATTACGCGTGGGAAGGCGAGAGTTGGATACGGAGTATTGATTGTAAAGCCGCAGGGAAAGAGGCCATTTGGGAAATCTGGGGGTGAAAAGTTACACAAAATTAAGAACACCACCTTTTGGGGTAAGGCACTATTTAGTCACCCACAAGAGCAGACGGCATTTCAGCCCCGCATACCATAAATATTTTATTCCCTGCCGTAACAATGGCAAATATTGTTTAAGGAAATACTTGTTAAATACATAACTTGAATTTAACTGCCTCCGGCTGGGGCACAATGGCGAGATTTGGTGAAAACTTTAAAGAAAATTTGGTCTAATGAGAGTGGCTACTATAAAGTGCCCAGAAAAATCCCGTTTTGTGAAATAAGCGAATTTTCTTAGACAGACTTGAGTATTTAAAAATGTTATCCTATACGCCTCAAAACCCTTATTTTTACTGGTCGTCTGTGAATCTTGAAAACGAATATGAGAAGAAAGAAGGTGCGCAAAAAATTAAAACCGTAAGTGGAAGTGAGACGCGCAGCTGTGATCCATTAACGGCTCACATAAGCCGTGGGTTCTTTTAAGGACGATGGGATGGGAGACACTAGCCATACTTGTGCCAGTTATTGTGTGACGTATGATGGGTCACTTCAGCCCAGTTATCTTCGAGCTACAAGATCTTTATTCCTGTCGAGTGGACGACGCAGTTCTTCTTTCAGTGTGACTGCAGAAACTTGCACATCGCAATATCGATAATCGTGTTAATGATATCCTGCATTGTATTCGAGGCTAAGAGATCTAAAACAACTTCCTAGTTACAATTTTCTAGGTTAATGTCTCCTTAAATATTATATATTCTTCGGATTCAAATATTTTACCAATGGCGCTGTTATTTTCTTAAAGAAATAGCACCATTATTTTAAATGTAAATGAGAGTCAGTGTAGGTAGATTAGATTTCCAATAATAAATGTTGTAACTGATATTTGAGAACTGTCGTAAGTTTGAAGAACAGAGGCAAATTAATACGTTCTTTTCTCACCGTATCTTAAGCGAAAATAGTCACTTTCCGAAATTCTTAAACCAATACATGTTCACAAACAGCCTTTACTAACTTGCCCTTGGTGACAGGTTGAACGTAATGTTGGAGCTCAAAATTATAACACCCTAAATGTTTGCAATATTACTGTCTACGTCAGTAGATCTTACTACCAACGCGACTCTTTCCAAAAACGTATTTCATGAAGGAAAAAGTGTGAACGGCAAAGCTGCAGTTTCATCTTAACAGTATAAATGAAATTGTTGTGTATATTTAGAAAGGAGAGGCAATAATTTTGATATGAAATTGACATTTGCATCTCTATTTGAATTCTTACGCATTCTACAACTTTATATGTTTTCAGTGTTCAACTGCAGTTTTTTAAACTCTTCGTGCCCCGTGCCATCAACGAGGCAACGAGATTATGGCCTGCCACAGTGTGGATTCTGACTTGCTGCTCTTAGCTAAGTGTTTCCCATCTTCCTACTCGCAAGCACATTTCAGGACAAACTTAACTCTCCTCCTACAAACAGCAGATGTATCACTCAAATTTGCTCTGAGGATCCGCATTTGGAACGGAGAAGTGGTGGGGAATCATGTGCATTGACATTCAGTTAGTTTATCATCAGTATTTTAGTGCTTGTCTAGAAATTAAGCGGGCTCTGGAATAACTAATTTCCGTCCCGGTGTTGGTAGACGTTTTCTTCTTGCTTCTTCAGTCTTCTATTTGGCGCAAATCATCATTTTTCCCATTAATCCCTGAAGATGGCCGCTAAAGCGTCACAACACTCTCAGTCGCGTGCCAAATTAGATCACTGGTCTAGTCTCCGGTAACCCGGTGATGACGGTCTAACTCTTTGCTAGGGTCATGCAATTACTGCAACTTGCGTTCAGCAATGATTACGTGCTCTCCAGCTACACTTCCAATCAGTGATCAGTGGCGAATACCATCATCTAGCGATTAATTCAGAACCATTGCCTATGGGACGTATCCCGACTTAAACAAAAAGACAGAAGAAACAGCACTTGAAACTGTTACTTCCTGATCATGGAACCACACTGTTATCCTGCCCATAATCCCAGCATGTATAGGGACCGCAGACATAATTCAAAGGTTGATGTTTCCACATTGGCCTATTCCCCAGCCTTTCAATTCTCCAAAGAAGGCACGGATCCCAATTCATCAATTGGGGCCATTTTTCTTCTGTGAAGGTGAGAAAAATAAAATAGGCTTTTTTTATGTTTTGCTAACCGTGCATCTCAGTATAATCTTAGTAACTGACCAACTTAATGCACAAATTCTTGTTTTATAATAAGTTTATTTCATGCCTCTACATGTTTCGAGCACTGTTGTGCTAGAAACATGTAGAATAATATAATAAACGTATTATAAAACAAGAATTTCTGCATTAAGTTGGTCAATTACCAAGATTAAAATTGGCTTGTTGATTCACCATACCACATCCCGTACAGTACCACTTCATTTTCTGTACTCATTTTTTATGATTTCTTTAAATGCCTGGAAATATCCATGCTACAAGATACATGAAAAAATGTGAATGTGGAGAAATCGGTTTGCTATAAGACTTCATACAACCTGTTAACTTACGACTGTAGGAGCTTTACTCTTAATGAACCCTAATCTGACCAATTTACACATAATTTGGACAGAAGGGTGCAGTACTTTGTATGTATAAAGCGACCTAGACCGGAAAATATCTCGTCCTTAATTCGTAAGTATACTCACGTCGCCACCCTCTTTCTTATGTAGGACGTCCCACTCAAATATTCGCTATTCCGCCTGAAAGTTCCGGGTTACCTTTTATTCCCTGTACACAAAATTTCTTAAAGTATACCACAACCTCTGTTGTTCGGACTTTGTAAAATTAACATTCCTGTCCCTAAGCAGAAGTGAATTCAAAATGATAGAACATTGCGATTATCAATTGTTGAACAGATAATTTGATTGGATTTTGATGAACCGGTTCAGAACCCTACGAGGGCTTCTGTTTGCCGCTGCATCCAACCATCATGTGGATCTCAACCTATACCCTCCCCACCCAAAGGCTATAGAGGGACGAAACTTCCGAAGAGTGAAGCTGAATTCTTCTCTCCACTAGGACTAAGTCACAAATGTTTATATTTTTTTCCACCCTTTTGTTCTTCCACCATTCCTCTTAACATGGTTTTTGAACATAAGGAGAGCTCCTTACCTTTCGCCGTTGAACAAAATAACATTATGCCCATGAATGTTTGGAAATTAATAAAAGAGTGGCGTATAAATACAATATGCTGCTAGCAGGTACAATGATGGACATCTGAAATATTTCAAATTTGTAATGTCCGTGCTTTTAAAAATGTACAGAAAAAAATCGAATTTTTAAAATAAAAACGCACAACATGAAGACCCTAAAATTCTAACAAAAACATATATGCGGGCAAATTGATCTTTTGCTCTATAAATGAGCTATTTCGAGATTAGATTCGTCTGGTTTCATAGGAATCGAATTATACGAATGGGTCAAACGTCACAGCAGTCGACGTATGCCAATTACCCGAGTTTCACAGCCTTCAAAATATTCCAACTGATCAAGTTTTGCAGCATTCAAAGGATGCTGGTGTTCGGCTTCAGCAAGTAAAAGCATTCCAGTTTTCAAGTTTCACAGAAGTAAGAATATTCAAATGAATCGTGTTTCACGAGCATTCCGAGTATAACAGCGGGTAGAGTTTCACAGAAAAATAAAAAAAGTCCATTTCGCAGCAGTCAAAGCATGCCACTGAGTCCAATTTTTCACGCCAGACAAAGTACGCAAGGGTTCGAAATTCTCAGCAACAAAATTGTACCAATACATAAAAAGCTCCCTAACATCCAAGCACGGTAGTGTGTGGAGGTTCAGAGCTGTCAGAGTATGCCATCTGATCAAGATTCGCACCGGCCAGTCCATGCCAGTGGGTCAGCACCCACGCTGCTGACATGGTTTCCCACTCTGTGAATAGTTGGAACATCCTATGTGACACGTGAGGCCGCATAAGTAGATTCTGGTAGATCACTGTCAAGCGCACATACAGCTACTATAAAACTTTATTTGCAGAAGAACAATTATGTGACTTTTATTAAATTTAAAATTTCTGTTCAGTGACAAACTTCAGATTATCTGAAGCAAACTGGTTGAAGTTATTCAATCTGTCTGACCTCCTGCGGCTGTCAAAGTATGCCAGTGAACTCGAATTATTTCGGCTCAGTTGTTAGTTTCGTGGTAGAAACTGATAAAACGATGTGATATTTTGTTGTAGAATATCTGCATGTTTCCGTAGGCCTACCTCCGTGTCAGTACTACAATATTGCCGTTAGTCAATGCGGAGAACTGAGTTTTGCTGAAAATACAAACAGTCACACGGTGAGACTGTCAAATCGGCTTTATGTCTGATGAAGGTAAAAGTGGAGCCTGTGTACCCAGTCAAAAGCAAAGCTAATAAGCGACCCTACACTGAAAGGTGTTGTGCGTTCTCACCTCGCAAATTATCACAACAAAAGCTGTATTTTTGCGTGATTTCAGGCTTCCGTCGCGAAGTAGATTTTATTTTCACCCTTCTGAGATATTACGCAGCGTTTGGTGGTAATTCCTTACTGACGTTTCGGGACAATATATCGTTCCCGAAACTTCGGTAAGGAATTACCACTATACGCTGCGTAATATCTAAAAGAGCGAAGCTCTTTAGCTTAATTGCTGTTAAAGACACACAAGTCTTCGAATATATTTTCTAGCCCGCCTTTTCCTTAAAACACATTCTTCTAATATATTTTAGAAATTCCAACATTTTCAAAGGACATGAAATGAAAATTTTACCCGGGAAGTTTACCATTAAAATAACGCTTCACAATTTTGATGATATAGATTTTTAAGTGGGCACCGGGAAGTCAACAGTATGAATATCGAAATTAACAAAATTTTAGTATATAACGTAAATTTTAATTTCATCACGAAGCTCACTCCATTTGTCACTGTAATAACTAAATGCTTGACATTTTCTACTTTAAAACAAAATGCTATCAATTCTTCTATTATGACTCTGCCCTGTATTATAGCGACGAGAAAATACCATATACTTAGCCTATCTACATTTGATTTCACGTCGACCTTCTTACTGCTTGCTACAGTTGATTTTGGTTTTCTTATGGTTCCTACAATTTCTGTAATAATACAACGTTAGTAAAAACAGAAGCTTATTTGTCCCGTTCTTTCAGACTGAGTCCTGAAATTTCAAGATATCTCCTACTGCTATATACTAAACCGAACATATCTACACTAATTTTACTTCAAGCTTCTTGTAAGAAATAGTTTTAACTAGTCTCAAAAATATTATTAAAAAACAAAATAGTAATATAGCATAATAATATTATTCTAAGTACGGCTATTCTACTGTTATGTCCTGTCTTTTTTTCAGTAATTTTCTAATAAAGAAAATTAGATTACTACTCTATTTCTGCTTTGGAATATTCACTGGCAGTAAGCAATCGTTTCATCCATGCACGACGTTAACCATAGTGGGGTAACACTCTAAGTCTTGTAGGCATGAAATACATTCTTATGTACTGAAAGTTTTTATATTTCTTATTTTGAGTACGCACACTAATAGATGTTTCGATGCTGTAAAACTGTTTGTTGTTACAAAAAGAATATAGACTATAACATATATATTGCTACAAGTAAATATTTATGTGAATGAGTCCTACTAAAGAATCACTGAGATTTGGCAACGAACAAAATTAGGAAACAAGCAGAATAAAACAAATAGTAACAAAACAGAGTAGTCGGATAATTCTTCTAATTTCAGAACCAAACGAACAATAGGAAAGGTTTCTTCAGTTAAATACTAATTGATATTGATATTGATATTGATATACTTGTTAACTGCAATTGGGTTGACACCCGGTGGCAGAAGTACAGTGTATACACAAAAAAAATTACATAGAACAACACAATTAACAGCTTTGGTTGCAAGGTTTTCTGGGTTTCGAGCCCAAATTGGTCAAACTAAAATTAACGATGAACGAACCGTGTAACAATTATAAGGCTTTGGATTATGCCACGTCAACATTTAGTACCTAAATGAAATTAAACTCGCATTAAATTTTGTTGTCTCTCTCTCTGTCTCCTAGTTTCTCTAAACTTATTGACGTTCGAAATTTCTATACGTTTTCAGAAGCTTGTTTACTTATGCTAGTGGATAAAAAAAAGCGTGTCATTTTGAATTATATATTTTTTAAAGTGGCCGTTTTGGCATTAAGTATTCGACTTTAGACACATACAGAACAGAAAGAAGGGAATGTCCTTCATGTGTTGTTGCGGTACGTAAGTCTCATGAAGGCAGCACTCGAAATTTATGTTTCGTAAACTTATGTACCCAAAACTCCCTTCCTCCTTTATCGTCAGCAGTCAAGTTCAACACACATTCCATACTGTAGGCAGCTTACGGTCTCGTTCCGTACTTCCCAGTTTCGTCAGGTCACATTTTCTCACCAAGATACTTACAATTCCAACATGTTTCTGAATGGAAGGGTAATTTTTTTTTTTTTGCAAATTATGATGGTTAAATCAGAGAACTGAGGTAAAAGGAATATGTAATATGCACTGAGGGAAGAGAAACTGACACATTTTGGAAAGATGGATTCGTATAGTGGGATGATATCGCAGAGCAGGGATAAAAGGGAAGGCAATATAAGGATGGAACTGCGATAATGTGGTGGGAAGGGTAATATTCTACATTGTCTCCGGCAATCTATATCGCGTCCAATAATTAATAATCTTAAAACACAGTGCGTATATTACTGATGATGTTTATCATTAGGTCATTAAATTATTACCTTTCATCACTCGTTATGTTGTCTGTCTTACGAGATGCCCATAGCCTTTTGCAGATCGAGTTCCCCACGGAGTGCGATGTAGTGTTTCTTTCAATTTCCAACATCGTCTGTTTCCTTAAGATAATCCCTTAGCAGCTTACGTCTTCTTCCTTCCTCAATACCTGTCACTTCTATCTTTCCTTCAATAACGTGCTTTGGAGTGCAGTTCCTAAGGTAGACGTGACCAATCCAAGGAGCCTTCAATCTTATTTTATGTAAAATATTTTTCTCCTCCTTGACTATACGAAATAATTCATTTCTCACAAGATCAGCCCAGCTGGTCTTCACCATCCGTCTTTAGCACCACATTTCAAAAATTTCCTGGCCGATCTACTTTCCGAAGTGTTCAAGTTTCAGCACCATACAAAGCTATGTTCCAGTGTAGCACTTTTACTTTACTGACAAACTCAAGTCTCATTTCCCGGTGAAAAGAGTCATTTACTTGTCGAATGGTGTAATGTCACGGCAAACCTGAGTTTAGTTTCAAGTGTACGAATTGCATCATTTGTTATTATGATAACAAATATTTTATGTATTTCACATTTTCTATTCTTTTTGAAAATTGTTATCTACGTGCAATTAATGTATTATCATACAGAAAACTTATGCTGAAGGAGTTATCACGCACATTAACTCACCTCAATAAAACATTTCCGTGACCTGAACATGGCGAAGGACTATGTGTTATTATCGATAAATAAGGCACTGTAATTTCCTCCTACAGAATCTTGCTTGAACATTCAGTTGTTTCAGGCTTTTCTTTTTAAGCAACATGTTACTTAGAAACAACATTTAAACAAAAGACCAAATATAGCCATTTAAATCAAACCGGCGCAGCAAGCTATATATCGGAGTGGTAGTTACTTTAAATGTACATATTGTTTTCAAAAGCAGTACGTTGCAACTTGGTTGTTTATTAAAACAATGCCTATTATTTTTATATCTACGGCAACATGAAATACCCTTTATCCGGTTTATCTTAATCTTAACTTTTAGAGTTGATTACTGCGGTTAATTTTGTGACAACCATTTCACCCAAGACACTGCTAATTTTGTCAGCAGTGTTTCTATGATTACAGAATGAACATGTACGGTGATTAGGTCTTTATCAACGTCGCGACAGAGGGCACTGTAACTGTAGTGGGATTCCCAGCAATCACACTATTCCAACCCTTTGTTTCTATAGGGCATTTATTTCCTGCTCACCCGATAAGCTCCGGTCAGACGCTCGAGTGACATTTTATCACACTTTATAAAGATTATTATCACTGCGATCATTGCCTAGTATCCGTCATCAAGTGTTAAACCTCCCCGACACGCAGCGTATGACGCAACGCTGGCAGAGCGTCAGGCGAAGCGTTGGGCAGCACTCATCGGTCAAGCAGGGATGAAAACACCCTATATTGTGTAGCTATACAATTCTTAGGCTACGCCGAGCTGTCGGCAGTTGTTCAATTCTCAGCTGGTCAGATAAACTGCGTCATCAGTTGCCATGGTGGCAGATCCACAGTGATGTAGCTACGCCAAGAAATGGGGCTTGCTTCCAATCAACAAAGCAACGCCCCCCGCAGGGCGTTCAGAATTTATGGGTCCCGGTCACGATGCACAATCTGTAGGACAGTGCCGTGATGAGTAGGAAACTCCGCCCTGCTTCGATCAGCGGCCCCATACGGTGGTGGTGGTGTCAGTATTTCAATTAACAGTGGATGTTCATTTGGTCGGCCGGTGCCTGTTAATTACACTTCCTTCTTCCTGATTCATTCACAGCAAGTACACAACATTGTACTTCCCTATGAGGGAGAGAACCAGGGAAAACAGTCCGCGGCGCGTCTTTCATTTCGGACTGTGGCGATGTTGAGATTTTAATACGATACTCTGAGTGACAAAATTAAAGTGATATTATTAAAGTGTGTTACAAACAAATCAAAACTTATTTTTCTACGTAATTGTTCTGGTTTGCGATGACCTACAAGCTTTCTGAATTTATTAGAGTAAAATATTTTGGTGTGGGCTTAGGCGACTTTTGCCATCACATCTTCTATGACTTCCATTCACTGTACATAACACTGCTTATTCTTGCGATTCCCATGCATGGCTGAACTACTCTTTAAGGCGAACGTAAATTTGATTTATTTCTCTCTTTACATGTGGCTTCTTTTCGACGATTCTCTCATTTCTACACACAGCAGCTCCCGAAGGCATAATTGGAGAAAAGTGATTTGAAAGGAATTTTTAAATATACGACGTAGCCTAATATGAGACGCTGTACTTCTGTTACCCTACAGAGACTATAAAAACCAGTAAGAACCTCTGGCAAGACAGCCGGTGTCCAGGCAGAATCTAGAATCAGTGACCACCGAAATACACATCAGGGATATTACCGCTAGACTCTATGTGCCTTTATGTTACAGTCGATTAATATCCTTCGAAAAGAGGCATTAAAAATAAAACTCATCAGCCCTCCTCTAAATCCTTCCACCCATTCGACAACTTCCCACCGACCCACATAATAACAATGTATACTAAGCCTACGAATATTTGAGTCTGAGAGGGAGGAGGCACTGGAAACAACTTCGTAATGAGACGTATCATAATTTTTACTCCTTATCGAGCGTTCTACGAGTAATAAAATTAAGGGAGAATGAGAAGGGCGAAGCATAGGCAGGTCTGAGAGAGAAGAGAGGTGCATACAGGGTGTTGTAATAGTAATAGTAATAGAAATAGTAGAAATAATAATAATTCAGTTCAGTTCTTAAAATTCTTGTTTTGTAATAATAATAATAATAATAATTTGACCTAGTGGTAGATTGGGAGATCATATTAAAATGCATCTTAAATAAAATAGGACGGATTGAGCTGGACTGATCTGGCTTAGTACAGGGAAAAGTGGCGGGCTCCCCTAAACACAACAATGAACATTGCGGTTCCACAGGATGAGGACAATTTTTTGAGTATCTGAGAAACTCCTAGTGTCTCAAGACGGAATCTAGCGCAGTTAGTCCATACTAAGTGTGCGCCGTCGACAGAGTTCTCTAATGTTCTGCTGATATATCTGTCAGCCTACTCTTACAATACAGTGAAAATACCCGCATTTAACCAACAGGCAAACAGCGTGCGTAAACGGAAGTCACTGTCTGAAAAACACTTCCAAGACCGTATTTGGTCATTATCCTTGTGCAACAGCACAATACAAAATCACGAAACTTCAATCGCACTCCAAACCCGCCTTCCCTTTGTTACAAGAAAAGGACAAAAAATGTACAGCAGTTCGGAAATGGTTCTGAAGACAATGTAATCACAATAGACCTAATATATTCCTAGAATATTCGCGCGTTCCCATTGTAAACGTTTAGTTCGGCGTCCAGTCAGTAATTTTAGATGATTATAGACAGTGTATTGTTTGGGAAGCAGTCGATACCAACTGATTCTCAGAATCAACGGTGTCGAAGTACCAGTAACTTGCTCCCCAATGCATCTTGCTTGTACGTTTGATTCCCTACTTGTACAGATTTTCTGCCTCACAGCAAAGCTGAAGAAGTTGCCGCAGCAGCAGGGCGCGAACCGCTACTTGATTTTGTGCAAATGGTGATAAAAAAAAATACGCAGCACTATGTTGTGTCCAAGGCAAAATGTCGACTTTTGAATTATCTGCTGCGTATTTAGTTCATAAACATATATAGCGCTTTAAGAGTCCCGAGGATTGCTACAATTCAAGCAGAAAAATGGATGTAAATACCACAGAAGGTAACTAACTGGTTCTGAGGTAATGATGTTTCCGGAGAACTCAGCAGTTGCACAGTGCTTCCTATCATTTAGAGTTATTTGTCGTCCTGTCCTCTACCTAAACAATTGCAGGTTAAGATGTACGTAGCTGTATCCTGACCTGTTGTTCCGTGTAGATGCTAAATGTGGGTCCTCGTGCTACGGGAAGGCCAAATACTCGAGAACAGTGCGATGCGGATTTTATTCAGAACTAATACGAGTTAAAGGGCGGGAGGAAAGAAATATAAAATAAAAAGATCAGTAATTTGTATTGTTCGCCTAACAGGTTTGTGATTAGGGCCTTAAATAAAGGAGAATTAGATCGACAAAAATAAGAAATAAATGTACAAATTTTTTTCCGGGAGCCACAAGAAGAAAACGTGTGATTTGACGTAGTGAAATTATAATATATCACAGCAGAAATAACATATAGAAGTTGGGACTGATTCACTAGAAGGGCTCCCATAATCATGGTACTTAAGTGTCAGTATCTTAACAACGACAAGAAAATTACAACTGTTTTGCATAAAATCTTATTTCAAAAAATCTTTTAAAATGTTATGTAATTCATCACCTATTAATGCATTCAATAAATGCTGTATTTTATAGATTTTATAGACACGATTGGCTTTTTCGTTTTTACTAGCGAAACCAGGCGATCAGAAATTACTTTAATCAAGTTTACACCTTTCCATACAGAGTAGCCCAGATTAGTTCTATTGTGAGTGCAATAATAGCTGTGAATATTTCCTAACGATAATATACGTTTGTATTGATTGTTACATGCTCGTTGAATGTACGATTTAGTGTATGTATTTTGTACTTTAAACGACGTGACATTATTTCAGAGTTAAAACATGAAGTGAATTTTGTTCTTTCCAGTCAAACGATCATTTGTATAATAGCTGTACCACTTCGTTGTTTCTCATTTCACATGACAGAAGAGGTTTAGCAAATTCATCTCTTTCCGGCACTCTAATGTATTGACTGATTTTTTATTTTTTTTATCTCAGTAATTAACCAACTTGATGCACAAAATTTTTGTTTTACAATAAATTTATTTCATGCCTCTACATGTTTCGAGCACATGTGCTCGAAACATGTAGAGGCATGACATAAACTTATTGTAAAACAAAAATTTTGTGCATCAAGTTGGTTAATTACTTAGATAAATAAACTGAGATGCACGGTCAGCTAAACGTCAAAATTTATCTTTTGATGTCGATCAATAACATGCTTACAATTATCTTTCGGATTATCATGCCTTATTTAAATCATGCGGTAGATTTCTATTAGTAGTGTTCATACTTCCCTTCAGATCTAACACACAGCTTTATCCTTTGAAACAATTTCCATGAAAATATGAACCTTAATGATAATATTAAAGAGGTTTTGAAAGCAATGTTTATATTCTCATTTATAAGAGACATTTTCATAACAAATCCTAATCTTTAATGGAAAATATAATCATTTAATGAGATTCAATGTGTGGGCAATTATGTTTATTTTCTTAACCCTTAAACTTTGGAGAAGATAATTGCTTTATATAAGAAGTAACTTATTGTTTTAAAATAATTACCAACACGATGACACTTATGGACTATCCTTTATTTCAGGGGTAGTCGTCATTCACTCTACATGTTTCGAGCTTTCAGGAAGCTCATCATCAGGAGTTCATTTTTCCCTGTACA
>Ga0131853_10008305_pt1 | contig 18911 bp, 13 predicted proteins | sample TergutLab28metaG_FD_92764 | JGI IMG/M metagenome (GOLD analysis project Ga0131853, IMG submission 92764) | Labiotermes labralis P1 segment gut microbial communities from Petit-Saut dam, French Guiana - Lab288 P1 (version 2) (version 2) | ecosystem: Host-associated > Arthropoda: Insects >...
GCGATCTCAAAGGATTCATAGTATGTTAATGTATTAATAGTTGTGGGGAAGAGGGTCACCGACAGTCCTAATGGTCTCGTGGTCTAGGGGGGGGGGGGGCGGGCGGACTATCAATTCACATGTTTTCGAACACACTCGCGGACCACAGACGTGACTTGCATTCCTTTGCTACTAATAATAATGTATGTAATATGATCGCAACTGCCTCTTCGTTCTTAGGCAGGACAGCTGTCTGAAAGACTCCGACATAGCTCATCCTCTGTTTTTGTGCAACGAGTTTCCAATTTCCCAAACATGAGTGCATTAAAGCCTGACAAAGAGCTCCAGCAGGCTGAGCACTGAGCACAGTTAGGTTACGGTCAGCAGTCTCTGTGCTGTTCGGTCCAGAATCGTTTGTATTTTTTCCTATCTAATCACATAAACATTCAAATACAAAAACTATAATTTTGGCTGTTGTTGTACGTGTGTGAAACCTGGTCTGTCCGTTAATGGAAGAACATAGGCTGAGGGCGCCGGCAAAGTGTTTGGGACTTACAAAGGAGAACTATCAGGCTGGGGACAATTGCACAGTGACAAGGATAGTGTTTTGTGCTCTTCAGCAAATAAAATCATGGAGGTTGAGATGGGCAGAGCGTGTGGCACTAATGCTGGAGGAGATATATGCAAACAGAATTATGGTGGGGAAACCTGAATGGGAAGACCATTTGGAATGCTTGCCTGAGATGGGAGATTAATATTAAAATAGATCTTAAAGAAATAGGATGTGTGGATAAAAATGGATTCATCCGGCTGATTTTATGGGTAAGTGTTGGGCTGTTGTGTTTACGGTCATGAACGTTCGGGTTTCATAAAATTCCAGGAATTTCTTAAATAGCTGATTAATTATTAACTTCTCAAGGAGGATTCCCAATTACCTAATTAATTTTGATTCACTGCCATGTAGCTATTTCAAGGCATTAACCGAGCAGCCAGGGGCGCTGTCTGAGTCCTGTTCTGATTGGATTGATGCTGGCCTGTGAGCTACATTGGTTGTAAACAATTTAATTATCTTGACGCTGATAGGGATTGCAGTTTTTTCGATTTCTTTGTGTGCATGATGATGGTTGGTGAACCGTTCAGTCTGACATCCGACCGATTGCTCTCTGTCTCGGTCTCTCGTGGCAGAGGATAACGTGGTTGCCTTTTGAGATAATGCTGCTGTATGAAATGTAGTTTAAATTTGTTATCACAGATTTTAATGACCAAGTTTCAAATTATTTACTCAGAAATGCAACACAAGCAACTGGAAGGAAGTCTGTCCCACGCGAGACACATCAGTACACGGCGCAGTAACACGGTGCAGTACACGGTATAGTAACACGGTACATTACACGGTACAGTACACGATGCAGTACACGATGCAGTACACGGTGCAATACACGGTACAGTACACGGTACAATAAACGTTACAGTATACGATGCAGTACACGGTGCACTACAGGGTACAGTACACGATGCAGTACACGGTGCAGTACACGATGCAGTATACGGTGCAATACACGGTACAATAAACGGTACAGTACACGATGCAGTACAGGTGCACTACAGGGTACAGTACACGATGCAGTACACGGTGCAGTACACGATGCAGTACACGGTGCAATACACGGTACAGTACACGGTACAATAAACGTTACAGTATACGATGCAGTACACGGTGCACTACAGGGTACAGTACACGGTGCAGTACACGGTGCAGTACACGGTACAGTACACGGTCCAGTAACACAGTGCAATACACGGTACAGTACACGGTACATTACATGGTACAGTACACGGTGCAGTAACACGGTGCAGTACACGGTGCAGTAACACGGTGCAGTACACGGTACAGTAACACGGTGCAGTACACGGTACAGTAACACGGTGCAGTACACGGTACAGTAACACGGTGCAGTACACGGTGCAGTACACGGTACAGTACACGATGCAGTACACGGTGCAGTACACGGTACAATACACGGTGCAGTACACGGTACATTACACGGTACAGTACCTCGTATAGTACACGGTCCAGTAACACGGTGCAGTACACGGTTCAGTACACGGTACATTACACGGTACAGTACACGGTACATTACACGGTACAGTACACGGTCCAGTAACACGTTGCAGTACACGGTACAGTACACGATGCAGTACACGGTACAATAAACGGTACAGTACACGTTACAGTACACGATGCAGTACACGGTACAATAAACGGTACAGTACACGGTGCAGTACACGGTACAGTACACGATGCAGTACACGGTACAGTACAGGTGCAGTACACGGTACAGTACACGATGCAGTAGACGGTACAATAAACGGTACAGTACATGGTGCAGTACACTATGCAGTACACGGTACAGTACACAATGTAGTACACGGTACAGTACACGGTATAATACACGGTACAGTACACGATGCAGTACACGGTACAGTACACAGTGCAGTACACGGTACAATAAACGTTACAGTACACGGTGCAGTACAGGGTACAGTACACGGTGCAGTACACGGTACAGTACACAATGCAGTACACGGTACAATAAACGGTACGGTACACGGTGCAGTACAGGGTGCAGTACATGGTGCAATACACGGTACAATACACGGTGCAGAGTGTTGATCCTCCTGGATCGAAAACGTCGACTCTAAATGTTCGTATGCTGTAGCCAGGTGCAGTAAGGACCGTGGCACATCAATGAATTTTATTGAAGAATGTGTCAGTATCAGAATATACGCAGCAAACGCGCGCGCACACACAAATATATATATATATATAACTGCTATTATTTTTTAATATTGTGTATGTAAATCGGATTATTAAGTTTACATCCCTTATATTAATATCTGCCTGAGGCCTACGATTTATGGCTGAAACATGTAGATTTTGTGTATATGGGTGACTTTTTTGTGATTTTTTTTATTTTGCATTAGTTGGTATGTGGGTGACTGTAGTCACAATAATTTAAAAAATTTGTTCCGTGTTCAAACGCAGGCGCTAGAGTTTAAGGAACCTATGCCTTAATTATGCAAACTTAGAGTACTTTTGGAGTGTTAGGTTTGGCTTACTAATATTAGAAACGTAGCCTTCTGTGGAGACCAAGTCCTATCCATATGTTTGTGACGTAGCATCAGTGACTAAACCGCATATAGGATTTTCTTTAAATTCGGGGTTATATTTGTATAATATTTTGTCGGGTAAGCGCGAGTTTAATGAAAATTGGTTCACTGACAGTCACACTTCGCGTATGAGTGTAAATAAAATTCTATCCGTGATTTCTTTACGTGAAATTAGGTAAAATGAGTGAGTTCAGGCTTCCGCCGCGATGTAGATGAGATCTGCGCTGTTCTGGGATATTACGCAGCGTAGGGTGGTAATTCCACACCGAAGTTTCGGGACAACATATCAATCCCATCTGCAAGAGTCAAGAAGTCCAAGAAGAATGCTAATAACCAACCAAGCCAAACCAAGCCACAGCGCTAACTAAGGGCTGAGCAGTCGACGCACCTTGGTCTGTCTGTTTAGCCATTCTTGCCTTTGACTGCAGCACTGCGCTCTGTAACAGACACGTTATCATATAACCGGGGATTTCGATTAAGCTAACGATTTCCAATCTTGGTTGAAGACCTCGACTTGGGATAATAAATTCTAGCGCTCAAGGTGTGCGTTTTGGCTGAATGGCTCTCTGGGGTTTGAACAGGTCAGTAAAATTGCATGCTGAAATCGTACGACTGTGGGCGGACACTTTGGCGAAGCCGTCTTACCTGAGAAGGATTGCGGACCGTGCGCCATCTTTGCTTTATACCCTGAGAATCGCCCCACAACTATGGAAAAGTCACGGAAAAACCTCAGTCAGGTTTTCGGGAAAATACGTAGGTGAAGAGCGCTTGGTCACTTTCATGCGGGCGGGCGTGTGTCTGTCTGTCTGATTGTGTGTGATCTAGAAACCTCAAAAGAGGCAGCCTAGGCCCGACTTGGGCTTTTGCGCCACAGAAAGCAGAATGTAGACACGCATGATACTTGATATTCACTTTGTCGTTTTCCCGACCACGGCAGCTCTGTTGCGCAGACAGTCTCCCTCCATCTACCGGGCCCACGTCAATGATAAAAACACACTCTGTAGAAGGTACGATTAGAGTTGTCACCACTTAGACATATGGGGGGGGGGGGCGGAGGTACAGATACCTCTCTTTTACGCCCTAGTTTTGTTTCTGAGAAAGTGGGTTTAAATCGAAAAGGCCTAAATAAACAATTATATTCCCATAAGAAACAACAAAGTAGATGGTGTCAGTGGCAGTGATGCTAAAGATAGCCTCTTCATTTGAGGGATGCATATTAGAATACATTTGTACGCATTTACAACTTGTGTTTCTGGCATTAGTACAGAAATAAAGAGTTGATATTACTTTCTCTTTTCTATGGCTCCACAACCCAAGTCGGGCCAACGGCGCCTCATTGTTGAGGTTCCTAGACCACACGCATTTAGATATACACATACCCAGTTGCACTTCTCTGAGCGAGCGATCAGTTCGTACCAGAGGCCGCCTTTACACAACACGCAACAAACACAAGTGACGAACATCCATGCCCTCAGCGGGATTCGAATTCACAATCCCAGTAATCGAACGACCGCAAACCTACACCTTAGACCAGTCGACCACCGGGACTGGCGTATTGCTTTTTAGCCTACGTGAATTGACAAGGAACTGTAAGCAACTGGCCTGTACTTGTCATGGATGGTGCGTGCTCTGTATCATCGCTGTCACGGTGACTAAATTCATTCTCACGGGCTTCACAACTCAGTCGCTTTATTGCCACCTATAAGATTCTTGCTGCAGGTAGGTTAGGCTTTCGGCTGTGCATATTTCGTACAGGTAGGTAAGGTGTCAGTTACGTTACGTGTTATGTCATTTGTTGTCACACCTTTTCTCTTCCTGCCCAGTTCGTAGCTTCTACGCTTGTCATGGATAATAGATTTTCCATACCGCCGTCACGGATGATTAAATCCAATGTCACAGGCGTTAGTACTCACTCACACACATCATATATATTACCACAATTAAAATTATTGCTGCCATGATACATCGCAGTATCATTTTTTTGTTCCTTCATTGGATGTGTCATCGAGGCGTATGTAAGTAGAAATAATTGTAAAAGAAAGGAAAACAACCACATTGTGTGAATTTTTATTTGTTGTACGAAATGAACCGCGAGCGGATGCTGACTGACTTAGTTTGCAGTGAGCGCACAGCCTTCCGCCGTGAGTTTCGTACAGGCTCAGCAGCGTCCTTGTGCGCCCCCAGCCAAAGGGCGTTAAGTCGAAAACGACAGCGTGAAAATGAAGAACTTGTGTAAACTGGCAAGGGACATTAAAGCAGAAAGGCCTAAAACAAACGAGCGTAAAACAAGGGCTACCGGTATAGCGCTACTCAATAGCAAATTTGGCACTAGAAGCGACGGCAAACTGTTGTGACTGAACCAATTGCTTTGTTTGCTATTTTACCTTCCTCATTAGCTTTGGCATTAACTTGTTGCAAGTGCTTATATAGTTAACGTTTTTGCAATGAATAGTTAATGCAACTAATTGGCCTGCCTGCTTTCTGTAAAGTAAACACTGAATTGGAAAGGAACTGGAACTATAGTCTGCTGCAATACTTCGCTTTGTCGCTACTGCACTGTGTTTATGAACAGCAAAACTAACTTGCTGCTCGGACACTTTAGGGGTTGCTGGAGCACTTTGTCGCCATTTTTGCAATCATGGTTCATCATTTCTTTACCTCACCAAACGCACCGGTCCTACAGCACAGTTCTGCCAGACAGCTGCCACAATCGCAAGTGAATTGAAAAGTTCCAAGTCGAACGCAAGAAATGTCAGTCTGTTGTCTCAGTAATGGGGACTTCGTACGCACATTAGAAATTTATATGACTGGAAATGAAATTGAAATGGCATTTTTGTAGTAGTTTGAATCGAAAGTTTCGTAAGGAAATTGTTGTCGTAACTTTGGTTTGTCGTAAGTGGGAGGGTTGTAAGTCGACGAGTGACTGTCATTGTAATTGAGAAGGAAGTTAGCAGCTTAGCATGTTTGTAGCGATGTTATCAGGAGCCTACAGTGCCGTGATATATGTCAGTTGTAAGCAAGAATTACATTCACAGTGTAGTGAGATGGCAGTTGATATATATCATCTCTGCAGGCTCACTGGATACTTTTATATATACGTGAACGTTTTGCGTACCCTATTTGAGAATTACCCTGTACTTAGGAAACGTCCTATGGCAATGCAGCAAGACACAACAAAATAAATATTGGCACACAAATTTCAACCGATAAGACAGTACGTTACGTGTACAGAGCACGTAATTATCTTACTGAAATCTGGATTCTAAACCGCAAGATATACGTACGCTATGTCGGAGAGTGCAATTGCGGTGGAATGTTGACATCAGAGAACAACTGTAGGTGGCATCTACAGTTGAAGGGATGCAACCAGAAATTCAATAATATTTTGGAAAGGTGAGAAGACTGAGGGGAAGACGAGAGTTAGGATAAGCTGAAGTACGATGAGGACATCAAGATCATGTGCGAGTGGCGCTGTGTAGTTTAGTGGAAGTGTAGCTATGTTTCGGTGGAACACGCTGCTTCCTTTGTCACAGTATGTTTCTTGAAAGAGAAACTTTTTATTCATTGGCAGTACACTGTAACGTAACCGATGACAGACGGAGGAGTCGAATATCAGACAAATTAGAAGTCGAAGTTTGACGTCTTGTGGATGAAGCTCCGTGCATTTTGGTAAGAGGCAGGAAAATTTAGGAGGAATCTGCTGCTTCAAGAAGCAGCAGATTCCTCCGAAATGGCGGCACATATTTTGCCGGCCAGCTATCGTTTGTCACTTCCTTTCGGCTCGTTTATCTACTTAATGTAACCCACAGCTGACCGCCAACGCGCACGGCGGAATAGCGGGGAAAGTGACACACTGCAGTTGTCAGATAAAATGAACATCATTGTTTGTGTATTGTCCGAGCTAAACAGGTCTAGTTACTGTCACACTTGTTTACGTTTCATTTTACATTTTATTTAGGCCTACGTTGTACAGGATGTTCCGCATAAGGCGTGCCAAATTGCACCATGTTTTTATGTGCGTCATTTTGAGTTAAGAACGCTATAAGAACATAGGCCGATTATTAGCCGTCACACCGCTGAGTATTTGAACGTACGTACGTGGCTGCGACTGAATATATTTACATCATGTGTATTTTTCATACTGTACAAATAATGAGAAAGTTGTGTGTCACGTGACACCAAAAAGAAAGATATCCATTGAGTCCCAGCTTGTTTTACATGTGTCTGTAACACCATGAAACAAAGACAGCATTTACGTATTACCGTACTGCATGCAAAATATCAGCAGAACGTTTTATGCGTGTAACACAAGCGGAGGAAGACTTGATTTGTTTCTTATGTTACAAAGTTCATACGGTAGTTAACACAGTTACTTTACAACATGGAAGAAAAACGTAGAGTTTTGATTATAAAGAATCAGAGAAACCCAATTTTCAGTTACGTGGACGGATTTCTGTTCAATATGGCCTCCAGCCTTCTTACTCGTTGTAGTGGCTACAATTCTTTGTGTTTATCGGTGTTAGTTGCGTTTCATTTTACTGTTTTAACCCTTTAACGACAGAAGTAACCTTATGGAGTTCTTTCGGCGTTCAGGTATGTGCACTGAGACTTACAGTTTATTTACGTTTCTCACAACAAGCGGCACTGCATTACGGACTGATGTTTTATAATTGTGACACTTTTTATTTCCTGTGATGCAAGGAACAAACCCGAGGATTCTCTGGGAAAACCTGGAATTTAGGTGGGTAATAAACTCAGAGATATAATTGGAATTTTTTTGAACTATTTAGGTCCCTATATCAGCAAGCTGGACAGACTGTTTGCACTCTACTATCATGCTGCTCTCATGCTACAGATGCAGCCCTTGACTGTCTGACTTACTGTGGCCGCTGGAAGGAAGCAGTAAGTTTATCACGAGGCGGTAACGGAAATAACAACATAGGTCTGATAGTCGACATGAGAATGCCTTAAAGGCGCGTACACGATACAGTCTCAAAGTTCGTGGTTAATTGGGACTGATAAGAGCTTCGCGAGCATTGGAATTCTTTTCAGTATAAAATCCGTATGGATTTCCAAGAAATAACGAAATACCAGCAATGAAGCTGTGAACCTCAAAAAGCACGAAGAATGGAAGTTACTTTTTAATAATGTAGCAACGTTTTTTTGAAGCATAAAATACATTAAACGACGGATGTTTACTGTCATCCCATAAAGAAGGAAAGCAGGGTAAAGCAGTCCCAAAAGAATCTTAACCTGAAGACGAAGACACTACGATCCTCATAAATGTGAGTTACTCCTCCAGCGACACGGCGTCACATACCGGAAGACTGGGACCTCACTAACACTGCTGTGAGAATCTAAAGTCTTGGAAAAGTAGTTTTCCCAACATGAAGACTCAAGGGGGAGTGGAGTTCTGGCTCCACGCACTCTCATCCTCGAGAGGTCAGCTTCACGCACCGTCTGTTTTACTGCAGGGAGCGATCACCGATATCCATTGGATAGGAGGATGGGTCGGCCATGGGCCTAGTCTGGACGTTCTGGGGAGGAGAAAGTACTGCCTGTGCTGTGAACGGAATCGGGTCTCCTCGGTCGGTCAGCCCTGAGCCTAGTCACTATACCAACTGAGCTATCCCGAACTTTAGTTACGAATGTCGTAAAAATTCTGGCGTGAAAATCTATTATAGAGTACACAACTGAAGACAGAGAAGTAGATGGCAGATTTTGCAAAGCATGCGTGAGGAACATTAAGCTGAATGCGAGATGTGAGGTAGTTCATCGTATAGGTGTTCTTGGATATGGCGCCGTGTGGATGTGTAACTTTTCCCGACGTTTCGAAGGAATGTAGGTCCTTCCTCTTGAAAGGTCAAGCAGTCCGTCTCGGAAGAACATGCCATACGGGATAAATGGTGACGAGTCTCATTTGGAAAACCCTGGCCAACTGGCTGTCAGATGTAACCCAAACTGCGCCCGCCTGGCCTGACCCACGATAACAGTGCCAGCGAGTCCATCAGCTGTCGATAAGGGCGAAGTTGCACAAGACAGCCTAACTGCTATTGATGGTGTTTACAGGAATGCTTCTATGGCAGAGACTGCATGTTTCTAAACCTCGAACTTCGAGGTTTCGACCTTTCGTGATCATATTAATACCACTCTTTCGACCTTTCGGAGTATGATTCATACGAATCTGGCGTAAGATCATGTGGCTGGATAGTCGGTTTCTTGCGAAGATCACCATCAGCTCAGTCAGTCGCTTGCTTTCCAGTAAGTGAGCTAACTGCTTTTGTGCTCTCTGGAACGGGACATGCTGAATGTGTGACAGCTCCACCGAGTGTTTGCACGAGTTGTGTGCCATTAAAAATAAACTTACCTTCTTTGACCGCGCTGTGTTGTTACTGTATATATATATATTGCTGGTGTATCATTAGGTTCTTGGAACCAAATACGCGTTCAATATATAAAGTGAATTCCGAAGTTTCTGATGTTTTCATCGGCTCCAGTGAGTTACGAGCATGGATGTACAGTACGTTTGTTATCTTTCAATGTGTACAGTGCAGCTGAAATGAAAGTGGATGCGGAATAAGAGGAGTTGTGCGTGGAATGATAATATTAAAACGCACCTTAGACAAATAGGGTGTTTATGAACCGCATTACACAGGACCAAATAGGATCAAGTATCGTGAGTATGCTAATAATAACCTTTCTTGTCCTCTAAGTGGGAAGTTCTGTCATGGGCAACTCCGTATCTGTTAGCTGCCCCGTAAGCACAGTTCGTTACAGTCGGACGGTTTCGCCCACAGAAGTAACTTTGTCCCTGTACACGCCATGAAGGCACTCGAGGAGTGGAGTTACAGCTCCTCTCATTCTTAACCTCGGCAGTAGACGGCAGTAAATGTTCACCTGCACACCCCGGCCACTAACTCGCAAGAAAAGCGTCTCTGGCACCCACTGAGTGCGGGGATGGGTGGGCCCCGGCGCCGGTCTGGACGCTTTGGAGAAGGAACAAACTCTTGCCACTGCCCAGAATCAAACCACGATCCTCGGACGTGCGGCTAGTAGCTCAGTCGCTAAGTACAGTGTGTAGGCTACAATGGATGCAGTCGCCCTGGCCACAGGACGGCGCACCACCGACACACCAGCGAGGTCTGGCACACCACTCGTTCGCCTGTCAGCACGGTGAATAGGCTGCGGGCTGGACGACTCGGGAATCGGGGTTCCATTCCCCACAGAAATGACAATTTGTCTCGTTTCTACAGCAGAGGGCCGTGCCATGGCTCAGGTCAGGCAGTCTATGTGATACCTGTGGGTAACAAAGTGGCAGTGGGACAGGCTTTTCTCTAGTACTTCCATTTTCCCCTGTTAGTATCATTCCACCTACGCTTCATAGTCATCTTCATCTACATGCTGCTTTACCAGAAGGACAAACGGGCGAAGCCTGGGAAACATGTCGGAAATCTGAGGGCATGAAACAGAATGGCATTTTCACTGAAATGTCCAAAGACTTGAGCAGATGGCGCATTACACAGCGAGCATTTCCATGAAGAGCCACAAGTAGTATGTCTTTCTGTTGGCGATGGAGGGTGTTGAATGCGAGGGAGAAACTGAAGTTGCGAACTTATTTACCTGGACTTCATTCGTAAAATTCGCTGAAATTATATATATATATATATATATATATATATATATGTGTGTGTGTGTGTGTGTGTGTGTGTGTGACGAAAGACGAAGTGAAGGACCGTAAACTAACGCGACCGAAAATAACGAAGAACTGAACACTGGGGAAATGTTTTAAGTGTAAACTCAGTTACATTCAATACATTACTGATGCTTCCTGTTAGTAAAACTGTCCTCTTACTACTGTGGCCACTCATGAACCAACTGCATGCAGCAAACTTCTTGAGCAGCTCCTACGTCCTCAGTCACGACGTTCATTGCAGTCTATGCAACACCAAGTTCATTTCCGCTTATAACCAAGGGTCGCCATTAGTCACTATTCCTAAATAGATTCAACCACTCTTCATTCTCCCTTTCTGTTTCTTTAAGATACATTTTCATCACGTCCTCCCATCTACGCCTAGGTTTTCGAAGCGTTACTTTTCCTTCAGTTTTCCCCCACCTAATCCCTGCAAACATATATTTTCTTCCACATGCGTGTCACATGCCTCGCCCATTCATTCACCTTAATTTTCGGCACCAGGAAGAAATGAATGGTTAGCTTCAAGCTCTGGCGGCTTTACTCGGAAGATCAAACTCCATTACCCACCGGACGGAAGGAGGTGTTGCTCCGAGAGCCAGTTTGATTCTCTAAAGAAATGTGTGTCATTTGGCGACGCCATAAATTTTGAAAATTAAAGACCGTCGTTGGTAACTGATGAATGAGCACGGAGCATTGGTGGAATAATAATAGTGGGGGAATCGTAGTACTGGAGAAAATCCTATCCTCTTTGTGCACCACAAATCTTACATGGACTGGGCTGGGGTCGAACCCGGATCTCCGGGGTGGGAGGATGGCGACTAAGTGCATGAGATTAACCTGAATCGTATTTAAACATTCAGCACGCACCGCGCAGTAAACACTCTTCATCTCGGTTATACAAACCAGTCAGTTAATGCTGTATAGGGAAATAATCGCTGTTCGTTCTGAGATCCACACAAAACACACAAATACTCTGTGTGGGTAGAACGTAGAGTTGTTTAATGTTAAACTGGCGGTAAAGGTAAAGGTAAATCCGTCCCATTACAGGCCCGAGGTGCCCAGAGGGTTCCAGGAATTTAAGGTTCCCAGATTACGTGACAATGGCCCAGAATTGTGGTAAGGTTGTCAGCCTTACGCACCGGCTGCCTTTTTTAACCAGAAAATTCTTCTGGTACTCATTTCTGTTAGAGACTGAGACGACCCCAGGGTCATAGTGCGATCGGAAGGATTATGTCAATGAAAAATTCCAATGACACCATCTGAATCGAACCAGCGACCTTCCGATTTGTAGCGCAGCGCCTTAACCACTGACGAAACTGGCGGTACATACGTGTAGTAACCACCGGGATTTCAAGCAGGTGTCGCCAAAATTTACGGTACTAAGTGGGTACTTGTAGTTTCAGAAATTCTTGGCGGGTGCATTTAGGTATATAATGATTAAATTTTGTGAAAAATAAATAATAAACTACTGTCCGACGATAAACATTTTATTAAATGAAACGATGACACATAGAAAGTACTGCAGATTGACGTTAAGAACTGAGCGGCCAAATAGTGGTGACATTATTTTAAAATGCTGTGAATGCAATGTCTTGAAATTGCTTATTCAGAAACATGGGTAAAGTTTTGAGTGCAGTAGGTGCATAGCAAAGGCCGATGGGCAAGCATTTGGCGCCCCAGGCTTAAAACGGTTAATAGGATAAAATCAGCCCGGCCCAGTCTTCAGCATGTGACGAGCTGAGCTGAAGACGTAGCTGGATAAGAACGCTACTGAGAACTTGCTGACAGACAGAGAAAGAAAACACGCCTTATCGGAATGTCTGTGCAGATATTAACACTTTCCCACGCACGTCAGCAACATCGCATTTTGTTTGTGTAGTTGATATTGGCAGCTATCAGGTCCTTCATTTCTGCAGGGAAATTTTGAACTTGGTATTGATGCGTATAATAAGTGCAGAACATATGAATTGAACATTCAAATCTTGTGGATGTGAAGGCCGAGTCGGCACGTACAGAGGGGGCTACGGAGCGACATCTTGTGAAGAAGACTAGAAAGAGAAAGCAGTACAGTACAGGCACAGTAACAGGAACACGGCCATTACAGTAACAGTACATTAACACCAACGGTAACAGTACACGACCACCGACAGTAACATTACGGGAACGCTGACGGTAGCAGTACACGACCACTGACAGTGACAGGGTACGGGACCACTGACAGGAAGAGTAACAGTACAGTAATACTGACAGTAAGATTAACAGTACACTAACAATGACAGTAACAATAACTGCGCAGTAACACCGACAGTAGCAGTGAGAATATGAGGACACTGACAATAAGAATAGCAGTACAGAAATGCTGGCAGTAACAGTTCAGTACAGTACAATAAAACTGACAGCTTTAGTAACACTACAGGAACAGTAACAGTAACAATACAGTAACACTGACAGCGATAGTAACAGTACAGGAACACTGATAGTAACAGTAATAGTGCTGTAACACTGCACATTAAGTGTAAGCATGCAGGAACACCGACAGTAACAGTAACAGTACAGTAACACTGACACTAAGAATAATAGTGCAGTAACACCGAAAAGTAACTGTACAGTAACAGCACAGTACCACTGACAGTAACAATTTCAGTACAGTAACTGTCATAATACTCACTAACACTGACACACACCCACACACTCAGTAACACACACAGCACATGGGATTGTTATGCTCTTATTTCTCATTTAAAAAAGGGAAATAGGCTAAAAATGACAGCATTAAAGAGTTTTAGAACATCAAATTGTGCTCCATTTTATTTCATTCATTACGTCTTATTTATGTTTGTATCGGCCGGAAGCCTTGCTGTTAAGTGGGTAGACCCTTCTTTCAGGTTGGGGTGTCCAGTGTTCAAACTTCAGTCCGTTGTCTGGCTAACCTGAGTGACACTTTACGAGGTTGTCTTCAGTTCTCCCTGCAAATGTGAGGCTAGAACGTCATATTAGACTGTGACCTCCTCCTTTCTTATCCTTTCCTCTTCATTATTCACAAATAATCGTATCAGTCGAGCAATGGTCTCAGCCGCTGACTGCTTGATGCAACAAGCTGTCAATACACAGACAAAGTGTTTGTTTATTGACAGCACTATCATAGCGCAGCCTATTCGGTATGTAGAGGGGGTGTACACCCTTTTTAAGGTGGCAAATAAATGGTTACAACCGTTATTGCGCACTGCTTCGCGGGTCGCGCGTGTAAAAGTCGCTGTAAGGGTTGTACTACCGCGAAAGTTAGTGTGTAATTTTTATTGTAGGTACGTAATTTACAAATGTGGCCGCGGGACGCCTGTCAGTAGCCGGCGGGGCGCGGTTTCGACATCCTTGTTATGCACAGTACATAGCTTCGAATGGTAGGGTAAAGGTGAAGAAAGAATTGGGAAGACCATGAAAAAAAGCTGTCGTGGGCTGGTCTGAAGTACTGCCCTGGAACTTGTCTAGAGTGGCTGAGGAAAACCACGACGTCTTCCAGTCAGGACAGCCGACCTAAGGAAGGAATTTTCACCTCGGACTCTCCGATTACGGCGCAGGACTGCTACGCGCTGCGTCAAGTTTCACTATTGCAATGAACCCACTGCCTTTCTGACGCAATCTTCAATTACCTGGGCACCTTTCCAGGAAACCGCTCCTAGACCCAGCTCCAGGCTTCGAATTCAGTATTCATAGCAACAGACCGAGACTGGACCAAGGTCTGGGGGCTCGACATCAAGACGGATGGACAGACGGACAGACCGCCAGTCGTAATGAGACTGAATTGCTAATTTAGCTTCAAATTTTCTACCGCTGGAGCGATCTAATGATGGGTTCTGGTGACGCGTGGCACGTGTTCGTGCCTGAAGCAACCCTGCGACCGGCACATTGCCCCAGACATCTGTAAACAAGATTAAGAAAGGCGGAAAACTGGAGGCCCTGGATCGCAATAGTATGTAATGCTAATAAATTCGTAGTTTTGTGGGTAGATGGTTCCTGTGTACCACGTTCAGTGTTCTTTGTTACTGCTGTAATTGTCCTGTGTCAGAAACCAGACTGATTATTGTAGTGTACTGTCGACACTCTCCGTCGTAATAAACTCTTGTAACCACAACGTTTCGGCATTGGCCCTGTTTGCTGCAGACCAAGTTGTAGGATGAAGTCAGGAATCCTACTCCAGTACCGTAGGTTCTGCGACCAGCTGTGAGCTGTGCCAGTGTGTGAACCGATAGATCAAGATTGTTTATTGTATTGTGCCACGTGATTAAGGGAACAGAGCAAAGTTGTCTAATGTGTTATTATTATTATTATTATTATTATTATTATTAGGGGAAGATAGAAAATTTACTGCTCTGAAGGTCAAGCAGTGCCCGCTCGTCCTTCTGGTGAAGGTAGGCTGGAGGCAAGGCACAGATTTGGGAAGTAAAGAGGGGGTTGTTGGGTGTATATGGCAGGAGGAAAAATTTAGCAGTTGGGCTGAGTTTTGAGTTTAGGCGGCAGCATTATGACGAAATTCTGATAACTTTGGGAAGGTTGTTTAGAGCGGAAATTTTGAAGTTAATTTTGGGAAGGCTGCAGCAGAAGCTTGAATTTTGGGTACCAACTGATCTCTGCATGCGCTCTATGCTCGAGGAAAACCACGGAAAACCTTGATCCAATTGGCCGGTCGCAGAACCTTCCGGATGCAGACTCCTTTCTCACGTTCAAACCGACGAACTCTAACGGCAGTCCGCACTGTGCATTTGAGAACCTGCAGACGTTTAGTACGGACATTTTAGTGACTGGTCGCTGGGATGAGCAACAAACAATGTAATGAACTCATACACACACACACACACACACACACACACACACACACACACACACACACACACACACACACAGACAGCCTGTGCTGCACATCCCATACACAATTTTAATTTCTGTTATTTTTATATAGTCTTCGTCGTGATGACGTCATGCTTGTCTCCTGCCTCTTGACGATATAATCTTGGTCCAGCGTAGCGAAACGGAACGTGCGACAGCCTGCCTGTAGATTGGACTTCTTGCGGTGCCGTCAGAAGTCCGCCGGTACGTGAAACGGTTTCTTGGACTTGCCGTTAAAAATTTTGTGTGAGGATGGGGCTGAAGGTCGTTTTGGGGGGGGAGGGGTTAAGTCGATAATACAGCTGTCTGTTCAGTATGTGCTTTGTGGTTACTACTGGGTTACAAGATTTATGTCGCTATTTAAGTACATCATGTATTTAATTACTTTTTCCGTAAAGGATTGTTATCCTGCAGGCAAGCATCTGGGGCTGTGATATTTATAATGGATGGTTCGTGTTGAGTTTGATAATTGTGGCTGCATGCTGCCTGTTGACACGCTGTGGCTGCTACACTCTTAATGTGATTTGTATTAATGACATTCCTATCTCTTCATGCAGGATATTGATTTCGGTTACTCGTGGCAGTTTGGTTATTGTCCTTGGGACTTTATTATTCAACGTTTGCAATGAATTGAAATAAGTTTGTGCTGCATAGCCCCAGCCGGGTGAGGCGCATGTAAGCATGGACCGAAGGGAGATTTATATATAATTATTGCCAAATTAATGCCTGTCGTGAAGGATTTTATTAATACAGTACGGAATTGCCTCAGGCTGCTGTTTGTTTTGTGAAGTTGGCAGGAAATTTGTGCCGTGTAAAGGAGTAGCAATCTAAAATCAGCCCAAGAAAATTTGTTTCCCTGGTCCACTCTGTGTTTGCATTAGAATTTTTAAATGGCTGGATATCACTGTGGCAATCATGTGGTAGTTAAAAAATTAAAGTACTACTGAATTTGTGTGTACTGGTTATGATTTTAAATTTCTGTAACCAGAGTTCCAGCAGACCTATTGCTCTATCGAACATAGTAATTTATGCTACCTGACCGAACACGGACACCTGTGTCATCAGCACACTTTTAGCTGCTACATTATTGGCGTTTTCAGTGGTCGGAATGTCACTAATGTAAACGCCACAACGTGGGGACCGAGTAGACTGCAATGGGGACTGCTGCTGGCCTGAGGAAGGACTGACAAGCATTAAAAAAGAAGACTGATTTTGACTACAACTGTGAATTTCACGTATTTATATGTAAACATTGAGCCCGTACCGCACAGTAAACACACTCAGTCTCGGTTATACAAACCAGTAAGTTAATGTTGTATAGGGAAGTGATCGCTGTTTGTTCTCAGATCCACACAACACACACAAATACACTGTGTGGGCAGAACTTAGAATAGGTGAATGCGTGGGTTTTGAAAGGCTGATTTTTCACGGAGACTGTTTTACTACAGTGAAGAACACTATCTTGCGGAATGTGAAGCCGTGAAGTCTGGTATGAATTTAAGAGCGTTTCGGATAAGCATGCTGTCACTGCAGGTTTCTCCGAAAAAACGAAATTTCTAGAAGTCTATGCTGCGTCATATCGCAGAAGTTGATTCCTCACACTGCCGTCAGTCACTAAATATTCAGCTGTTTTTGCAGTCACCCTATTCATGATGCTAGAAGCTCCTGGAACCCGTGCGGTTCTTATCTGAGGCTCCGCGTCACGGAGTAGCAATTGTGGTCCATGGAAATAATCTGCAAGGCGGAGAGAAGGGAGTGGTTATTTATGGAAGCTCGTCAATGGCAGAAGTCATGCGACCTTGCTATGTACGTCACACGATGACGTCAGGATCGCAATAAACATGGAAACCTCCAGGCGTCTGAGACCAAACTTGTACCTTTTAACCTCTATTGCTGCAGCCAGGAATATTTCCGGAGAGGTTAGATTTGTTTGTTGTTTGTAGAACTGTGGTAGTCACCTAGCGGAATGTACAGTGTCGGAACACCTAAGGCTGGCGACTTCGTTAAAACATTCGAAGATACGCATTGCTGGAGGCTGATTGCTCCTTGTTGCCGCTGCCCCGTCACTGCTGTCCGCCAACAGCACACACTTGTTAGTGCTTTCTTATGTCACATCCTTCTTTTATCTCTGAAGTTATTTCAAATAACGTATCTAAGTTCTCAGGTTTCCGACGGAGTCTCTGGGATTTGATATCGACGTTTCGAAGGAACATACTGCCTCAGTCTTCTGGTCGTGGAAATCAGCTTGTAGTGAGCTCAGTGTGCGGTTCTGATTGGCCACGATCCTGTCACTGAACATATCTGACCGCAGTTATTGCAGCGTCCAGGTGAAACCAATACCGCAGCCCTGAAGATGGAAGCAGCATGTTCTTCCGAAATGTAGCTGTGTACCTACAAAACTGTACGGAGTCAGAACCCAGACTAAACTGAAGCACACACCCACACGGGCCATCGTCCGGTCAAAACAGAACTGCTCAGTTCGGACCGTTGCGATGCGACGGTCTGTAACACATCACACAGCAAGCTGCTTCGACCCTGTGTTCTATAGTGTCCAGTTCGAATCTCTTGTAGCCCACAGACTGTTCTTATTGACTTTGTGTGGTATTCCTCAGGCCCTCCAGGCAAATCCACCATTGTACTTTGAATTAGGCCGTACCTGCTTCCTTGCACAGTCTGCTGCAGCGTCCAACGTCACTCATTCGACGCCATACGTTTAGGTATGTGAGTTGCCAACAGCGTCATTAAAGAAATACAGTTAACTGCACACATGTAAACTCGGTGTCAAAATCTTTTATGCAAAATCAACGCCTTTAAAAATGCAATTAATTTAATCATACAACACATAAACATTCAGTCCGTACCGCGCAGTAAACACACTCTGTCTCTGTTATACAAACCAGTCAGTTAATGCTTCTTCTTCTTCGGTGGCGCTACAGCCCGGGGTGGGCCTTGGCCTCCTTTACAATACGCCTCCAGGCCTCTCGATCCCTTTCTCTGTCTCTCCACTCGTTTATTTCCATCTTTCTCAGGTCCGTGGACACGTCATCCAACCATCTCATTTTTTGTCTTCCTCTTCGTCTTGTTGCATACAGCTTTCCATACAACATCTTTTTTGGAATTGCGGTGTCTTGCATTCTTTCTATGTGACCAAGCCATCGTATTCTTTGGCATTTAATGAACCTGACAA
>Ga0131853_10008306_pt1 | contig 18910 bp, 15 predicted proteins | sample TergutLab28metaG_FD_92764 | JGI IMG/M metagenome (GOLD analysis project Ga0131853, IMG submission 92764) | Labiotermes labralis P1 segment gut microbial communities from Petit-Saut dam, French Guiana - Lab288 P1 (version 2) (version 2) | ecosystem: Host-associated > Arthropoda: Insects >...
ACCGACACCCTCACCTACCTCGGCGAGTACACCCGCTCCCGGATCGCCGCCGCGCTCACCGAGCAGGCCGCCGCCCGCATGGTCCAACTCCCGCCGGGCGTCGACGAGAAGACGTTCCACCCGGGTTCGGGCGGTGCGGTGGTCAGGGCGCGGCTCGGCCTCGCCGACCGGCCGGTGGTGGTGTGCGTGTCGCGGCTGGTGCAGCGCAAGGGGCAGGACACGCTGATCCTGGCGATGCCGCGGATCCTGCGGGAGTTCCCCGACGCGGCGCTGCTGATCGTCGGCGGCGGCCCGTACCGCACCGAGCTGGAGACGCTCGCCGAGCGCACCGGGATCAGCGAGGCGGTCCACTTCACCGGCCCGGTGCCGTGGGAGGAACTGCCCGCGCACTACGGCGCGGGCGACGTCTTCGCGATGCCCTGCCGCACCCGGCGCGGCGGGCTGGACGTCGAGGGCCTCGGCATCGTCTACCTGGAGGCCTCGGCGACCGGGCTGCCCGTGGTGGCCGGCGACTCCGGCGGCGCGCCGGACGCGGTGCTCGACGGCGAGACCGGCTGGGTGGTGCCCGGCGGCTCGCCCGAGCAGGCCGCCGAGCGGATCCTGACCCTGCTGCACGACCCCGAACTGCGCCGCAGCATGGGCGAGCGGGGCCGCGACTGGGTCGAACGCGCCTGGCGCTGGGACCTGCTGGCCACCCGCCTGAAGTCGCTGCTCTGAGCCCGTCCGGGCGCGGCGCCGTCCGGCGCGGGCCGGGCTACTTGCGGTAGAGCGCGTCGATCTCGTCGGCGAACTCGGCGAGCACGACGCTCCGCTTCAGCTTCATCGACGGCGTCACGTGGCCGGACTCCTCGGTGAACTGGCTCGTCAGGATGCGGAACTTGCGCACCGACTCCGCCGTGGAGACCGCCGCGTTGCCCTCGTCCACCGCGTGCTGGACCGCGGCCAGCAGGTCCGGGTCCGCGGCCAGTTCGGCCACCGTGCGGCCCGTCTTGCCGTGCTGCTCCGCCCAGCGCGGCAGGAACTCCTCGTCCAGGGTGATCAGCGCGGCCACGAACGGCCGCTGGTCGCCGACCACGATGCACTCCGCCACCAGCGCGTCCGCCCGGATCCGGTCCTCGATCACCGCGGGCGCGACGTTCTTGCCGCCCGCCGTCACGATGATCTCCTTCTTGCGGCCGGTGATGGACAGGTAGCCGTCCTGGTCCAGCGCCCCCAGGTCCCCGGTGTGGAACCAGCCGTCGGCCATCGCCTCGGCGGTCGCCGCCTCGTTGTTCCAGTAGCCGGTGAACAGGTGCTCGCCGTAGAGCAGCACCTCGCCGTCGTCGGCGATCCGCACGGTGGAGCCGGGCAGCGGCTGGCCCACGGTGCCGATCTTGGTGCGGTCCCACGGGTTGAACGCGGTGGCCGCGCAGGACTCGGTGAGCCCGTAGCCCTCCAGCACGGTGAAGCCGATGCCGCGGTAGAAGTGGCCGAGGCGCTCGCCGAGCGGCGCGCCGCCGGAGATCGCATGGGTGGCCCTGCCGCCCAGCACCGCGCGCAGCCGGCTGTAGACGAGCCGGTCGAAGACCCTGTGCGCCAGCCTCAGCTTCAGCGACGGCCCGCCCGGGGTGTCGAGCGCCTTGCTGTACTCGATCGCGGTGGCCGCCGCCCGGTCGAAGATCCGGCCCTTGCCGCCGGCCTGCGCGGTGGCGCGCGCGGTGTTGTAGACCTTCTCGAACACCCGCGGCACGCCCAGGATCAGCGTGGGCCGGAAGCCCTGGAGGTCGTCGGTGAGGTTCTTGATGTCGGGCACGTGGCCCAGCCGGATCGGCGCCATCACCGCGGCCACCTCGACCAGCCGGCCGAAGACATGGGCCAGCGGCAGGAACAGCAGCACCGAGGAGTCGCCGGTCCGGAACAGCGGCGCCAGCCGCTCCACCACGTTGCCGCACTCCGCGAAGAAGCTGCGGTGGCTGAGCACACAGCCCTTGGGGCGGCCGGTGGTGCCCGAGGTGTAGACGATGGTGGCCGGCGAGTCCGCGTTCGCCGACGCCGCCCGCTCGGCGACCACCGCGTCCGACACGTCCGTGCCGGAGGCGTTCAGCCCGTCCACCGCGCCGCCGTCGATCCGCCACACGTGCTTGAGCTGCGGCAGCCGCTCGCGCACCGACTCCACCACGGCCTCGTGCTCGGCGGACTCCACCACCACCGCGACCGCACCGGAGTCGGCGAGGATCCACTCCACCTGGGAGGCCGACGACGTCTCGTACACCGGCACGGTGACCGCGCCGGCGCCCCACACCGCGAAGTCCAGCAGCGTCCACTCGTAGCGGGTCCTGGACATCAGCGCGACCCGGTCGCCCGGCTGCACGCCGGAGGCGATCAGGCCCTTGGCCGCGGCCCGCACCTCGGTGAGGAACGCCGCCGCCGTGACGTCGTGCCATCGCCCCGCGGAGTCCTTGCGGCCGATCACGGGGATGTCGGGATGCTGCGTGGCGTTGCGGCGGATCAGGTCCGTCAGGTTGCCGTCCGCGGGGACCTCGTACAGGGCGGGAAGGCTGAACTCACGCAAGGCAGCTGCTCCTCATCGGTGCCACGGCGCACCCGGAGGGAAGATGGACGGCCTGGACGTTACCCATCGGTAAAGCTCCGGCGATAGGGGGGCAGTACAGATGTTTTCAGCATCACACACCGGGGGAGTACCGGGGCCGGCAGGGCGGCGCGCCGCTTGCGGAACACTAGACCAGGGCGGCCCGTGCCGGAGTGTGACCCCCCATAAGGTGCCCGCTATAGGGTGACCGTATGCGGGTGCATGTGGTGAGCGACGTCCACGGAGCGGCCGAGGCGCTGGCCCGGGCCGGAGACGGCGCGGACGCCCTGGTCTGCCTCGGTGACCTGGTGCTCTTCCTCGACTACGCCGACCACTCCCGCGGCATCTTCCCCGACCTGTTCGGGGTGGAGAACGCCGACCGCATGGTGGAGCTGCGCACCGCCCGCAGGTTCGACGAGGCCCGCGACCTGGACCGGGAGCTCTGGAACGGCCTCGACCGGCGCGTCACCATCGAGACCGCGGTGCGCAAGCAGTACGCCGAGCTGTTCGCGGCCTTCCCGACCCCCACGTACGCCACCTACGGCAATGTCGACATCCCGGCGCTGTGGGCGGAGTACGCCGCGCCCGGCACCACCGTGCTCGACGGCGCCACCACCGAGATCGGCGGCCGCACCTTCGGCTTCGTCGGCGGCGGGCTGCGCACCGCGATGCGCACCCCGTACGAGATCGACGAGGACGACTACGCGGCCAAGGTCGCCGCGCTCGGCCCGGTCGACGTGCTGTGCTCCCACATCCCGCCGGCCGTCCCCGAGCTCTGCTACGACACCACGGCGCGCCGCTTCGAACGCGGCAGCCAGGCACTGCTGGCGGCGGTGCGCGAACTGCAGCCGAAGTACGCGCTGTTCGGCCACGTCCACCAGCCGCTCTGGGCCAGGACCAGGATCGGCCGGACCGAGTGCGTCAACGTGGGCCACTTCAACCACACCCGCACCCCGTGGGTGCTGGAGTGGTGACGTCGCGTCCCGGCGATGACAGCCGCCACACGCAGGCGCGGTAGCCTGCACCTGCAGCCAGCAGCACCGTTCAGGAGGGCCACGGCCATGGCGGAACACACGAGGTCCAGCATCACCATCGAGGCGGCCCCGGCGGCCGTCATGGGCGTCATCGCCGACTTCGGCCGCTACCCGGAGTGGACCGGCGAGGTGAAGGAGGCCGAGGTCCTGGCCACCGACGCCCACGGCCGCGCCGAGCAGGTCAGGCTGCTGCTCGACGCCGGCGCCATCAAGGACGACCACACCCTGGCGTACACCTGGATCGGCGCCAACGAAGTGCAGTGGTCGCTGGTCAAGTCGCAGATGCTGCGCACGCTGGACGGCTCCTACGCGCTGGTCCCGCTCGACGGCGGCGCCCGCACCGAGGTCACCTACCAGCTGACCGTCGACGTCAAGATCCCGATGCTCGGCATGATCAAGCGCAAGGCCGAGAAGGTGATCATCGACCGGGCGCTGGCCGGGCTGAAGAAGCGGGTCGAGACCCCGGTCGCGCAGCAGGATGCCGGCCAGGTCGCACAGCAGGATGCCGGCAAGGACGCCGGCGCCGCCGGCGAACCGGCCTGACCGCGTGGCCGCGCTGACCGGCGTCCGCACGCTGCTCGTCACCGGCGCGGGCGGCGCCGGCCGTACCAGCGCCGCGGCGGCGACCGCCGCGGCCGCCGCCCGCGACGGCAGCCGCACCCTGCTGCTGACCGCCGCCGGCACCTCCGCCCTCGACCCGCTGCTGCCGCCGGCCGGCCGGGACGCGCTCCCCGCCCCGGCCTCCGGGCTGCCGCAGCCCTACGCCGTGGACGGCGCCGACGACCTGTACGTCGCCAGGACCGATCCCGCGGCCTCCTTCCGCGCCGGGACCCTGGACCTCCAGGAGCGGATCGGCAGCCTGCTGGGCATGCTCGGCGCGGCGCCGCTGGACCCCGAGGAACTCACCGCGCTGCCCGGCGCCGAGGCCCTGGCCATGCTGCGCGCGCTGCGCGAGGCCCGCGGGCCCCAGGCCGCCTGGGACCTGGTCGTGGTGGACCTGCCGCCGGTCGCCGACGCGATCAGGCTGCTCGCCCTGCCCGAGCAACTGCGGCGCTACCTGCGGCGGTTGCTGCCTGCCGACCGGCAGGCCGCCCGCGCGCTGCGCCCGGTCCTCGCCCAGCTCGCCGGCGTGCCGATGCCCGCCGAGTGGGCCTACGAGGCGGCGGCCCGCGCCGACGGCGAACTGGCCGCGGTCCAGGCCGTCGTCGACGCCCCCGACACGGCCGCCGTGGTCGTCGTCGAGCCGGACGCGGCGGCGGACGCGACCCTGCGGACCGCGCGGACCGGGTTCGCCCTCTACGGCCACCGGCTCGCCGCCGTCGTCGCCAACCGCGTGCTGCCGACCGGCTCCGCCGACCCGTTCCTGGCCGGCCTCTCCGGCCACCAGCAGGACGTCCTCAAAGTGCTCGCCGACCAGTGCGCCACGGACGGCGTCCCGCTGGTCGAGTGCGCCCACCTCGGCCGTGCCCCGCACGCCGGCGACGACACCCCGGCCGTGCCGGTGGCCCTGCCCGAGCCCGGCCACCCCGAGCCGGCACCGCAACGGCCCGCCGAGCCCTGGACGGTGGAGGACCGGCTCGCCGGCGACGGCCACTTCGTCTGGACGCTCCCCCTGCCCGGCGCCGCCCGCGAGGGCCTCGACCTCGTCCGGCGCGGCGACGAACTCGTCGTCGACGCGGGCGGGTTCCGCCGCATCGTCCCCCTCCCCTCCGCCCTCCGCCGCTGCACCGTCGCCGGCGCGGCGCTCCGCGAGGGATCCCTCGCGGTCCGCTTCACCCCGGACCCGGAGGTGTGGCCGAGGTGAGGGGGAGGGTGGGAGGACGGGGCGTGGGGCGAGTTGGCGAGTTGGGTGGATGTGATCGGGGGGCGGGGTTCTTGCGGGGGTTCGGGTAACGTCGGGAGGGCGGGGTGGAGCCCCGGGAATGGGAGCCGATCATGAGCGAAGGCACGGACCGTCCCGACGCCGACGCGTGGGCGAAGGCCAGCGCGGAGGACATCGCGGCCGAGCACGCCCGCCGGCGGGCGGAGGCCGGGCAGGCGCCGGGCAGCGCCGTCGACGAGCTGCGCCGGCTGGCGGAGGCCGTGGGCGACGCGGTCAGCGACCGGCTGTCGGCGCTGAACAACCCGGCGGTGCAGATGGCGGCCCAGTCGGTGGCCTCCCAGGTGCGTTCCGTTGTCGAACCCATCGTGGACCGCAACCCCGACGTCTTCGACCACCTCGCGAGCGCGGGAGCGGAGCTTCTGGCGGCGTACCGCTCCGCGGTCGCCTCCGCCGAGGCCCGCTGGACGTCCGGGGACCGCTCCTCGCGTTCAACCGCTGAACACATCGACCTCGACTGACCTCCCCTCCGGTACGGTTCTCTTAGCGGGGAACGACCGAAAACTGAGGGACACATGGGACTCACCATCGGCGTCGACATCGGCGGCACCAAGATCGCGGCTGGAGTGGTCGACGAGGAAGGTTCGATTCTCGAGACGGTCAAGGTGCCGACTCCGTCGTCTCCCGAAGGCGTCGTGGACGCGATCGTCGAGGCGGTTCGCCAGGTCAGCACGGGTCACCAGATCGAAGCGGTCGGCATCGGCGCGGCGGGCTACGTCGATGACAAGCGTGCCACCGTCCTGTTCGCGCCGAACATCAACTGGCGGCACGAAGCACTCAAGGACAAGGTCGAGCAGCGCGTCGAACTCCCCGTCGTGGTGGAGAACGACGCCAACGCGGCGGCGTGGGGCGAGTACCGGTTCGGTGCCGGGCAGGGGCACTCCGATGTGATCTGCATCACACTCGGTACCGGCCTGGGCGGCGGCATCATCATCGGCAACAAGCTGCGCCGCGGCCGGTTCGGCGTCGCCGCCGAGTTCGGCCACGTCCGGGTGGTGCCGGACGGCCTGCTCTGCGGCTGCGGCAGCCAGGGCTGCTGGGAGCAGTACGCGTCCGGCCGCGCGCTGGTCCGCTACGCCCGGCAGCGCGCGCAGGCCACCCCCGAGAACGCCCATCTGCTGCTGGGCCTGGGTGACGGCACCCCCGAGGGCATCGAGGGCCGGCACATCAGCGCGGCGGCCCGGCAGGGCGACCCGGTCGCGATCGACTCGTTCCGCGAGCTGGCCCGCTGGGCCGGCGCCGGACTGGCCGACCTGGCCTCCCTCTTCGACCCCTCGGCGTTCATCGTCGGCGGCGGCGTCTCGGACGAGGGCGAGCTGGTCCTCGACCCGATCCGCAAGTCGTTCCGGCGCTGGCTGATCGGCGGCGAGTGGCGCCCGCACGCGCAGGTGCTGGCCGCCCAACTCGGCGGCAAGGCCGGGCTCGTCGGAGCGGCCGACCTGGCCCGCCAGGGCTGACGTCACGCCGGGACGGCCCGGCGGGCGACGAGCGACGACGAGGGAAGGGCGCCATGGACGATCTGCCGGGTTCCGCCACCGAGCCGGGGGGCTCGGCGGTCATCCGCGTGCTCAGCTACAACATCCGCTCCCTGCGGGACGACAGGGCGGCGCTGGTCCGGGTGATCCGTGCCTGCGCCCCCGATCTCGTCCTCATCCAGGAGGCCCCGCGGTTCTTCCGGTGGCGCAAGGCCGCGGTGCGGCTGGCGGAGGCCACCGGGCTGGTGTACGTCACCGGCGGGGCCACCGCGACCGGCCCGATGATCCTGGCCGGGCTGCGCGCCCACGTGGAGCGCACCGAGGACAGCCTCATGCCGCCCTCCCCGGGCCTGCACCGGCGCGGGTTCGCCACCGCGGTGCTCAGGATCGGCGGCGCCCGCCTGGCCGCCGTGAGCACTCACCTCAGCCTCAGCCCGGCCGAGCGCTTTCTCCAGGCGGGGCTGGTGCTGGACAAGGTGGCCGCGACCGGCGAGCCGCACGTGGTCCTCGGCGGCGACTTCAACGAGCCGCCGGACCGGCCCGGGTTCGCCCGGATCGCCGCGACCCTCCAGGACGGCCACGCGGTGAAGCCGTGGGGCGGCGACGTGACGAACACCCGGCCGCCGTTCCAGCGGATCGACGCCGTCTTCAGCACGCCCTCGATCGAGGTCCTGGGCTGCGGCGTGCCGCTCGGCCTGCCCGGCGTCAGCGACGCCGACCTGCACGCCGCGACCGACCACCTGCCGGTCCTCGCGGCCCTGCGCGTCCCCGCCTCCTGACCGCCCGACCGGCGCCGTCAGACGACGGCGCCGCCGCCGGGGAGGTCGTCGTCGTCCTCGCCGGTGCGCATCCGGGCCACCAGCGTGGCGAAGCCGCCGAGGAAGCCGCCCACGCCGAGGAGGATGGCCCACCAGGTCATCTCCAGCTGGAACAGCACGAAGACCAGCAGCAGCAGCGGTCCGCCGAGGACCGCGATCCAGGCGAACTTGGTGGTGACGTCCGCCTCGGGCAGCGGCGGCGGCTCCGGCGGCACGTAGTGCTCGTCATCGTCGTCGTCCGGCACCTCGTAGTCGCGCGGGCCCCGGATGACCGGGTGGACGACGATGCTGCGGGCAGCCGGTGCCGGCGGCCCGGCCGGCGGTTCGTCGGCGGCCTTCTCCGGCTTCTCGGGCTGCCCGGGCTTCTCTGCCTTCGGCACGTTCTCCGCATCCGGCCACACGGACTCGCTGCCGGGCGCCGGTTCCGCGTCGAAACCGGCGACCAGTGCGGCCCAGGCCGCGTCCTCGTCGAGCGGAGCGGCGCCCTCGTCCTCGCGGTCAGCCACCTGCCATGCCCTCCTCGGCCGGCGCCGGAGCGGACAGCCGCTGGATGAAGTCGTAGGACTCGGAGAAGATCCGGTCGGCGTCGTGGTCGAGCGTGGCCACGTGGTGGCTGCGCTCCAGCACCCGCTCGGTGACGTCCGTGGACGACACCCGGGCCAGCACGACCGCCGAGTTGGACGGGTGCACCACATGGTCGACCCGGCTGTGCAGGAGCAGCAGCGGCTGGGTGACCTGGGGCAGCCCGGCCTGCACGATCCGCCAGAACCGGGTGAGCGAGTGGACGGCGTGCAGCGGCGTGCGGTCGTAGCCGACCTCGGCGGCGCCCTCCAGCGCGATGTCGCTGGTGATGCCCGGCACCGACGGGACGAAGTGCCGCAGCACCGGCACCGCCCGCAGCTGCATGCTGTCCGCCTTCACCGACGGGTTCACCAGCACCAGCCCGCTGATCTGCGCGCCGTGCTTCTGCGCCAGCCGCAGCGCCAGCCCGGCGCCCATCGACAGGCCGAACACGAAGACCCGCGTGCACCGCTCGGACAGCTCCCGCAGCTCCCGGTCCACCTCGGCGTACCAGTCCTGCCAGCCGGTGGCCTGCATGTCCTGCCAGCGGGTGCCGTGGCCGGGCAGCAGCGGCACCCGCACGGTCAGGCCGCGGTCGGCCAGGTACTCGGCCCAGGGCCGCAGTGACTGGGGGGTGCCGGTGAAGCCGTGGCACAGCAGAACGCCGGTCTCACCGCCGTCGTGGCGGTACGGTTCGGCTCCGGGAATGAGCGACACCGTGCTTCTCCTGTTCGAGCGCGCTTTTGCGGGTACACGGGAGTGCGGATGTTCAGCGTACGCGGGACCCGTACCACGCGGTAAGCCCCATCCGACGTGCCGCTCCCGGCAGGCCGCGGGGGGCCGGATGCGCACCCCGTTGGCGTTAAGGTCTTTGCGTCGGAAACAGGAGGCAGGGTTGTTCTACGGCGCGATGAAGATCGTTATCGGCCAACCGATCAAGGCGGCGTTCCGGCCGTGGGTCGAGGGACTGGAGAACGTCCCCGAGGAGGGCCCGGCCATCCTCGCGAGCAACCATCTGTCCTTCTCCGACTCGTTCTTCCTGCCCGCGGTGCTGGACCGCAAGGTCACCTTCATCGCGAAGGCGGAGTACTTCACCTCGCCCGGGGTCAAGGGCAAGCTGACCGCGGCGTTCTTCAAGGGCGTCGGGCAGCTGCCGGTGGACCGCTCGGGGGCCCGCGGGGCCGGTGAGGCGGCCATCAAGAGCGGGCTGGCGGTGCTGGAGCGCGGCGAGCTGTTCGGCATCTACCCCGAGGGCACCCGCTCGCCCGACGGGCGGCTGTACCGCGGCAAGCCCGGCGGCCTGGCCCGGGTCGCGCTCGCGTCGGGGGCGCCGGTCGTCCCGGTGGCGATGATCGACACCGAGAAGGTGCAGCCGGTCGGCAAGGTCATGCCCAAGCTCTCCGTCCGGCCGGGCATCAGGATCGGCAAGCCGCTGGACTTCTCCCGCTACCACGGGATGGAGCACGACCGCTTCATCCTGCGCTCGGTCACCGACGAGGTGATGTACGAGATCATGCGGCTGTCCGGCCAGGAGTACGTCGACATCTACGCCACGGCCGCCAAGCGGCAGATCGCCGAGGCCGCCAAGCGCGCCGCCGAGACGGCCGGTTCCTGACCGGCGCCGGCCGGGGCGGGGGAGGGGGAGAGCACGCATGGCCGTGCGCATGTCCGTGGAGCAGCCGCTGTGGCGCGCCCTGCTCGCCTACCGGCTGCTGACCGCCGGCTATGCGGTGGCCCTGTACGTGCACGCGTACGGCGCCCTGCGCCACCCGCTGCCGGCCGGGGTGTACATCGCCGTGCTGGCCGGCTGGACGCTGGCCACCGTCGGCCGGGTGGCCAACGCGGAGCGCTGCACCCGCGCCTTCCTCGCCGCCGACCTGACGATCGCCGTCACCGGCATCCTGCTCACCCGCTACGTCGACACCGGCCCGCGGATCGACTCCGGCTCCTTCACGCTGCCGTCGATCTGGACCGCGGGCGCGGTGCTGGCGTTCGCGATCAAGGGCGGCTGGCGCTGGGCGGCGGTCGCGTCGAGCCTGGTGGCCGCCGCCGACCTGGTCGAGCGCGGCAGCCCCGGCCGCGACACCGTGCACAACGTCATCCTGATATGGGTGGCCGGCATCGCCATCGGCTACGTCGTGGAGGTCGCCCGGGCCAGCGAGCGGACCCTGGCGCGGGCGCTGCAGATCGAGGCGGCCACCCGGGAGCGGGAGCGGCTGGCCCGCGACATCCACGACGGGGTGCTCCAGGTGCTGGCCATGGTCCAGCGCCGCGGCAACCAGGCCGGGGGAGAGGCCGCGGAACTCGGCCGGCTCGCCGGCGAGCAGGAGGCGGCACTGCGCTGCCTGATCAGCGGCGCGCCGCCCGCCCCGCGCGCGTCCGGCAGCGGCGCGTCCGGCGACGGTCCCGACGGCCGGGCCGGCGGCCCGCACGACCTGCGGACGCTGCTGGCGCCGCACGCCTCGTCCCGGGTCACGCTGTCCGCCCCCGGGACGCCCGTGCTGCTCGACCCGCACACCGCGGCCGAACTGGCCGCCGCCGTCGGCGCCGCGCTGGACAACGTCCGCCGGCACGCCGGGGAGCAGGCGCACGCCTGGATCCTGGTCGAGGACGAGCCGGACGCCGTCCTGGTGACGGTCAGGGACGACGGTCCCGGCATCGCCGACGGGCGGCTCGCGGCCGCCGCCGACGAGGGGCGCCTCGGCGTCGCCCAGTCGATCCGCGGCCGGCTGCGGGACCTGGGCGGCGGCGCGGAGCTGCTGTCCGTGCCCGGCCAGGGCACCGAGGTCGAACTGCGGCTGCCGCGGCGGCCGGCGGACCGCGCCCCGGCCGGCACGGGAGAATCGGGGACGGCACTGACGGACGCCGACGGAAGAGGCAGGCGATGACGGGCGGCACGGCGGGCAGCGACGGCACCGGGCACGAGGCACCCGTGACGGTGATGGTCGTCGACGACCATCCGATGTGGCGGGACGCGGTCGCCCGCGACCTCGCCGAGGCCGGGTTCGAGGTGGTCGCCACCGCGGGCGACGGTCCCGAGGCGGTCCGCCGCGCCCGGGCGGCCCGCCCCCAGGTGCTGGTCCTCGACCTCAACCTGCCGGGCGCGTCCGGGGTCCAGGTGTGCAAGGAGGTCGTCGCCCACGACCCGGCGCTGCGCGTGCTGGTGCTGTCCGCGAGCGGTGAGCACGCCGACGTACTGGAAGCGGTCAAATCCGGGGCGACCGGGTACCTGCTGAAGTCCGCCGCCCGCGAGGAGCTGGTGGACGCCGTCCACCGCACGGCGGTGGGCGACCCGGTGTTCACCCCGGGCCTGGCCGGGCTGGTGCTCGGCGAGTACCGCAGGCTCGCCACCGTCCCGGCGGCGGCCGCCGCGCCGGACGAGCCCGCCGCCCCCCGGCTGACCGACCGCGAGACCGAGGTGCTGCGGCTGGTCGCCAAGGGCCTGAGCTACAAGCAGATCGCCCAGCGCCTGGTCATCTCCCATCGCACCGTGCAGAACCACGTGCAGAACACCCTCGGCAAACTCCAGTTGCACAACCGCGTGGAGCTTGTCCGATACGCGATCGAGCGCGGCCTGGACGGCGGGGACGACGACCGCACGGGCGGCGACATGTGACCCAAGTCACGCTAGCTTGGCGGAGGTTGCACATCCGGCACAGCTGGCTTGTGACGAAGGGAAGAGTCCATGCGGGTCGGAGTCCTGACCGGCGGCGGAGACTGCCCCGGCCTCAACGCGGTCATCCGCGGCATCGTCCGTAAAGGCGTCCAGGAGTACGGGTTCGACTTCACCGGCTTCCGCGACGGCTGGCGCGGCCCCCTCGAGGGGGACACCGTGCGGCTCGACATCACCGCCGTCCGCGGCATCCTGCCACGCGGCGGCACCATCCTCGGCTCCTCGCGCACCAACCCCCTCAAGACCGACGGCGGCGTCGAACGCGTCAAGCGCACCCTGGCCGAGGAGGAGGTCGACGCCCTCATCGTCATCGGCGGCGAGGACACCCTCGGGGTGGCCGCCGAACTCTCCTCCCGCCACGGCGTGCCCTGCGTGGGCGTGCCCAAGACCATCGACAACGACCTGTCGGCCACCGACTACACCTTCGGCTTCGACACCGCGGTCAACATCGCCACCGAGGCCATCGACCGCCTGCACACCACCGCCGAGTCGCACATGCGGGTCCTGGTCGTCGAGGTGATGGGCCGCCACGCGGGCTGGATAGCCCTGCACTCGGGCCTGGCCGGGGGCGCCAACGTCATCCTCATCCCCGAGCAGCGCTTCGACCTCGACCAGGTCTGCGCCTGGGTGGAGAACCGGTTCAAGATCCGCTACGCGCCGATCGTGGTCGTCGCCGAGGGCGCGATGCCGGTCGACGGCGACCTGGTGCTCAAGGACGGCACGCTGGACTCCTTCGGCCACGTGCGGCTGTCCGGGATCGGCGAGTGGCTGGCCAAGCAGATCGAGAAGCGCACCGGCAAGGAGGCGCGGACCACCGTGCTCGGGCACGTCCAGCGCGGCGGCACCCCCAGCGCCTTCGACCGCTGGCTCGCCACCCGCTTCGGGCTGCACGCCATCGAGGCGGTCCGCGACGGCGACTTCGGGACCATGGTCGCGCTGCGCGGCACGCAGATCGTGCGGGTGCCGATCGGCGACGCCACGGCCCGGATCAAGACCGTGGATCCGGCCCTCTACCAGGAGGCGGGGGTGTTCTTCGGCTAGCCGTCCGCCCGCTCCCGTGGCACCCGCACGACCCTCCCGCGACCGCGCCACGGCGCCGTGCGGCGTACCGGAAACACGCCGTGCACCCCCTTGACCGACAGCGCTTGCCGTAGCTGATCCCAGCGACCTATCCTCCCTCCACCCGGTCCGATGGGCGGCCCATCCGGCGGCGTCGTCGTCCCCTCGGGGACCCCCTTTTGAGCACATGAGGAGCGCCCGTATGACGGGTGTTGTGGGAGGGCACCGCGTGCCCGTACTGGCGGTCGCCGGCGGCACCGCCTCCGGCAAGTCCACGCTGGCCGACGCCCTGGTGCGGCACCATCCGGACAGCGTGGACCTGGTCCGGCTCGACGACTTCTACGTTCCCGCGCACGATCCGCTGCGCGGGGTGCGGACCGTGTCGGCGACCGGCGCCGAGATCCTGGACTGGAACCATCCCGGCTCCATCGACGAGTCGGCGGTCGCCGAGGCCGTGGACCGCGCGGTGGTGTCCGGCCGCCACCGGCTGGTGGTGGTCGAGGGGCTGTTCGCCCTGACGCTGCCCGCGGTGACCGCGCGCGCCACCTGGCGGGTCTACGTCGACACCCCGGACGACATCCGGCTGGCCCGCAAGATCCTGCGCAAGATCGAGGTGCAGCGGCAGGACCCGGCCCTGTCCCTGCGCAACTACCTGATGACCGGCCGGGAACGGCACGCCGCGCATGTCGCGCCGTCCCGGGCGGTCGCCGACCTGGTGGTGGACGGCACCGCCGACGAGTACGCGATGATCACCGCGGTGACCATGCTGATCGGCCCGGTGCTGGCCGCGCCGGTGCGGGCCGAACCGGTCCTGGACGCCAGCCGGTTCGGCGAGACCGCCTGACGGCCGCCGCCGGCCGGCGGCGCGTCCGGCCCTCGCGCGGCCCTGCCGTTCTTCCCGCCGTTCTCCCCGCCGGGCACGCGCCCGGCGGGGACGGCCGGTTCCTCCCGGCCTGTGCGGGCCGGGCCGCGATTCAGGCGACGGCGACGGCGGACAGCATCTCCGCCACCAGCGCGGGGCCGTTGAGCGTGAGCACCGACTCCGGGTGGAACTGCACGCCCGCGAAGCCGGGACCGCGCATCGCGTGGATGTCCCCGCTGGCCGGGTCCCGGCTCAACTCCACCCGGTGCATGCCCAGTTCGAGTGCCGCGGCCTCGTCGCAGCGGGCGGTGAAGGTGTTGTAGAAGCCGACCGTCTCGGGCCGCCCGAAGAAGTCGATGCGCTCCTGCGCGCCCTGCGCCGGGTTCGCCTTGCGCGCCAGGTCGAGCCCCAGCTCCGCGGCGATCAGCTCATGGCCCAGGCACACCCCGAGCAGCCCGTGCCGGTGGCCGGCGACCAGGTCGGCGGCCAGGGCGCGCAGCAGCCGCATCTTCGGGTCCGCGGTGTCCGCTGGATCCCCGGGACCGGGACCCAGCACCACCGGCCCCCGGTGCGCCAGCGCCGCCTCCCGCAGCCCCGGCTCGTCGAACCGCCGCACCGTCACCCCCAGACCGCACGAGCGCAGCAGATGCGCCAGCATCGCGGTGAAGGTGTCCTCGCCGTCCACCACCAGCGCGTGCCCGGACAGGGCCGCCTCGCCCGCGGCCACCGGGCCGGTCTGCATCCGCAGCCAGAACGGCGCCAGGTGCGCCCGGCGCGCGTCCAGCGCCGCCCTGACCCTGATGTCGTCGGCCAGCCGCGGCCGCGGCCCCCGCTCGGCGGCCCGCGGCGCCGGCAGCACGCCGAGCGCGGTCAGCACCCCGGCGGCCTTGGCGTGCGTCTCGGCCACCTCCGCGCGCGGGTCGGAGTGCCGCACCAGCGTCGCCCCGACCGGCACCTTCAGCGTGCCGTCCGGCGCGATGTCGGCGGTGCGGATCAGGATCGGCGAGTCCAGCGTCTGCGCGCCGCCCGCGTCCCGCCCGATCAGCGCCAGGGCGCCCGCGTAGTAGCCGCGCCCGACACCGTCCCGCCCGAGCGGCTCGTACCGCTCGATCACCCGGCAGGCGTTCTGCACCGGGGAGCCGGTGACGGTCGCGGCGAACATCGTCTCCCGCAGCACGTCCCGCACGTCCATGGTGGAGCGGCCGCGCAACTCGTACTCGGTGTGCGCCAGATGGGCCATCTCCTTCAGCCGCGGCCCGACCACCACACCCCCCAGGTCGCCGACGGTGCACATCATCTTCAGCTCCTCGTCGACGACCATCGTCAGCTCCTCCACCTCCTTGGCGTCGTGCAGGAACTCCAGCAGGCCCTCGGCGTCCGGCCCCTGCGCCGGATAGCGGTAGGTGCCGCTGATCGGGTTCATCACCACGGTCCCGCCGGACATCCGGACGTGCACCTCCGGGCTCGCGCCGACCAGCGTGCGCTGCGGGGTGTGCACCACGTACGTCCAGTACGCGCCGCGCTCGCCGCGCAGCAGCCGGCCGAACAGCGCCAGCGCCGCCCGCGGGCCGTAACCGGGCACCGAGCCGCGGAAGGTGCGCCGGATCACGAAGTTGGCGCCCTCGCCGCGGCCGATCTCGTCCTCGATCACCCGCTCGACGATGTCCGCGTACGCGTCGTCGTCCACGTCGAAGGCGCCGTCCTCGACCCTGACGTCGTCGTCGGGCAGCGCGGCGAGCAGGTCGTCGAGCGCGAGGGTGCGGGTCTCCTCCGGCAGCAGCACGGCCAGCGGCGTGCCGTCGTCGCGGACGTCGAAGCCGCGCTCGCGGATCTGCCGGAACGGCACCAGCGCCAGGGCGTCCAGGGCCGGGCCCGAGCCGGGCGCGCCGGCCGGCAGCGGGATGCCGGACAGGGCCGGCGCGGTCACCACCGGCCCGAGCAGCACCTCCACCACGCCCTCGGGGTGGCCGGGCGTCCGGCGGTGCAGCAGGGCGAACGGCGGGCAGCCGTCCGCGACGAGGCGGTGCACGAGCTGGGCGGCGGAGTCAGGCACGGCGGTGGTCCTTCCGAGAGTCCCGTGGACGGAAGGGGCGGCCAGGCCCGGGAAACGCCGAAGGCCGCCCCTGTTGGGGCGGCCTTCGCGTGTGTCGAGTCGTCGCGCGCGAGGTTCAGTGGGCCGCCCGGGAGGGGGGCCACCACCAGTTCTGGTTCATCGGCGCGAACATGGACCCGACCTTAGACCAGCAGACCGTAGATCTGCCAGCCGGTGCCCACCTTGACGCGGGCGGCGTACGGGGACGTGGTGCTGCCGGTGCCCTTGTACAGCCACAGGGTGCCGGACGCGTCGCGGCCGACCAGGTCGGGCTTGCCGTCCCCGGACAGGTCGCCGGCGCCGACCAGCGCGTTGTAGGTCTGCCAGCCGGTGCCGATCTTCAGCTTCGCCGCGAACGGCGCGGCCGCCTTGCCGGTGCCGGTGTACAGGTACAGCCCGCCCGAGGAGTCCCGCGCGATCATGTCGCCCTTGCCGTCACCGGTGAAGTCCCCGATGCCGACGAGCATGTTGTACGCGTTCCAGCCCGCGCCGATCTTGACGCGCGCGGCGAACGGCGCCGTGGTGCTGCCGGTGCCCTGGTACAGCCACAGGGTGCCGGACGAGTCCCGGGCGACCAGGTCGGGCCTGCCGTCCCCGGTCACGTCGCGCACACCGGCCATCGCGTTGTAGATCTGCCAGCCGGGACCGACCTTCACCCGCGCCTTGAACGGCGCCGACGGCTTGCCCGCGCCCTGGTAGTACCAGAGCACCCCGGAGCTGTCCCGGGCGACCATGTCGCCCGTGCCGCTCGCCTTCAGGTCGGTCAGCGGCACCAGCATGTTGTAGACCTGCCAGCCCGGGCCGACCTTGAACCGCGAGTAGTACGGCGCGGTGGCGCTGCCGGTGCCCTGGTACTGCCACAGCGCGCCCGACGAGTCACGGCCCAGCAGGTTGTTGCGGGTCGTACCGGGGTCGGGGGCAGTGCTGGTGACCTGCGCGACGTCGCTGGCGAGGACGAAGCCCATCCGGTGGTTGTACCGGATCGGGTAGAAGACCTTCGTCGAGCTGGTGACCATGGTCCGGTCGTCCGGCGCGTCGCCGTTGATGTTCTTGGCGAAGTAGAAGTCACCCTTGACCGCGGGCCCGGCCTGGACGTACTGCTCGCCCGCGTGGACGACGTACTTCGACAGCGGCTTGTCGGTGTCCGTCTGCACGGTCACCTGGGTGCCCGCGTAGGCGGCGGTGTCCGGGTAGGAGCGGCCGTAGACCGGGATGGACGTGGCGCCGCTGCGCGGCGTGAGCACGGTCTGCGTCCCGGTGCCGACCGGCGCCGTCCACTGGCCGCCGGGGTTGCTGAACCACGCCTTCTGCCCGCCGTACCAGATGGCCGTCCAGTCGCCCTGGACGTCGGCCACCACGTAACGGGCGCCCGCGACGGCCTTGTCGCCCCAGTCCGGGCCCTGGTTGGTGCCGCTGCCCGAGGACCGCAGATAGGGGTCGGACAGCAGCGCCGCGGTGCTCGACGGCGACGTACGCAGCCACACGAAGTTCGCGGGCTGGTTGTAGGTCTCCATGGGCTTGCCGGAACCCGGGTAGTACGTCACCGTCGGCGCGTTGGCGGAGGTGAACGGCGGGGTGATGGCGATCTCCTGACCGACCTTCACCGGACCGCCGGCGCCACCGGAGCCGGTGGGCGCGCCGAGCAGGGCCATGTAGTGGTTCCAGTCCCAGTACGGGCCCGGGTCCCAGTGCATGCCCGCGACGTAGGAGTCCAGCGGGCCGGGCACCTCGTCGTGGCCGATGATGTGCTCGCGGTCCAGCGGGATGTGGAACTCCGTCGCCAGGTACTTCACCAGTGCCGCGGAGGAGTCGTACTGGGCCTCCGTGTACCAGGAGCCCTGCTTCATCGCGTAGCCCTCGTGCTCGATGCCGATGGCGTGCTGGTTGAAGCCCATGTTCCCGGCGTGCCAGGTGATGTTCTTGTTCTCCACCATCTGCGTCACCTTGCCGTCCGAGGCACGGATGATGTAGTTGGTGCCGGCCAGGTTCGCCGGGTTCTGGAACGTCTGGATCGACCCGTCGAAGCCACCCTCGGTGTCGTGGATGACGATGTACCGGATGTCCGGGCTGCCGTTGTGGGGGAGGGAGCTGCTCGGCCGCTCGGCGATGTCGTAGTTGCCGTACTTGGACGGGTCCGTCGTGCTGTTCGCCGCATACGCGGCGGGCACGAAGTTGCACGCGAGGCTGGACGGGCAGTCCGCCGTCGGGACCGCCGCCGCGTTCGTCACCGCCTTGCCAGCGGTGGTGGCGGGCGCCGCGAGAGGCGCCTGGGCCGGCACGTCCGCCTTCAGGGCGGGCGCGGCGGACAGCGTCACCTGCTGGCCGTCGGCCGTCACCGCGGACACGCCGTCGCGCATGGTGCTGAAGACGCGGTCCGCGAAGAGCTTGGCCCCCGCCTTGTCCGTCGACTGGCTGTAGCGCTCGACGGCGGCGTACCACTGGGCCGGGTCGGCCGGCAGCGAGCCGTGCGCCGCCTTCTCGTACGAGGCGAGCAGTGCCGCGCCGCCCCGGATGCTCTGCTCGGAGTCGCTCCGCAGGTCGCCGGCGGACGTGCCGGTGAGCTTCGCGGCCGCGTCGAGCGTGTGCAGGCGCGGGTCGGCGGTGTTCACCGACGCCGACGGCCTGGCCGCCCTCGCCTTCTTCGCGTCGTACCCCTTCATCTTCTGCGGGTCGCCGCTCTGGTTCACCTCGGTGTCCGACTCCTCGGCCGTGGCCGGGTCGATGTCCGAGGCGTTCACCTGGGTGAGGCCCATGACGTTGTAGGCGCCCGAGAAGCTGGGCTTGCCGTCGTGCGACTCCCAGCGCGTCTGCCGGTAGGACACGGCCATCAGGACGCTCTGCGGGACCTTGAACTCGTGAGCGGCGGACGCGAACGCGTCCTGCAGCGC
>Ga0131853_10008307_pt1 | contig 18908 bp, 26 predicted proteins | sample TergutLab28metaG_FD_92764 | JGI IMG/M metagenome (GOLD analysis project Ga0131853, IMG submission 92764) | Labiotermes labralis P1 segment gut microbial communities from Petit-Saut dam, French Guiana - Lab288 P1 (version 2) (version 2) | ecosystem: Host-associated > Arthropoda: Insects >...
CAAAGCCCCTGAGTTGCCTTGTAGTTTCTGCCATCTACAAATGCGTGTTTATCTTTATATTAAAACTCGAACGCCCTATTTTAAATGAACTGTCAGTATCATCTTGTTACACGCCAAACGTAGCGTTGTGCGACACTTTACGTCTCAAAACTTTTGAATATACTCTGTATGCATAGGTGAAATATCGGTTTATGATTCAGATCCAATTTTAAAAAGACGCACTGTACCGATTATACGTTTCTGTTTGGGTTTTGTTTTAGTACTCGATTCGGGACTACCAGGTTCTATAATGGGAATGGGGATGGGATCCCTTTTTGTTTTTCAGTTTTCATGTACGGGTCTTGATGAAGACGAACTTGGGTCCATTTGTTATAACTGTGTTCATTAGTTTTAATTATCTTTTTAACCTACGTCGGTGGTGGTGGTAGTGTCTGACAACGATTTTACCACAATTCAGCGGGAACTAAAATCATAAGTTGTAACGCCATTTGTTAAATTTTATTAATTAGTGTTCCTATTACACCCGACAAAGTACTTGTGAGTAGTGGAACTATAAACCCACGATTTTGAATTAAAAGTTTCCGTTTACTTTTGATACAAATCTTTGGATAATTAACACATGTAAACAATACTTATATTTACTCAATTTACTCTTTTCCTCTTTGTTTATTTTATGATTTCCATTTAGCGTATTTATCGTACACTCGGCAATAGCTTTTATCAAGCCTTCGCCGGCAGATGCCAGTAACGCACGTGTAGCTTGGGGCTTAGCGTCTCTAAGTACGTGAAGGAAGTGTAGCTGCGACGGCAACCGGTTCATTAGCTCGACCAGGTGTAAACACTTCTGTAGTTTTCCCCGGGAAATATCTTTGTTCTAAATCTCAAAAGATCGTTCATTGATTTTGTCAAGTCTAAGAATTAATAGGTATGCGGAACCTTACACACTTCAAGGTACGTCTTTAGAAAACTAGAAATGTTTTCAGGGTAGATTTCTCGGGCCAAGTGAACAATTTGAGTCTCGTCTCTTGTATTCTTAAACACAACTGTATTCTTGCTATTTAAAGAAATGTCGCGCCACGATGAAACTTGGCTAAACAGGTTTTGTGTAATTAGTACCAGACTAATGTTACGGTGATGCGATCCTTTGGTGAATAATTGGCTCACTTTTGTAGAATAAGCAGAGTCCATCATATCATCCAACACTATAAGCGTAGGTACATTTTCAGGGTTTTCAAAGTTTGGCATTCCTTTAAAAAATGATACGCTTTTCAAACGATGCGGGGCGTTATTTTCACTTTAACACCACACAATATTTTCAAACGCAATGCAACAAAGTTTCCCCTGCACCCCAACAATCGTATAACAAAAGTAGATTTCCCACAACTACTAGGTCCTGCATCAATTAGCAAAAAAGGATTTTTCAGGTCCAGAGTCATAATTTTAAATGAAGTTTAATGAGTAAAACACCCAAATTTTTACAAGTAATTAAATAAATATGTTACCTAATATCCATAGGGAAAGAAGTCACATTTGCCCATAAGCCGGCGCTTCTTTAAAACAACCTTGTAAACCTTCCTCTCCGGTTCTGAAACCATTACACGACTATTTTGCCGTTTGATCTTCCGCGGATTGTGTACATGCACTGGCGGGGCGTTTTCTAGAATCATATCCCTGAAGATGGTGAAGTGTACAGCTTTTGAATTCTCAAACCTCAAGGTTATACCCTTCACTTTGCACTTTCTTGCGCGTTTTCCGGTCGAAAGACAAAATACCGAAAACGCTAAGTTTTTTGGCGCACTCGACACAAACTCATCTACAAAGGAGCAAGAGCCGTACTCCTGCAACTCATCTGTGAAGTCCCCCAGAAAATCCGCTCTATTGACTTTTGTGCGGTCATTATCCTTCTGAATAAGAATGACCGAGTCTGTATCCCAGTACAAAACAGACTCCCGCAACTTACTCAGATACTTGTAAAGTTTTATCCGAGCTTAGATCGTCACGTAGACAGCAACCGCCACGTCAACATTCTTCCCTACGGCAATGTTGTCCTCGGAATATTTTCAAGAGACCCATGCCACGTCATCGTTCGGGAATATGAAGATTGTAACCTCAGTACACGGACGTGTCAAGAGCTCGTAATACTCTTTCTCTGAGTCCACACTAGTAGTCTGGGTCTTGTTTTGGTTCTGTGCCCATTTGCCCCACATTGAGTTCAATTTGAGTTTAGCCGAATTTCGTTGGCCTGCATTTTTTGAAATGGATGCCTTGTCTGGAGTAAATGCCTCTGCGCGCCGGTTATCCTCAATGTATCTGTCTTTGTCGTCTTTACTTTGAACCCAGGATGGGTAGCCGGATGATTGCTCTTTTAATTTTAGGAACATGTTTACTTACTCTTCAAACAGATCTCCAGTATTTGTGTACTTGTCAAAGCGTGTCTCCTCATATTCCCAAAATTCAAACACGTCCATTACACCATAGCCCATTTCTACAGCCTTGCGGACCTCATCCACTACCCATGTACCATCTATACACCGCTCCTCATCAGTTTGTGTACATTTACCTTGATTCATTTTGTCGGCACAACTAAAACACAAGTGGAACATCAGTTTAGAGTTAATTTTGTACGGAAGAACCAGAAGATATAGTTTCATAGGAGGTAGAACCTTACATTTGATAATACCCTCCCTATCAAAACAGTCAATGGGACCGTCTGCACCCACGTACACCTTCGGGTGGCCCTAGGGAAACTTGCCATATTTACAAATATAGGGGTACAGAATTATAACGTCCACATTGTGGATCTTCTCCCCTTCCTCGACTCTGTAATATGTTTTAGTAGCTTCGGTTCTAGGCCCGTACAAGACATCGCGAATATTTATTGGAGAATTCTTCACATAGGGGTGCGAGCAAAGCTCATTTTTAAGGCCAGGATTTTCAATCAACAGTTTTCTAAACTAACACCCCAAATCGAAACAACCTTATAACCGGCGTTTTTTATTTTCTGCAACCCGGCCTTAGTTTCGTCATACCTGTTCTGCAAAGTTTCGTCGGTGTTACTTGGTTTATTTCGATTGGGCATGCAAAGACACCAATGCCAAAAGCACCCTGGGTACTCAAAGACTTCATTCGTCTCTTCGCACTACCCATTAACTTTCACGCTGGTTACCCCAGCCACACGAACTTCGCTCCCATTACCGGCATGAGAAAAATTACACGTCCGACGAATGTACGCCAGCCATTGTAGAGCCTCAACAGACTGGCGATCCCCCATGCGGTAGCCCTCTCTCGGGATAACACCTTCAGGACCTGATTTCAGAAACATTGTTCGGAACACCTTGTTGAAAATGGACAATATTTTAATGGCTTACCGAAAGGGTTCCATTTTGACCAATTTAAAAAACAAATTCCGAAAAGCACAGCATGCTTGCCTCAGTACATTAACGTCGTCCATGCCGTAAGCCAAAATTTCCTCTCCTTTGTTACAATTGTTGTCTTTAACCCCCTCATAGCAGGTCGAAAATTGGGTTCGTTCATCACTAGACATAAAGTTTGCCCCATAGAACTTTCCAAATTGTCGGAAGTGTTTTAGAAGTGGGAATAGTACCCCTTCTTGCATGTGAGGTTAAATGATTTGGGCATGCTCTTTAGACTCATTGGCAAATAATTGAGTGAATCCCAAAAGTGGAGATTCTCCACAACCATACTGAGAATTTTGCTACCGTCCATTATCAATTGCGGGGCCCATCTCATTTCAAGAAACCTTCTAAGAAGAAACTGTGCGTCATATCGACTAGAGTTGTGTGAAATAACATAAACCTTATCCGCGAATGAACGGGACTGCCGGAGATAGTCAATAAATTTACCTACGGGATCTTGCGTGAACATATGGACATGCTTCCCACACTGTTCACAATCGACACTCAAATAATCCACAGCTTCACATTTAGAACACATTTGTTGAGCACATATAAGTTTCGGTACGTGTTCAAAAGACCCATCACGCTTCTCAATGTCTTGTGTGCACTCCGTTTCGAAGAAAACGTACAAAATCTTTTCCGCCAACTTGCTAGGCTTCTGTGGAGCCACGTAGCAAAAATGTCCTGAAAGTTGTTTCTTATTACATATATTACAATATTTCTTAAAACATTCGTGCTTGGAACCAGCTGTTACCGAATAACTACAATTTAGACATATTTTTCTCCACTGACATACTAGCTTGGCTTTCAATTTGAGAGTTAAATGAACCTGAAAACGTTTCCTAGTGAGAAACCGTCTGTTTTATGTGCTAAAATATTTGTCTTGACCCTTGGTACAAGGTGGTTTAGCAGTAAACAGGGAGCAAACTTTGTCACATTTGTGCGTATTGTCGTATAATGTATCGCACCCTCTACATATGTACTTTTTCGCCATAGCATAGCATAGGCTGGTGATTACATTGTAGTGCACATTGTCCCGATCATATTGTAAATGTAATTTTTTGGCCTAAAGTAAATTTCCACTAAACATAACCCTATAGGGATTCAAAACATCAAACTCTATAATTTTGTAGTCCGAAAGTTGGTCTTGAAAATGCCGAAGTTACTCAAAGCTTCTGCCGTTAGACAGATCCACACCGGAATCCTTCAGGAGATCTTCAACAGGTTTTTTCAAGCCTTTGCCATCCCTATATGATTGGTACTTTGGGTCACCATTAACACTAGCCATAGCGATAATAAGTGCATAAGCCAAACAATTGAGAGCCGACTTAACTGTAACTATACTATTTTTAATTGCTCTCATCACATTTAATAACCGCCCCTTTGTCCTAACTCCACTGTTAGCAGCCGGCATCCTTACAAGGTCCAGATGCACTTCGAGAAGGTCACTCAGTCCAAACCTTGCATTGCTCTGAATAACCTTCCCGAGTACGGCCCAGACAACATCAGGTTTGAGCTGGTCGCGGTCACGCAAACTAATGCCAACCATTTTATCCTCTACGTTCTCATTTTTGCGGATTCTCAAACCCACCAAATCTCTACCTGGCAAGTCATTGACTAGGTTATCTGTCAATGCGGTAAAGCGTTCCTTTAGATAGGTACCAGGGTTTTGCTCTTCAACCGGAGAACTAAAAACCTGATTAGCATACTGCGCCCGGTCGCATTAAATTTTGGAAAAAATTTTGAGGTATCATCGAAAATCATAAAAGGTACCTGTTCCGACAACGGGTTGCTCCTACTAGTAGAGGCTATTTCCTCCCTGCTTACAGAGCGGGTATGAGCAGATGGAATAGCTCTCTCCCTACTAAGAAACACTTTCCTGGCTATTATATTTTGATTAGTAATAATACCACTTACTTGAAATGAATTATTAAACGAAGACTGCTGCAGGCAACTCAGTAGCGCTGACTACGACAGGTCTCAAACTCAGTACCGTTGACAAAGCACACTTGGTAATGAAGCAGAAATCTTCACAATGCAGAAGCAGAATTCAGAATATTAAAGTAGGGGTCGCGTATGACAATTTATAGCTCACCCTAATGGCTTTTGAGAACGTTATCTCTCTAATGGGTTTGGCGTGAGGTGTTGAAAATTACAAGTCCGCTAAATGACCTCTAACACTATTAGATACGGCCTGAGGCATGTACAGTTGTCTAAGTTGGTTTGTGACGTTATTTTTCCAAATGAATTTTAATGGCTTTTGCCCGAAACGCTGCACTCTCTTCCCCGAAATTAACTCTGCTGAAGAACTTGTGTTCATGTTGAAACCTGCTTGTGCCCGAAGGAAATACCAGAATCGGTGGTCTTGCCCGCTCTCGCGTTTGAATGTAGCGTGCTATAACAATCATATTGAATGAAGTTAGGTTATAAATTAAGAATACCAAATTTATTTATTACAATCCCATAAATCATACATTGTATGTTTCTATAAAATGTATTTATTTCCCCTATACCCGCAATCTTTAAAAAAAGAGTGCTCGTTAAAGTCACTGGATTCGAACGTTAAGCAGATCAAACCCAGTCCGCAATCTTACCGCTTCAGCCAGCTCTACGAGAAACACAATGTCGTTTAAATTTTAATTTAAAGTAAGCCTACTGGTAGCCATATTGGAAAATGGTGGACTTGATACGTAGGTTAGTAGAAATTTAAAAGTAGCGCGCAGGTAGCCACATTGAAGAAAAAAGGCGGAAAGCGCCTATTCAATCTTAAAGTTAGTTAGGTTTAATTTAAAAATACCGCTCAGGTAGCCATATTGAAAATTTTAAATTTCGCACGCTGGTAGACATATTGGAAAATGGCGGCTATTAAAGTTAGAACAAATTTAAAATTGGCGCTCTTTCAAAATGGCGCATTTGAAATTTAGGTTTAATTTAAAAATACCACGCCGGTAGCCATATTGAAAAATGGCAGACATTAAATTTACAACAAATTAAGAAATACCGCGCCAGTAGCCATATTGAAAAATGGCGGACTTTAAAGTTACGTTAACGCCCATTCAAAATAATAGCTGGCGCCATACGGTCTACCAAAATTAGGTCACCCGCCATACATCTGGCATAACTAGGTCATCCGCCATATTTGTTTACATACTATGTCATTTGTTTACATCATGCGACAAGCGCCATATTTGTTTACATATAAGAGGCTAAGGTTAGTTTAGGCGCCATACTGTCTAGAATTATTAGGTAATCCGCCATGTTTGTTTGCGTACTACGTCATTTGCTTACAAGTTTAAAGTTAGTTTAGGTGCCGTACAGTCTGGCATAATTAGGTCATCCAGCATCTTTATTGACATACTACGTAATTTATTTACGTATCAGGGGCTAAAGTTAGGTTTATTTACACCACGTGACCGCCTGGGTCAAAGTTATCCGCCATATTTTTTGACAAGCTACGTCATTTGTTTACATACAAGAGGATAATGTTAGGTTTATTTGCACAACGTGACCGCCTTGGTTAAGATCGTTCGCCATATTTTTTACATATGACGTCATTTGTTTACGTATAAGAGGCTAAAGTTAGGTTTATTTACACCACGTGACTGCTTTGGGCAAGGTCGACCGGTATATTTGTTTACATACTACGTCACTTCGGGTCTAGAGGTCATTGACTCCTCCGCCATGTTTGTTTACGTCACGTGACTGTGACGTCATTTCCGGCGGTAAAAGGGATGGCTATCTACTAGTGACCAATATCAGAGTTGCTACTCTGTAAGCTGTCTAGTGTTTTGTCCAAATCATTAAGTTCGTTTATTTTGGCTGTACCGTACGAAGAATGTATTATTGTACCACCCAAGTTTAGTAGTCCTTTCCTACGATCTAGCCAGGGCACAACTTGTTGAATAACGTGGAGATTTATTTCTAGCGCGTCCAACAACGATGCAACATGTTTCAATTCCAAAACGGGAGTAAATTCTGTCTTTCGTTCTTCAATCAAACGTACGTCTGTCCGTATTGAATAATTGCTTCGTCATAGACATTCGTGTTAAGATTTACTGCAACTCGCCAGGCATCACTAAACATTATTATGTCTTACTCTTAAAAAAATGCGACGCAGTAATTTAGGGGTCCAACATGGCGCTCTGCCAGAAATGCGCTCAGAAGATCTCCTGTAAGAAACGAGATTTTAGCGTCATATCAGCAATTTAAAATCTTGTGTAACAAAAGGTAATACCAAGCCGCAACTAGTCGGATTTGCGCTCTGTGTTAAGTTGTCTTATGGCGTAACTCGGGCTCTTAATCGAGTGATGGGCGGTTCCCCTCTCGTGGGTTGTAAGGCTGGTCTTGACCTCGGCGTTGTAGCAGGAGCATAAGTGGGATCAAAACGTTCAGAGTTGGGGGTGTCCCTTGTCTGGTTGTCGGGAGTGCCGAGAATTTTATCGGACAAAATTATTAATTCCAGGTCGTCTTGTTGTTGAGCGGGTTGTACTAACAGAAAGGAGCCAATTCTAATTTCGCCTTCCTCTTCAACCTTTCTTTCTGCCCGCGTCGGCCATCTTCTGCGAGTCCTCCTCTCCCGTTTCCGACTAGGTTTTACTTCCCGTGTGTCGGAATAAGAGGCACTTTCCAACCTATTCACGTGAACAATTAGTTTTTTGTTACTGTGATCCAATAATTTATAATTCAAATCAGAAATTTTAGCAGTGATCTCAAACGGGCCAGACCATGGTTTTACGGCAGGGTTGTACAAATGAGCCTGATCTCCTGCCTCGAAAGTGTGCAACTTAGCGCTTCGATCGCATAACCGGTTGTTATTTTGGTGTATTTTCCGGTTGGCTTTATTTTTCGCCACTGGCACGAGTCACATCTACGAATGTACTCTTCTATTAACCTCCTCATACCAGGCCAACAATAATTAAGACGGATTAGTTCTATGTTCTCTTTATGACTTGATAAGCCACACAGAACGGATCGTGGTTTTCTTTGATGACTGTCTGCATCCAAGTTGCTTGCCACGAGGTTGGCGCTTATATATGCCACCCATATTGTCCCGAAAAACTCGCACTTTTTGGAAATGGTGCCAGGGTTGCGCTCAATACAGAAATCATCTTTGTCATTTTCGCAGCGAAAGCTCTCTCTATCCACAATATTTGCAAGCGTAACAGCGCCTACGTGTTTGCTCAGTGCATTTGCGTGGCCTATTTTAATTCCCAGTCTGTGCTCAACCACGAATTCCAACTCAGACAATTTGAGAGACCATCTCAAAAGGCGAAGTTATTGTCAGCGAAATTTCGCATTAGAACAGAGCCGAGTGATCGTTTCTGACCACAAATCGCTTGCCATAGAGGTAGCAGTGGTAATATTTAGCCGCCCATGCTAAGGCTAACATTTCGGCCTTTGTCGCCGAATAATCCCTTTCCGCTGTGTTCATCTAACTGCTGGCATAGGCAATGGTCGTTCCGCGCCGTCTTGAACCTGAGACAGTACGGCCACAACTGCCAGCTTGGAGGAGTCAGTCGTCAGGATGAACGGTAAATTTAAATTCGGGTAGGTGAGCACTGGGGCGTTGCAAAGCTTATCCTTCATCCCTTCGAAAGCCTCTTGCTGACTAGGCCCCCACACAAATGGTTGCGTCTTCCTACTCAGCGACGATAAGAGCTTCGCCACTTCCGCGAAATTTGGTTTTAGCCTACGGTAAAAAGCGGCTAAACCCACGTATGCCCTAACGTCCTTAGAACTTTTCGGTACTCGGTATTTCTGAACTGTATTCACTTTATCCGCGGAAGCAAACACCCCGTACCTCGACAACACGTAGCCGAGATACTTCACTCCGGGTCGTGCGAATTCGCTTTTTGGGGATGTAATTGGAGGTTCGCTTTTTCGAGCCTCTGTAATACATTTTCTAAGCGCTGGGCATGTTCTTCTGCCGTGTTTGAAAACACTATGAGGTCATCAAAAAAGACCCAGCATTCAGGTCCCACTAAGTCCTTCAGCACTACGTCCATGAGCCTCTGGAAGCCGCGGGACTATTTGACAGCCTTTAAGGCATTCTATTAAATTCATAGTGCCCAGACGGGACTTGAATGCAGTACGTTCGCGGTGTTCTTCCTAAATGCTAAGTTGCCAGAATCCGCTGTAGCAGTGAAGTAGTGAGAATTATTTGGAGCTGAAAAGTTTTGCTGTGGTTTCTTCGAATACGGGAGCGGGTACGAATCAAATTTCTTCACCGAGTTAAGAGCGCGAAAATCTACGCAAAATCTAAATTTAGATTTGCCATCAGGGCTCGGTTTCGGTACCAGAATGGCCGTAACATATTTTATACTTGGACTTTCATTTCGTCGCGTAAAGTATCTGTTGAACGATAATATCTGTGCCCTTAAAATCATTAGCCTCCTCATCGTGAAATAGTTGTGCATATCTTAACAGGACGGGCTGTAATGTTTGCTTCTCTTCATGTGACAAATGATCAAATTTATTTCGCAACAATTTCTCATACAGGGCCTCGTTTCTTTTCTTCCTGTGCGGCTTCGTGGGTTTATATGTGTCAGTATTAGTGCAGTCTACTAACGACTCGGAAACTCCCTCAGCTACGCCAAGTACTGTAGACTGGGTGAGGGTCAGTGTTTCTCTACTGAAGTTCGCTATCATAACGTAAACACAAATTCTATGTAGCTCCGACTGACTGCAGCAGGGCTGTGCTTCCGTACCGTAGGTTTCGGTTGTGCCCGACTTGACCGTGAAAGCGTTCGAGCAGGGAGTATTCCCTCTACGGGGAGCTGAGGGGGCTGCACACAAATGAGTGGAGGGACACATTCTCCTTTGTCAGTCTCCAAATTTCCCAGGATAACTTGTCGGCACCTGGGCGCTACGACCACATTCTCGTTAGCTCTAACAAGCCATGTTTCATACAGTTGGCAATCGTCTCAGAGTGGAGACCGGCGGAGAGCTGCTCGTCTAAATGCCGCGTATCCTGTTCGCTGAGCAGGGGGCTACGTCCCGCTTTAAATTCTGTAAAGATTTATGTGCGTTATAGTTCGCTGTACCCTTGCGGCGCCCTTCCAATGTCAGCCAGGGACATTTTTCCACTCTCGAAATGTGACCTTCTCTAGACCCTTCATATCGAGGGCTTCCCCAGTCACGCCGTGAGGTTTCGTCTGAGTAATTTTCACGCCACGTCTCGACACTGCAGGCTGCAGTATCGGAAGAAGTTACCGATGCGGTTCGGCCCACATTATTAAAAAGGATCGGCTTTCGGTTTATTATCCGAGGTACTTGATCAGGGTGGAATCCGCCATCCAGGTTATATTGCGGTCCTTTCTTTGCCCCTACGCTATTCGGTGTTGTTCGGCGGCGGGCCTGATACTCCCGGGACCCCCTTAAAAAATAACGTGTTGAAGTCAGTGCTAGAGTGAGCCGAAAGAAGCGTGTTGATGCAAGAAGGATTTGTTTTCGGCCCGGGTACTACTGATACTTTAAATTCGGCATTTCGCCACGGTGCGGCCAGGTTGTTACGCACTAGTTGAGTCAGGTATGGCATTCCCTCCGAAGCCACCCCTTCGTTAAGCCTATACCTGCCGTCGTCCAGTCAGGTATCGCTGTCCCTCCGTAGCCACCCCTACGCTATGTTCAGACCACGTGATCATTGAATGAAATAATGTGGCGTGGCTAAGGCGCGAACTTTAAAATATGTTTAATTTGAAAGTCGACCGTTTTCCGAAATGGCAGGCAGCGTACTAGATTTTAAATTAAACGTAAATTTAAAGTCGGCCATTTTCCAATATGGCGGCCAGCGCGCTAAGTTTGAAATAAACTTAACATTAAAGTCCGCTCCATCTTACAATATGGCGGGTAGTGCGCTAACTGTGAATTATGTGGACGCTGTGCCTCTCGCTCCGGTCGGATTTACCCACCATGCCGTCGAGAGATTACTGGTGAAGTGTTCAAGCGCCCAGTCACACCTATAACCCTCGCATACAGTTCTGATATAAGGGCATTCTATAATGCGCTCGCTCGTGAGAACTTAAACGCGTCATTAATCACGCGCCCAAGAACATGACTTTCTGATGCTTGCATGGTACTCGGGGCAGGTTTGGCTCTCCGAGGGCGATAACTTTTAAATGAAGCCTAGGTGTAAAATCAGCGAATATACAATATGGCTGGTAGCGCGCTTTCTTTCAATGGAACCTTCCCAGCCCGAATTCCGGTTCGAGGGAAATGACCGATGAGGAGGGGGAGGAGGAATTCCGCCGTATGGATTGGGGTGCCCCCTCGTGCATGAAACGTAATGGTGAAGCCGTGCACGGGTAGAAAAATTTGGGATCAAATATGGTAGCAATACCGAATTATGGTGACATATGCTAGTCCTAAATGATAGAAAACACACATAAGTTATCTTTCAATGTACATACACATACATACATCACATGCCACAGGACGACAGTAAATGATTACATCATAACACTCGTGTTTTGGTTTAAAAGAAAAAACAGTTCTGAGTTTTGTTGAAGGGTCTATTACATAAATCACACCACCAATTTTCTCTTTCGTCGCGCAACGTCGCAATAGCCTCCTCTAGGCTGGCGCAGATCGTTGAGTTCGTTGTGGACCAGTAGCGTTCAGGAGGAATTACAGAGTCAATGTGAAATCTGTAGTGTTTGGCCATCTTTTCCGTACAAAAGTACAATTGAATGATGAAAATGTAAGTGGAACCAGCTTATCTTAGGGAACAGTATTCGATTCCACTGCATAAAGATATTGGTGATATAATGTTCTGCCAGTCAGTGTGAATTGTGATAAATTGAAACTGATATGGAAAACTGATTGGGAAGCCAAACTTCGGAGTAACGGTGGCTGTCGTAAGTACACATTACAACCGCACGAGCGTTCGTAGGAACTTTAGCCTAGGAACGGTTGTAGTATGAGCCGGAATTCCTGCAAACACACAACGCACAGTTTATCTGATGTCCATCCACCGCTAACATCTCTATAATGAATCAGATAGAGGAATGTTGGTGTGTCGAGGGGAACGCAATCTATATCGTACATCTTAACAGCAAATGCACATATATGTTTCCAAATAAACTGTTCCAAATTTATGCTAGATTGGGATCCGCACTGTTCAGATACATCGAGAATGGTAATTTGAAAGGAAACAGGCACACCGTCATGTGTAAAGTCATAGATGGAATAATCGGGGAATCTTTCATATACTAGCCATTCGGTTAGACGGAACCTGAAAGGTCCGATATCAAATTAATGACATTTTATGTAGGTGTTGTCTAGGATAGTGAAGTCTGTTCTAGTAAATTAAAGTCCCCCTACGACACGTCTCGTACGGTAATATGAATTGAGTACACCGGCAATATAATCAGGGTAAATTCCCGTAATAGCACAACAGATATCCAGTGCGCAAAATGTTTGTAACATTTGATTCACAAAGCGTAAATGATCGAACCTCGTGGGAGTGAAATGTGGTAACCAAACGGCGTTCCCTGCTCCATTCACCAAGAGGTGTTGAGTCTCAAACAGACTGTTCGACCCGTCAAATGCTATGCCGTGAGATCGCGTGTGTGGTGGGGGTTACCTGCTAAAACAAAAGAGTGTATTTAATAAAGGCTCTAGTACTCTATTCCCAATAAGTATGATTTGGAGGTCTCACACAAGCCCTTAAATACGATATTTAGTGAGACCGCTTTAGTATTAATGTTGTCCATATCATCATCGGAAATCACCGCACAATATCTTTTAGGTAAGAATAATTTAACTGTTCGTGCTTCAGATTCCCGTATGGAAAGCAAGACAGTTGGTACGTATTTAGTGGCCATTCTCTTAGCATTGACACTACGATACCGTTTATTAATTTCCAAAGAGCTGACATTGACTGTACCGTATACAGTATCCTATTTAGTGTGTTTCCCTAGATCCATTGTCTGCAAGAAAAGTAAGTGGAATTTCAGTTTTCTGTTACCAAAGCAGAACCAACTCATTGTTTGACGTAAGTAGAAGAAGTATGTAAAAAATGATAAATACATCAAGGATGTACGTGACGTTTCGGGTAAACGCCTGTCGTGTGAAGGCGTATCCCTGAAACAAACAAGAAAATGACATCAGCATCCGTCGGCAATGAATATAAGGTCGCATGTACGTGACAGCAACAATGTGTGGGGTTCCAAAGCCTCAGAAACCTAAGTATTATTCTAACTACAGTTGTGATAAGTGATATAAGTGTTTGTAAGTGTTATACCTAAATAGCTGTGTATCTTATTATAGAGAAAACATCATGGCTCGCAGATTTGAGAGATTAGACACAATTACGGAACAGTACGTGCGGTAGAATGCTGTAGGAAAGCAGCTTACTGTGTGTTTAATACCTTTTCCGGATAATACGAATCCTGTAGTACATTTACTAGCCAGTGTGAACGATCTGTTTGAGCACGCTTTACGCGATGTAGACGATAGCGATATGGTGGGAATAACAATTCAGAATCAGTTAAATCAAAATGACAATCCGATCGGAATTATTTTTAGACGGAAAGATCAGTTATCCGGCTGCGTAAGACGTAATGTTTGAAGGTCTGGTCGAATATTCTAAACGAATCAACCTACTGTACGATGACGACGAAAGACATTATCTTGTGTTCGCCAAACTTACTGGGGCAAAGGCTAAGAAGTATGAATTAAAGGGTGCCACAAATCATTTACACGAGAAATCGCCTCACGTCTGCGCCCAGACGTGTGGCGATTGCATGGCCAGCCCACTGCGTGCGTCCTGCGACGTTCGAATTCCCTGCACCGAATCTAACGGGCATTTTAGAAGCTCTACCTGGTATGACAACCACAAGCAGCGCACAATGAACAAGAAATCAGTATGTGAGCGTAAGTGGTGTTGCGCGATGTGTGGATGGCTCGTGACGCTCAGAAATCACGAATGTAACAAGCGGTTCTGCGAGAACTTTAAGGAGAATAGAAACGTGGGTCACCTGTGCTATATGAGACCCCTGAAGAACGCGTTGCCCTCCACAGTTGATAAGGTACTATATGTATTCTATGATTTTGAGACAAGCCAAAATACCGGTACACGGACGAGGCTAAATTACACGTACGTATTCCCGTCTGCGTGCAAAAATTCTGTTCTCGTTGCGAGGACGTGGAAGACGGAGACTGCGTGCTTTACGGTAGGAGGAAGCATTCGCTCTGGCAATATCCAGTCGGGGACCTGCATTCATATCTAACCGAATCACGCCCCTGGGCCAATGAGATCGTCGCTTTAGCACACAACGCCAAGGCGTTTGACCGGAATTAATAATAAACGGACTGAAGATAATGTCTATGAAGATGGAGCACCAGGTCTTTCAGGATAGCATGTCCTTCCTCCCGTGCCCTTTGCGTAAGCTGCCTGATGCGTTCGGTCTTACGCCCTCCAAATCGTGGTATCCTCACTGTTTCAATACTGAGGAAAACCTAAAGTACGTAAGTCCCATGCCCGACGTCTCGTATAATTGTGTGAATGAGATGGGAGAGGAGGAGAGGCAGGAATTTCTCGCGTGGTACGACGACAGTCGGAAATCGAAGGAGCCGTTCGACAACAGGCGCGTGCTTGTAAAATACATTCAAGATGACATCACAGTCTTAAGAGAGGCGTGCCGAGTGTTTGGGCGTGAGTTCATGCACATAGGGAATATAGAAGTATTTCCCGAGTCAATAACGTTCGCGTCGGTATGCAGTAAGGTCTAACGTAAACGATTCGTGCAGCCTGACACTATTGGGCTCATACCGACAGGACAGTACACTTGCAATAACAACTATAGCATGAAGGCCTTAATGTGGCTGCTGCATATGCAACCGAATGACGGGGTGAAGGTAATGCATGGGCGCAACGGTCAGGAGTACAGACTGCCCGAATTGCCCCGCTTCAGTTAAATAGTTATTGCCCCGAAACACGTAAAAGGTACGAGTTCGTTGGGTGTTATTAACATGGTCATACGTGTCAGCCGTTCCCTGACGCCAGCATCTTGTGACGTGATACGCTAGTGGAACGCTATGAACGATCGATGTCGCGTCTCGAGCAGATAACGTGAGCGGGATACCTAGTCAAGTTGCAATGGGAATGCGAGTTTAAGGAAACAGAGAGGCCTTAAAGCTCGCGCATCGCGCAGTAACACAAAGGCCGCTGTGTCCCCGTGATGCCCTGTACGGAAGTCGAGCTGAGGCCATGCGTCTCCACTACATGGCACGGAAAATTGAATCTTTGCAATATGTGGACGGCATATGACTCTAAACCTACATATGCAAGTATTTCAAGTTCGCCGTGGGTCATCCAGTCATTCAAGTTGGATACGCGTGTAAGGAAAAGGAAGCGTGCCTACGTATGGACGGCATGATCGAAGGTTCGATCGTTCCGCCTGAGAGGTTGTATCATGCTGTGCTCCCATTCGGATACAAAAATAAGTTCATATACTGCCTGTGTAGAACATGCGTCCACACTTCCTCCTCTGAGGAATAATGTGAGAAAATCGAGGATGATGAGCGGGCCCTCACCGGTACGTGGGTAATGGGCGAGTTCAGTTTGGCCGTGAAAAGGGTTATGGGATACTCGAGATCTATGAGATCTACGAGTATCAAGTGACCCATAACAGCCAAGAAACAGGCGAGTGGGGACTTTTCGTCGACTACAGAAATACATTTTTGAAACTGAAAGCGGAAGCGAGCGGTTATCCCAGCTGGGTGCACTATCCCGAAGACGAGGAGCGGCACGTTTCATCTTTTGGACGAGTGAATGGATATGGCTAGATAAAGACGCAATCATGTAAAACGCCGCAAAACAAGGGTCTGGCCAAACTCTCTCTCAACTCCATGTGTGGGAAATTGACAGAGAGGAACGATGGGACTATAACCACAGAGCCCAAAGAACTGTACGGATTTCTAGCCACGCCGGGCATCGAGGTGATGAATCTCGTATTTGCCAACGACGACTAATTCTGGATTTCGTGGAAGTACGGGGCAGAGGAACACGTGCTTAGTCTGCGACATACGAAAGAGGTAATAGGAGCTTACATCACCGGAGAGGAAATGATCTATCTGTGTCAGTGGCTCTACCTGTTGCGAGGGAACGCGATTTATTGTGAGACGGATGCGGTGATATATATTCTGCCGGGAGATGAACCCAACTTATTGAAACGGGGTACAAATTGCGGGATATGTCCTTCGAATTGCGCCCCAGAATCTACATCGGAAATTGTTGAGTGGTGGGCCATAGAACTACGCGTACATTGTGCTCGATACTGTGACTGGAACGGTCGAAAAAGCGCCTCTAATGTCTGGGGTATAACCCTTAATTTGAACGCGTCGAATTTGGTAAATTTTGAAGTCATCAGGGACATGATTTTCAGAGGGAAGGGTTGGAACCTACCGCCGTGAATGTACATACCGAGAAGAAGATTAAGCTTAAGAGGAAGGGGGGAGAATCTTATCGATTGTCACCGAACACGAATATAAGATATACAGAATTTCATTTTTCAAGCAACGGCGATTAGGTGACAATACGTCCGTCCCGTTCGGGTATAAATAGGGGAGGATGAGTAGGGGAGAGTTTCGTGTCATAGCCTGAGCATACATGAGTGATGATCTTCAATTCAAGCATCCGTTCTCGTGTATAGTAGACGGAACTAGCAGTTCGGACAAACCTTCATTTTGAATACGTATGCTACAGAAACTCGACGCCCTCTGCACCGAACGACAATTCGGCGCCTTGTATAATTTGCTGTTACGGCGAGAAGACCGTTGTTCTGGCGCGTCAAGAGTTTCCCTGAAACATCAAATATAACAAGGGCGTACCGGAGAATTTTGGTGGTCCTGGTGTCAAACCGTTCCTCGTGATCCTAGACGATTTGTTAAACGACATTTATTCTAAACAAATGTGTGAGTTATTTACGAGAGGCAGTCATCACAGAAATATAAGCGTGATTTTTATTACGCAAAATCTGTTTCATCAGGGACGCTATTGTAGAGATATTTCACTGAATGCACATTATCTGGTTGCGTTGTAAAACGTCGGAGATCAGAAGCAGTTCATGTACTTGGCCCGTCAAGTGTATACCGAAGATAGTATTGGGATATATGACGCCTAACTGGATGCGCCACAACGACCTCACAGATACCTAATCTTGGATCTGACACAAGATACGAATGACGGTCTGCGGCTTCCAACCAACATATTCCCGACACAACATCCACCGCTCGTCTACTCCGATATAGGCGATGTAGCGCGTGACATCGAATTATCACGCCCTTCACGTGCTCAAGACAGCCGAACCGAGATTGCATAAAGTCCTAATAACGAATTGTAACAAAGAACTCGTCAATTATATTACCGAGTGTGTATTGAATGTCCTGAACCGCAATATCAAATTGTCAGTTTGTAACACTAGCAAGCTACACAAATACAAGGCCGCCCTTCGCAAGGTCGCCGATAGGCACGTGCCTATCTTGGGCAAGATGTGACTCAGAGTTCAGCGCGGTTGATTTATTTGCCCCTAGTTGGTGCTATTTTACCAACGATTGCTAGCCTCACTTTTATGCCTGATAAAGGTGTTACGTAAGATGTTCCTCGTCCCAGCCGATCATTACCAAAGGGCAAACGAAGTCGTCGCCCCTCATCTTCGCCTCACGAACGGAAAAGTAGTAGAGGCAACAAAGACCATCCGTATCGCGATGGCGTTTAGCCCCTATTTGAGAAACCGAAATGACGGAGTGTCTAATCCACGTTACGACGTAACTGGATAAATTTTTAAAATTACAACTACTAGGAGATTATACAATAACCGCGCCTGACCGTCGCTCTTCTCGACCCTGCGGTAGATTTTGTCCGCAACAACGGCGACGGCGAAGAAGAAAAATGGTACATCGAAGCATGGCAAAATATAATTTAGAAGTCTGTGGACGCCATCAGAGCCTGGTTAGAGAAACAGAATGACTGTACGCTTCACAGACCGGTGAGGTAGCGTTTCGCAAATAATCCATATACCGTGACTAACGAAATGAACGTGTGGGAATGCGATCTTCTGGATGTACAGGCCTACGCAAAATTCAACGAAAATCACATATATATTCTGTCGCTTATAGAGGTATTCTCGGAATTTTTACATAAGATCCCCGTTAAGACAAAGAGTGAGTCTTTCATTGCCTTGGCGTTTCGGTCCATATTCGATGTTCCCAAATATTCGAGACGACGTACCATATGGGTACGAACCGATAAGGGCAAGAACATGTTCCGGAACGAGGGGACCATACAGTTTCAGGTGTGTCGGAGCCCCGACTTAAAATGTGCAGTTGTGGAACGCGTGCATCGCACGATTCGCGATAGACTATACTAATAATTCACAAATAAAAATAGTTAGAGATATATATCGATGTTCTGCCTAAATTTGTCAACGCCAACACTGATACGGTTCACTCGTCAACTGGTATGGCGCCCACGCGAATCACGAATTCGAA
>Ga0131853_10008310_pt1 | contig 18907 bp, 10 predicted proteins | sample TergutLab28metaG_FD_92764 | JGI IMG/M metagenome (GOLD analysis project Ga0131853, IMG submission 92764) | Labiotermes labralis P1 segment gut microbial communities from Petit-Saut dam, French Guiana - Lab288 P1 (version 2) (version 2) | ecosystem: Host-associated > Arthropoda: Insects >...
TACACCAGCATTCCTCTGGCAACTCCAAATATTGGGTAAATCCAATGTTTGCAGGACAGCAGCTACAGTGACTTTTCTATGTAGCTAAGTGGTCTAAACTGAACGTTGAACAAGGTCTAGTGAAATTTCTCCTGAAGACTCAACTAAAAAATTTGAAAAATCATAACTCCAGCTACAGTTTCCACAGATAACATTTCCAACAAACAGCGCAAATGCAATACAACAATAGGACAGCCATTTATTGCCGCCATCTTCTGGTACAGTTCTTAACAACTACAGATGATCCACATTCTTATTGCTCTCTGTCTTTCTCTCTCTCACCACACACACACACACACACACACATACACAGGAGGCAGAGGTACAGCTCTACCCATACTTGACCACAGCACTGGATGGGGGTGGGTAGTCAATGCCACATCCTGGCTGCTTTAACCTGGGAAAGAGATGCCATACATATTGTACAGGAAGCTGGGTGGGTACAGAAAATACTTCCTCCACAGGGGTTTGAACCCTGGATTCTTAAGCCCATAGCAAGTCACCACCCTGCTGGCCCCACTCCCCTCTCCCTCTCCACCACACACACACATATGCACAAACACACAAAACACAAACCACAGACTAATCCACTATGAGCTGGCTGCAGTTCATGAACATGTTCTATACAAACTGTACAAAATATGTCCTACCACAGCCCAATTTGACCGCATTATCAAGCTCAGTGAACTGAAACCTTGATCATGTTGTGTGCCAGCATTACAAGTTTGAACTGCTGTAGAGTTTCAGTCCACATGTCAATCTCAGCTGGTTTGGTTGTGTTTTGATGAAAAAAGGCGTTATTCAAAATGTCTTTTAACATTTACATATCAGAAATATACTCACAACCATTGTGTGTATGGTGTCTGCAATGGAAATAGTAACCATACGTGCATACAAAGCCCAGGGGCTTGGTCACCCAGATAAGAAAATTTGGTACAGTGGTGCCTAACATTTTCAGCACAATTACCACACCTTCTTTTTCCTTCTGTACAAAAGTGTGTGTCAGTTCACACGCAACAAGCAAAAAAGTGCCATATAACAGTGATTTCCACAGGTATCTACAAAATGTGGGTTCTTGGCATGGTACTTGCTTCAAGTCACCCCTCTGGCACTGGGAATTTGGTAGTCACTCCTAAATTTTTGGAAAATTTGTGGATCCCTAACCATAAGACTACTGGGGGTTTAATTGGTCACTGGGTCAAAATTCTAAGTCCTCATTTCATCAACACAAAGCAGCAGTACTGTGAACAACATTATACCATTTGGCAAAATAGTTAACAAAGTTCTTATAACATCAGGATCATAAACCTGAAGAAGTGAATGACAGGAAACACAACACAGGCAATGTACTTTCAAATACAAGAACAGAATTAACAGACGTATTAGTATACCTTTATGTAGCTGCTATCTAGAGCTACTGATTTTCTAGCATCGTCTAGAGCATCCCTGTATTGATGTAGCATCATGTAGCAAGCAGAACGATTTCCATAGTACGCTGATGAGTCAGGACACAGCTCTGAAACAATTTCCTAACAACAATAAAATCTGTTGCTGCAAAGCTGCTATTTACTTATGCTACAGGATTTCAGAATGTCAGAGTCCTAGAAACTACTGAGACCATACCTTACAAAAATATTAACACAAAACAATATGCATGTATGAACAGCCAAAAACATTAACATACATATAGAAAAAATTCACACTGAAGCTCCCAGTCTTCTTAGATGTGACACTGCGTCACATGGAGTAGTTCCTCACACTTCAATCTTCAAGATCACTCTCAATTTTTGTTGGGCTGCTTGACCCCAAGGATGAACACACTACAATCCTTCCAACTACTCACCCAAAGACAGTATCAGATCCCAAAACTGCCATGAAAACTTCATATCAAAAAAAAAAAAATTACAGTAGTTACATGATATTACATTTATTCTGCAGCCCCAATATGCCTGCTACAAATGTGGCCTACACACACACAGACATATACATAAACTGTCACATATGAGAAATTAAAATGGCAATACTAAAAATCAACTCCTTGCAGCAGAATCCTTCCCAACCTACTTCCTTAACATTCTTTTCAATATTATAGTCCCAACTCAGACAATGCTGTCTAAAGTAGGTCATATAAATTAGACATCACAACCAATTTAGTCAATAAGAAAACAGGTCAGGGCCCCTAAGAAATGTTGTCTTCTGTCACCCCAACTAGGTTTGTACAACAGAGTTCAAGTTCCTTCACTCACTCACTCACTCACACACAAATCTCCCCAGTCGTTATGCCAAACAAAAAATTTAAGACTACACAGTTCTAAGTCAAAAGATTTTGTTATGCTGTGGACAACAAACAGTAACTCAGGAAGAAATACCTCCTTTACTGGGGACCCTGAAGGATATGTAAAAGAAACACTCTGGAAATGGGCACCTCTCTCTATAGGGGCCCCATTGGGGAGCCTGGAGGTAGGTTCATTTACCAGTGACTTTGACAGACAGTAAAAGAGCACTGTGAAAATGGAGTCTCTCTCTTTATGGGAGCTCTGTGAGGGGAACCTGGAGGGAGGGCTCCTTTATTGGGAACTCTGCAAGCTACGTACGACATGTCAAGGAAGGTTATTGCAATGCAGCATCTCTCTCCTTATAAAGGCTCTGTGAGGAAACGTGGAGAGAGGGCACCTAAACTGAGGACTCTGAGAGACATGTAATGGAAGGCTCTGGAAATGGAGCATTTCTTTTATAGGGGTCCATAAGTGGAACCTCAGGCACTTAGCAAGGGTGGGCTCGGCCAATATGTTTATTGGACTAGGCTACTGTTCTTTAACAGGATACAATCCAGGGTTACAGTCTCCCTACTGGACACAACACCCTGAGAAGTCTTCTCTACATAAGAGGGGTGATTGACAGTCTCTTATGTAAGAGGCATGGGGCAGAGGAGGAAACCTCAGCTCATGCTTCACGTGTGTGTCAAGCATTGGTGACAAACATACCTATTTGGGTTCCTTTTTCTTGGACCCTGAAGATGTTTAAAGTCTAAGCTAGGGGCAATCTGAAACTATTAAAGGAACAGGGCTCTCATGACATGGACATCAGTTTAAGGGGCATAAAGGGCCTATCAAAAAGGCCTAAGTGCACCAGGACCAAAAGGGATTGAACCCACTTACTACTGCAATCTATTCTATTCAGATACAAACACTATAAAATCTTGTTTTTCTCCTGAGCTGATAAAACATGTCACTACTTGAATCTTCAAATCATCAAGTAATTGTTGCACAAGACACTTACAGGATTACAAGGTGGTTCCTTCACTGAACAAATCTCCTGCAGTATGTATTGCAGACAATGACTTATATGGATTCCCCACTGGAAAAAAGTTTTCTTTGTTTAAACTACACGTCCGCAACACAAAAACTTTTCTTCCAAAATAGAGAGAGATGAACCTAAGACTGTCAACCATAAACATTCCAATATGACTCAAATGCCTGTTCCCAAGCTGCCGAATTTTGACTTCTCACAGCACCAACAAAGCTTTTCTATGTGCTTCCAACTACAATGTCTAGGATTGTTACAATTTGCCATGACAAAAACACATTTACAAATTAAACATGAAGTTCTTCCAGTCATTCTAACAAAATATATTCATATATCCACTTCTCATGAAAAATTCTACATTATAAATCAACTTCATTTAAATAAAAATATAAGATGCTTATTGGAGTAAAAGTCATCCCATTGTATTTATTAAATTATGTCTTCTATACAGGATATTAAAAATAAGTTGTTTCTGCTTAACTTGGTACTGCTTTAGGATGCTCAGAGATCATAAATGAAATACAGCGATACTAAATTGTAAGGCCAGTTGTGTTCAATCCAATTTCACATACTCCTGGGATGACCTTAGCTCTAAGTAACGTACCAATGCATTAAAAAGGCCACATGAAGAGTACCATCACCTGAATCTGGCCTGTGGGCCACTCATTTAGCTACCAAGTTATAAATTTTTGCTAAGTTAGCACATTTAAGATAGCATCAGTGGTTGGAAGTTCATTACAAATCATTACATACGGCTCACTTTAAAACTCTCTTACTACCTCAGAATTGGCACAGAAAAGAACAATAATACTCATGACATACAACACCAATGCATTTATTAGTCACAAGAATTAGTGCAAAAGTTTATGTAAGTAGGTATTAATTAAACTTAAGTACAAGCCACATAATCAGGCCTCAAACACAGAGAACTTATCAACATAAAACACTTCAATGCTTAGTTACCAATGGCTTCTGTATAGAATGGAAGTGCCTGCTTATATTTCTTAATTTTATATAGCTGATTCCCACTTTCCTTCTTCAGTTCTGCCAGTCTGAAATAAAAATATGAACATACAATATCTGTCTAACCACATATATGCCATGTTACCAAAATGCACAATCTCCTTAAAAACAAAATGTAAGTATGCCTCTGTGTCTAAGCACCATATCATAAAAACATACACATACAGGGGACATAAAAGTAAGCTTCACACATTCAAGACAGCAGCACTGGATGGGACTGGCATGCTTCACACCCCAACCACTCTACCTCCAGAAAAAGATCTCTTGTAATCATTCCTGAAGTGAGCATGAAGTTTGTCTTTGCATTATGACAAAGACAAAAATCCCTGCTCCTTAAGATAATATTAGTCCTTTGAAGACTGGTTTTCACCTAGAATACATATAAAATTTCAGTTCATATACCACAGAGTACAATGTGTCTCCATTACAGAAGTAGTTAACACTGCTTACAGAAACAGTTGCTGTTTATTATCAGAATCACAAGAAACTCATACTTCATTCTGAGGATAATGCAATTTATGTTACAGCAGGTGAGTTACCACTTGGCTCTGAAGGGTCAGAACTGGTATTAAACACAATTCATGTAGCACAGGTCTAACACTGGTTCCTGTGAACTGGAAATGGACCCACTGGTTCGATAAAGAAAGGGAATTCATTTCCCAGCTTGGTAGATATCAGATGTGCAGGAAGGACTCTGCTCCATGGTATTAGTTCTTAACACAATGAAGTACAAGCTGGTATTCATATAAAGTACCACGGTGATCAACTCTACAATGGTATAATCATCATCACAGTAAGCTTCACGAAACCTGGTCAATTAGTAGACTGCATCTGAAATGTAATGGCACACACGCAGAAACCAGATTTCGTCTTTCGGCGAAATGGACAAATCCATTTAAATCGGCGGAGGCGTCAGTTCAGTCGACTACCGGCAGTCGAGGTGTGCGCATCAGCGGTAGTAATGCTGGATACACCATGTTCCGAGGTAGTGTGAAGGGTACTGACTACCCACTCCATTCGCCAGTTTCCCCTTCACTTCCCCTCCCGTGCGTCACTGTGTGCCATCACATTTCAAATGGACTCTACCTCCAATTTTAACACTTTAAAGTTGAGAGATGTCTGTTTTACATAAGGACTAAGTACATACCACAAAGTAAACATTCTAAACCTCAGTTATATAAAATCTACCGGTTAATGCTGTATAAGGTGAAAGTCACTATTTGTTCTGATATCATACATAACACATGAACACAGTGTCAGCACAATATCAAACTTTTGAATGTTAAACCTGATGGTACATTAAGTAACTGCTAGGCTTTAAAAGCTTAGTGTTCAGGCTTAAACATATGGAACAACAAATAATCACAGCTCACACACAGAATTTTGAAAAAGAAACTTGGTTCCTAGAAATCCTAAAAATGACTGCACACATGATTACTTTACAAAAAAGGAATAAATGGTATTTATTCTTAGTGTAGTCAGTAATTTTATAGCACTGTATTACTTGCTGTGTTTATGCAGAATAAAGAAATCCACAAGTTCCTAACCCAGAATCAAAGCAGTCACCTCCCAAAACGTTAACCCTGAACTGACAAAGTCAGTGCCAGCAGCAATTCAGACTGCGCCCAGCAGCGATTCAAAAACTGTGTTCTATATAAGTAACAAGGATTCAAGTATAGATCCCGGGGTTTCACACACATTCTCTAATGATCAATTGTAATTTTAAAATTACAAATATGAAGTTGATTCTCTCCACAATAAATTAATTTATGCCACATCCCTGATCCAGAAGCATAACAAATTACCCTGTCATACAATTAACAAGCTTGTAAACAAAAGCACCCAAACTGGAGATCCAGCATATTTAAGAAACAAACTCTTCCTTCAGTTACTCTTTACCACTAAACAATCCAACCAACTACTCGCAACTAGTAATAAGAATCAACGATCATTTTAAGTTAAATAAATTTTTTATTACCAACAAATTTCACTCACCCACATATATGGGAAACTACTCCAACATTTTTGTAGATCAGCGAAATTTGTTCTGCAATTTGTTGTTAACAAAACTTACGTATATCTATTGCACGAAAGATGTACAATACCAAGATCAATCTAGCATTGTGAATACAACATTTCTGTCGATATTAACTGCTTTTGAAAGATACTACGTTAAACGTGGACAGCAATTCTGAATTTCCTGTCTCTTCCCATCGTTCTGCAGGCGCGTATTAAGAACCCATCAGCGAAAGATAATTCATGTGAATATTACTTTATAACCACTAATGGTGCGCATACATACAACATACAATGTAATGCATCTCGACACAGGTTTTTCTTGGTTTCGCTGTGTCTATAAGAAAATGCTGAGATGATTCCCAAGATTCCAAATTGCCACTACATGCTTTTCATGTAGCCCTCCCGACTTAAATCTAGTAGTAACCAATTTCATGTTTTGTTTTCACGTAAAATAACCACTGCCACCGGGTAACAATCTAATTCCAGTAAATAAATATTATTATTATCAAACTCACTCATCAGTCGTGATTATTTCCTCCACATCCATTTCCAAGCCGTGCATAGTATCAGCCATCTTTTTGCGTTGAGATCGTCACCTGGTCAAGCACCGATTACTCTTGTGAGTACTTTGCACTCCAAACTCCTTTCGAATGTGGTACGATAGTTAGGAATTTTAGCGGCGGAACGCTCGCAGTGGACCACGAATGACAGCGCCACGTCATCCGTGGTGATGTGCAAGTACGAACTGACTTTTCGTGGTTATCGAGTGGTCTGAAGTGTGGAAAGGGGCGACGGTGAGTTACGTAGTAACTTGACCGTTTGTGGGTAGGTGAGGCGCTACAGTCCACAGTTTATCTAGTTTACAGTCAACGGTTGCAACGATGCCGATGAACTTGGTGAACAGGTCCACGTTGTTGGATCGGCACCCCGCCGCAAACACATAGTGGGCCAGCTGGTAGATATAGTCCCCCATCCTGTTGTAGGGATTGAGGAATGCCTTCACATGCCACCACGTGCTCTCGGTCATGTTCGTATGAGTGAACTACATCGTGCCTGAGGCACAAAACCTTCATGAAATTCTCAGCGGAAACCATGAACCGTGCCTGATTGACATGGAAGCAGAGCATACGGAAGCAGATGTGAACCTCCGACATCGTCATCGGTAACCGTCCTTCCGATTTGTATTGACGCACCGGGACGTTTGGTATACGCACGTATAGCGCACCATACTGTTTCGAATTAGCCCCACGTCCTTCAAGACATGAACGCCGACGTTGGGATCGCTGAACAGGAATGCGAGAATCTACTTAGTAGGAACATCGTTGGGGCCCAGCGTTGCGCGACCGAGCGTCGTGGAACAAACGTACGGCTTGGACTTGTGGCGCCGCTCGTAGGTTCGAATTACATATGTAACATGTATATCCGCCATAGATGTTAAAAATAAACACTTTTTGTATGAACACTAATGTGTGGAGGGTATGCTGGGGAATGGGAAACAGCAGCGCCAACTGCGGCAGACCTGCTTTAATACAGTCCCGAGAAAGGAGCGTTACGTATGGCAGACGGTCAGAACTAACATACTTCGCCTGAAAGGAGAGCCGTGGATATTCCTGTTGTTGGGGAAGATAATTCGTTGACGTGAGTAACCATGTATGCCAGTAGCTGGTTCGGATGTCTGTGATCACAGATCGTACACGTGCTTGAAAAGTGCCGCCATGTTTGTACAGAAAGTGGAGGTGGGTGATGTATTGGAATATATTGCTTAAATGTTCGTTTTTGCTGTCGTAGGATTCTCGAAGTGCAAATCATTATACTTACATGAACGTGAAAAATGTTACGGGAGACAAATATACGCATTTAATCCACATAAGATGGTACAGAAATGTGTCACATGTACGTTAAACTATCTGAAAATACTTTGCAAGAAATGCTTAGTAACCCTCATGAATTCGTTTCAGAGTTGGGGACTATCGTATGCTTTGGGCGATAAAAGTGCAGAATATGTTTTCGGTTATATGAAGTTAATGTGACATTAACCTAAAATTTGTCTTGTTCAGGTTCTTACCGTTCCGACATGCCAGCCACGTCATTGAATCACTTTTCACTCCGAGGTTGTCAGATAACATTTTTCGTGAACCTTATATTCGAGCTCATATTTTCATTTTTCACCAATGCAGGTTACATTGCCTCATTCTTGTCAAAAAATTAAAAGGATAAGATGGTTTTATTTCGGTTACTGGTGTCCGCCACGCATACCTTGTTCATTCGCTGCACATGGTATTTTGTAACTTAACTAGATGTTTTAGCCGCGATCAGCTAGACTCACTATAGCGTCTTAAGTCCCCGCGGAATCGGAATCCATTTTCCTGCTGAGGATGACATTGTGTTGTGCTTGGTGAAGTATCTGTCGGCAAGGCATATAAAGTGTGTTACATTTCAATATGAAAACAGAGATGACAGGTGTATATTAAACAATTACCCACAGCACTTTTATTGCATAACAAGTTTGCATCCTCTGGGATATCACCTGGCAACTTCTGTTCGCAGGGACATGATAAAAGATACACTTTGTATGATGTAAACCTGCTCCCACAATAGAGATTTTTCTGTCACTTAGAGCTTCATCATTTAATGGTGCTTTGTCCAAACTGTCATGTTTAACCACAGCCACATAGTAATGCCATTACAAAAAAATTTCTCCTCTAGGATACCAGGCATGGAAACCCATCATCACTTATACAAAGCTGGGACAAGGAGGTCAGGTTTCTGGAGGATCAAGATGGACGGTGGGAAGAAGGCCCTTATGAGAGAACACAGTACATATTAACTTACAATTGAGAATACACAAAGACTGAAGACCTTATGTGTCCTGGTTTGAACTCAGATCAGGTAAGACTTTGTGAGGCTGAACAAACTGATCACATTCTGGTCTCACTTTCCTACCTCCTTGTTGACCCGTGAGCTGTTGTGAACTAGGCAATGATGAATAGATTGATATTTAGGCAGTATATACATTTCAGTGATTTGGGGTTTCTTACTGGATTGACCTTGATGTTGGCAGTAGATCAGGTCTCCAAAACATTGGTTTATGACCCTCATGTGACATAGCTGATAGCCTCAGAATGTTAAGAGTTAGGAATAAGACATTTTAACTTAAATGAAAAACAGGAAGGATGTTTTCGTTTGCTTTCTTTCATGTTTCTTTTTCTAATTATTCCAGAGCTAAAAGTTGTATCATCGATTGTGATTTTTGTGGACATAGTGTGGTGACAAAATGTATGAACAGGATCCACCCTGAGCAAGGAGTACTCTTGAGAATGTGTCATTTTGATGATGTGTTCCTGGTATAATTTTTGCCTTCTTGATTCTGTGCTGTCTATTGGGGGAGCATTTTAATACGTGAACACCAAGTCATGGAAATGATGTCATTATTTCCTTTTCAAATGTTGGTATGGATTCATTGGTTATGATATTTTGCTTGCAGTCTACAGTCAAGTGTGGTTAATGTCGTTTGTATTTACAAGAAGTAAACTTGTTCTTATGCTTTATTAAACTTCATACTCTGGAACATATGAGGGAATGGGAGTGTAGCACCATGGAGTTGTAAACTATGGATTGTGGATTTTGGATGAGTCCCAGTGTTTGTCTGGGTGCAGTACTGAAAGTAAAAGTCGCCACTCCTGCTAGGAGTGGAATACCAGTCATCCTGTGAGCACGCAGGCCAAATATTCATTGCACTACCCTACCCAGTCCGTATTCTGATTGCACTATCCTGCTTTGTGTCTTATCAGTTCACGCACATCAAGCCAGTTGCTGGTCATGACTAACTGAGCTGCTATGGGTAATTTCTTACACTTGAAGCACAGGTGCCCAGCCACTAGTCATATACACTGGCATGTTTTGTATACTTGAATACTGCTGGTGCATTCTGTAGCCGGTCATTGTACAGAGCTACCGTAGCTGACTTCTTTTAATGAAACTTCAGTCATCCGGTCTGTAGGAAGTCACTAAATTAAGTTAGCTGTTTGGGCTTACCTTTTATAATTAAATTCTGTATCCACTTCTAGTCAGTCACTGTACTAACTGCGCTAGTCTTGCTTACCTGGCTGTCTTGTCTAGGTGGCCATATTACTGGCTTAGCAGCTGTTTCATATTACCTCCTATATGAGGTGCCAGCCAAAAGTTTTTGGACTGATCACTTACAGTGCTAACCGGATATAAGGCAGCTTTGTGGTAGTAGGTACCTTTGAATTAATTTATTGTGAATTTGTGTGGTGAGTGTCAGTGTAATTTAATGTTGTGTTTTCTGCAGTTTACGTTTAAATGTGTTTGTGTTGAGTGCTTTCTCTGACCGTTATAGTTTAGTGAAGTGGCAGACCTTTAAGGAGCAGAGAGTTTGCTACAAGTTTTGTTTTAGTCTTAAGAAAGTAGCTTCTGAGACTTGGAGAACGCTTATAAAGAGCCTTTTATGATGACATCATGAGTAGGATACAAACATCGAATGGTATTCATTTTTCAGGTCACCATACTTCGGCTAGGGTTTTGAATGTTCACGTCCTCCATCATTAAGTCAGACTGATGAAAATGTGGAAAATATGCATCAAGTTGGTTATGAGGAGCGCATATATTTGATTATGTTTGCAACATTCTAGGCACATCATATAATACATCATGACATATGAACCAAAAATTTGAGGCAGATTACTGCAGAATTTGTGCCCATCTGCTGAAAGATGACCGGAAACAAAACCAGCTTGCTGTGTGCAAGGGCCTACAAGAACAGAGCAAATAGGAAAGAGACTTCCATTCCAAATTTAGAGCAGGAGATGAAAGCTGGGTTTATGGTTATGACCCAGGAGCAAAGCAGCAGTCTTCCCAGTGGAAGTGTCATCTTCTTGTCATCCAAGAGAGTTGAGGCAGATGAAGTCAGACTTCAGGATCGTGCTTTCTGTTTTCTTGAACAGTGAGGCAGGTCTTCAGAAGGAGTTTTTTCTTCATTGTCAGCCTGTGAATCAACAGTTCTGCATAGGAGTACTAAGGGTTTTTATGGAAGCTGCTGGGAGAAAATGTCCGACAAGTGGCGTACACAGGATTGGCTGCTGCATCATGACAATACACCATGCCACACGGATTCACAGCATTTTCCGGTGCCTAACCAAAAAAAGATGGTGGTGGTATCTGGCCTCTCTACTTCTCCATCCCAGTCTTCATGGCTTATTCTGGTTCACAAAAATAGAAACATTGTTAAAGGGATGAAGATTCAAGGATATCCTGAAGACAAAGCTCAGTCACAGGCAGCACTGGAGCATGTCACAAAACAGGAGTTTCAGAGGTGTTTCCAGCTGTGGGGGAGACACTGGGTAATGTGTTTAAACCACAAAGGGATCCCTTTGAATGAGACAATACTAAACTGTAACTAATTTGAGCCTAAAAGTGTTACATTCCCTCAGTCTGGGAACTTTTGACTTGCACCTTGTAATATATTCTCGTTTTCCAGTTCAGTGAGATTCTGCAGTGACAGCTGTCCTGGCTCACCTTGTAATCAAACACACCCATAAAATTGCTGTATACTGCTTGAGCTCTGTTGATTTATAGAGGTAAAAACAGTGTCTGGGTCCACAAACCAATGCTGACTGAAGTTAAAAAAGTGATATGGGACTGATAAATGCATGTGTTTTGTATCATCTCATAATATACCAGATTACTTATTTTTGGTAACTATTTTGTTGACATTAATAAAGTAGCTTTATTTGGTTGCAGTGGTTCAGGTGCCACTATTTGAGTACTACTGTTTGGTTGGTGTCATCCAATTGACAGTGTGTGTGATTGTTTTTTTAGGTTGCCACTGTTTGAAGAGTTTAATTCTGTCGCATTATTTGAAGGAAAATTGGAAAGAAAATTGGATTGCTGTATTTGATGGTCACATTCTGCTGTTGGATAAGAATTCATCACTATGAATCATTCAGTACTGCCCTTTCCTAGTGAGCTATGCTTCTTACCTGGGTGAATACATGTTAATATTTGTATACTCTGAAGGTCATCAAATGTAGGAAAAAGAATGCAATGCCGATGTCACAGGCTGTCACATATAGCAATTTCTGTAAGGTGGATATTTTGTAACACTTGACACTGTAGGTTTAGTAGAGCTGCTGATGTTTGGTGCATGGTGTAATACACCAGTGTTCAGAGGTATGATATGCCTGAAGGACGTTTTGACACACGGAACGTGTTTCAGTCAAGGGATACTGAGCAGAAGGTGCAGATGTGTGGCATGGTGTTGGAGAGTTGGAGTAAACAGCTGTAGCTTCTTTCCTTCACTATACGAGCACTATACATGTCCTTGTAATATTACTGCTAGTTGTGGGAACATGAGTGTTGTTGAATGTTATTTGACCAAACATTATACAAACGTAATTTGGCAGTTTCTAACATTTGAAACAGAAGCAACCATTTTGTAGGTAGTGTGAGTAACTCACTGTTTAGACTCTGCCTTCACAGTTATGTACTGTCTGGTTCTGGTAAGTTGGAACTTGTTGGTTGAGGAAGTGGGGAAAGGAACAAGCAACGGGGAGGATCAGGGTATGGGGCTGGTACCCATTTTATGGCACTAGGCTGGTACCCGTTTTATGGCATTGAGTGGGAGTGGAAAATACCAGTCCCAAATACAATGGCCACTAGAACATTTGGAGATTTCTGTAGCATTTAGGTGATCTAAACATGATGAACTGTGCAGTGTTGCTTGTCTTTACTGTGTGTGTGTGTGTGTATGTACAAATTACTTTTGTAAATATTTAGTGTGTTATTGTATATTTTGGTATGTTTGTATTTAACTTGTGTTTGTGTAGAGTGTATAATACTTTGTCTCCTCCACAGCATAAAACTATTCACCCTAAGGGCATGGAAGTTGTAGCAAATGTTACTGAGACACGTGACAAGGAAGCAGGGCAGAAATTACTGTTGAAGGACAGTCATGTACACATGGATATTTTGGTTAACCATTTGAAGGATTTAGAGAAAATGCAGGGAGAGAAATGCTGCAAGTCCACAATAACTTCTGAAAACCCCAGGCAAGAAGAGGCAGAAGTGCAGTCCTAATGTTGTATTTGTGGATGACTTTGATGAATGTGTTATCAGAAACACAAATAGTGTAGGAATTATGTGGAGGAAATGCCAGTTGAATAGGAAAATTCTGGTAGAGAGAGCAGACATGACCTGGAGGTCATGGTACCTGAAGGAAGTACAGGAGTATTGGGATAATGGACACTTGACGCTTTACACGTACACGACATAGACAGATAGCAACTTAACATTTCGCAGATTTAACATTCATAGGTGCATGCATCGCTAATTTATTCTCAGAGTACAACCAACAAGATGCAGCTTTTCTCAATTTATTTCTTTCTGTAAGACGCACTACATGTTTCAGACGGTTTTTCCGTCCATCATCAGGAGCTCAAAACTGCACATACAGCTTCAGGTATTTGTCAGACCATTACTGCTACCTGCTGCTAGCCTGGCCAGGCTGGCAGCATTTCACTTATTTCGGCTGGACTTCAAGCAGGAGACTACCATGGACAAATGAACGCAACAAGTGGGAAACCAAGAAACTTACTTACAACTTTCCACCTCAGCCAGTAATTGTTATAGATAATTCTCCCTCTCACTGTCTATAGGTTGACAGACCATTGTCAACTTGCATAGTAAAAACAGGGATGATATAGCTTTGCAGGAAGGCTTATAGTGTCTGATGAGACCGTGAGCAAAAATGACTTAGTAGTTAATTCTTCTCCAGAATAGATATCAACACAATTGATAGCATACTGACTAATCATGGTCATGCAGTTTGACTGCCTCCGTACATGTGACATAAACCTATAGAGCTCACAGAGCCTCAATTAAAGAGACTCACGCATGAAAACATCACAGCAGGTATGCACCTCCAGTAATTACTACAAGTTACTAATGACCTGGTGTGACTTGTAACAAAGGATGACCAACAGAGTTACTGGAAACATATTGAAAATATCCAGAAAGAATATTTGGAAAGAGACAGGGTCGTTCCTAGTGTCATAGACAGCATTATTATACACATGAATCCTGATGGCAATAGTAGTGGTGATGGTGAACGTGAAGGCAGTGATACGGAGGATAGGAGTGATTGTTCATGAAGTGAAGACATGGACTTGTAGCAGGCAGTCACTGTAATGTCAATGATAAATGCTGTAGTGCAGGTAATAGTTGCTGAGTCATATATCTTCATCAGACAAGTACCCACCCCATGCTACATACATTCTCTAAATACATTTGAAGTCTCAGTTCACCAGAATTGGACAGTACATTCTGCATGACATGTATTGCCATCTATATATCCCACACTAGTGAAGCTGATAGTTGCAACAGCAATGGGTAACAATAGGAGCACCAGCTGTTACAATGAGGACTGTGCTTCACTGAGTGGCTGTTTTAAAATATTTATTTTAAATTTTATAAGTAAATATTGCAAATGTATGGCAGTTTGAACACAAAAATTTCAAATGAAGCAGCAGTTTGACTTTTGGTAACAGAGACCTTGTATATTAGAACAGCAAGATTGAAATAATGTGATAAAAGTAAGTAAAAATTACAGCATTGTATTGTAATGGCAATGTAAAGATAAATTGATGACCCTTCTGTTTGATTTTTGTGTTTCAGACATGCATAGTTTGTGTTTTCAGATGGTTAATTTTCATTCCATCCAACCATAATTCATCTTTGTGTCATCACATGAATAATATTTACAGTATAGGTCCACTACTTGTTCACCCCAATTTGTGGTGGTATATTGAGGATGGCAGTATGTTGATGGTGGCAGTACATTGAAATACCACATAATAGGGAATTTATGTTTACAGACTTCCATGGGTGCAATGTGAGGGTGGTGCTGTATCAGGATTTTACTGTATTTTGCTAAGGATTTGTTCAGGCAAACTGTAAGTATATAAAAGTGTATTTTACCTGCCGCCTGTGCAAGAGGAAATTATTGGGGATCATCATTGTGGGGTTCGATGAAATGGGTCAATTACTGATCACATATTTTGGATTTGTCAGATACTTGAGGGGAGGGAGGAAAGTAATGAGGCAGTGCATAGAATTCAAGGAAGCCTATGATTGATTTAGGTTGGAGGTAAAGGTAAAGCAGTCCCATTACAGGCCTGGACAGGCCCAGAGGGTTCCGGGAAGTTAAGACTCCCAGATTTTGTGACAACAGCACAGGATGGTGGTAAGGTTGTCAGCCTTACGCACCGGCCGCCTTTACCCCCAGGAAATACTGCTGGTACTCATTTCTGTTAGAGGCTGAGTCGACCCCAGGGCCTTAGTGCGATCGGAAGGATTTTACGTCAATAAAAAATCCACTGACACCAGCTGGGATTGAACCAGCGACCTTCCGATTTGTAGAACAGCGTTAGGTGGGAGGTCTTGTATAATATTCTCATTGAGTTTGTTATCCCCATGAAATGATAAGGCTAATAAACGTGTCTAAATGAGACCTATAGCAGAGTCTAGGTAGACAAGCATATGTATATGAGTGGTTTGAAGCAAGAAGAGTTATTGTTGCCGTTGCTTTTCAACTTTGCTTTAGAATGTGCCATTAGGAGGGTTTAGGCAGACCAGGAGGGCTTAAAATTAATTGGTACGCATGTGCTTCTATTTTATAATGATGATCTTAGTGTATTGGGTGCAAGCATACATACTATAAAGGAAAACACAGAAACTTCAGTGTTCATTAGTAATGAGATTGGTTTAGAACTAAATGATAAGAAAACTAAGTATATGGTCATGTCTTGAGACTGGCATGCAGTGTAAAATCACAACATATATATATATAATAAATCCTTTGAAAGGTTGGAACACTTCAGATATTTGGGAACATCCATAGTGAATCAAAATTATATTCATTGCAGAAATTAAGTGCAGATTGCAGTCAGGGAATGTTTGCTATTATTCAGTACATAATTGTTTGTCTTCCAGTTTGCTGTCCAAAAATATAAAGGTCAAGATATATAGAACTATAATTTTGCATTTTGTTTTGTATGGGTGTCACACTTGGTCTCCGACAGTGCGTGAGGAACATAGGCTGAGGATTTGTGGAAATAGGGTGCTAAGGAAGATATTTGGGCCTACGAGGGACAAGGTAGTGGGAGAGTGCTGAAGATGACATAATGAGACACTTTGTGATCTGTACTGAGATGAGTGGGGCATGTAGCCTGTATGGGGAAGAGGAGAGGTGCATACAGGATCTTGGTGGGGAGACCTGAGGAAAGGAGACCACTTGGAAGACCCAGGCATTGATGGTGGGATGATATTAAAATGGATCTTCAAGAAGTTGGGTTGGGGCATTGACTAGATTGATCTGGCTTATGATAGGGACAGGTCAGAGGTTCTTATGAATGCAGTAATGAACCTGTGGGTTAGCTTCTCAGGAAGGACTCTTCTCTGTGAAATTAGTTTTTTTACCTGTGCAGGAAATCGTGATTTGGCCAGTGCATATCTGCGGTCGGGAAGTTGTGTATCTGCTGGTCAGTCAGGATTAGACACTTTTTTTTTATGTTCCCAGAAAGTTTTAAAATGTGCTGATACAAATGTCATAGAATTTCAGAGCAGTAGTAGAAGCATCTTGATGAAAATTCACTCCAATATTTTTGTATTAAAATCATCTTCTGTCGTAAAATGTTTTTATCATGTTAGCCAGTTGCTTCTAAATGACCCACTGACTTAGACAACCACTTGGAATTCATGAACTTTGTGTCTGTGAACTTCTTATCTTGAACTTAAATCAAATGCTTGTACACACGTGGCTGATGCTAGCTGTTCGTTATTATGCATATAAGCTGTTATAAAATGTAAAGTTGCCATTTGCTGATGACAAGACAAATTACTAACACGGGTGAAGGGCAAACCTCAAAACCTCTCATATGATGGTTGAGAATTGATTAATGTGTTGCCATTTAACATTGAAAGCATGAACTGGCACTGTAGTCTCTACAGACTGTTTGAAAGTGTCATTGTTAATAGTTTTAATTAAAATATTATGGATGAAGTTATTTATGCGTATATATTCATGTAAGTAAGGAAATAAATGCATAGTGTAACAGTTCTGGTGTACAGGAAAACCTCGATAATTCACAGTTGGTTAATTCAGAATGCCATATAATTCACAGTATGACATTCCTCAGCATTAGGCATGGGATTTTGTGTACACCTTAATTTGGCTAATTTTATGTATGTTTGATTTATATTTGATTACTAATAGTTGTTTAGTTCGAAATTTTTTGTAGCAGTTATTCTTAGTGATCTCTGTGCTGTTATAATTTCCTCAGTTTTACCTTGATGGTAGACTGTGAACTAAGCATAACAGGAACTGGTATGCTGCTGTTTTTGTGTTGTAGAGAGTGGCTAGATTAGGTATTAATAATAGTACCAGTTGCAGTAGGTTTTTCCTTTTAAAGTGTTCTTCTGATATGACTTAAACTTTTTTGGTTTACTAAATTTAAAAATTTATTCTTTTCTCGTATGCTGCAGCTGTGTTAAATTTATGCCTCATATATGTTGTTATGACTGTGTGTTGGTATGTCTGCCTTAGCCTTGTTTTCATCATAAGTGATTAGAATATTGTCTGCACATCCATAAGGTGCCTGAGAAGTTATATACCTGACTTGTTTATTGATTTATTTCATTGTAATGTTAATAAAAATCCAACCAGATGCAACAGTATGCAGATATTTATTTACTGCAAAGTCACTCTACGTGTTTCGGGTGTCACAGCACCCATCATCAGGAGTACTAAAAACTAACTGCAACCTCCGGTACAGGTCATAAAACTGGTACAGCTACTTCCCTCCGATGTGGCCTGATCAGTCCACGTTGGAGGGAAGTAGCTGTACCAGTATTATGACCTGTACCGGAGGTTGCGGTTAAAGTTTTTAGTACTCCTGATGATGGGTGCTGTGACACCCGAAACACGTAGAGTGACTTTGCAGTAAATAAATATCTGCGTACTGTTGCATCTGGTTGGATTTTTAGTGACATTGAATTAAGATGCACAGAACCATGAGTTTAAAATTTATTTCATTGTGTCTGCATTTTATGACTTGGCATGACTTTACATGAGTTGACAACCTGGGTGGGAATGCATATGTGACAAAACTGTGATGAGCCAACATCCAGGGTTGCATTTTCTCATTATTAGTAGTGTGTTGTGTACAGATGGGAATGACAGTTATGAGCAGCTAGTCTATTGAGAAGAGTTTGGTAGCAAGTGTTTGGATGCACAAAGACAGCACAGGTCAGGTGAAGTTACCATTTTAGCAGAGATTTAGGAAGCCATGTCTGTGCAGAGCAACTCTTTCAGTGTGGGAAAGAGTGTGTTTATGCAGAGGAATATGAAGGATTCTCCTCAGAGTAGTCAACCAGTATCCTGAACGGTGACCTTTGTTGTGGTTGCTGCTTTCATTGAATGATCACCACAGAAGTCCGTGCGGAA
>Ga0131853_10008313_pt1 | contig 18905 bp, 16 predicted proteins | sample TergutLab28metaG_FD_92764 | JGI IMG/M metagenome (GOLD analysis project Ga0131853, IMG submission 92764) | Labiotermes labralis P1 segment gut microbial communities from Petit-Saut dam, French Guiana - Lab288 P1 (version 2) (version 2) | ecosystem: Host-associated > Arthropoda: Insects >...
GCCGTATCCCTTTCTCTGAAACCGTTCATAGGTGGCTAAATTTTGTATTTCGTAATGACCGCTTCCCTCGTCCGTGACGACACAGATACTTTTCAAGTCATCGTCATACAAAGCAAATAGAATGCCTCTGTCTAAATACTTGTCAATCATGTCTTGTGCGTCAGCTAAAAGTAAAAGGTCATGAAAATCTTTTTTATTATCATTGATTATAACAACTTTCAAGTTAATCCCCCTCGTCCATTATATAAAATTTGTTTGCCGCCCGTTTTCAAACCATCAACACGGAGGTTTGCTTATACTGTGCGCCGTGATTAATGGGCAAGGCTAGGTACACAGTTTATGGTCATAGCCAATATTTGAGTGGTTTGGTCTTGGGTGTTTCGCATATGTCCAACGTGAGGGGGCGGTAGTGCAATAAGTCCATATTTTTCTCTGGCGTATTCAGCAAGTGCATCACGCCTAGCTATAGATTCGGAAACAGCGTCATAGTCGTCAAGTAGGTATGATAAATATTCGTCGGAGAAGTATTCCAGTTGTGTTGAAATTTCCAATCCGCCAGATTCAAGTTTATAAATAAGTTCTACAATATGGGTGTGTGTATAAAGGCGTTCCATTAATCGGTTGTATCTTCCCGCCACAAAAAGCCAGCCCGATGCGTCTATCTGAAATAACTCACCGTCCTGCATATAAAAAAGCGTTGTTGAAGGCCCATAACGATATTCTCCAGTATCATAATCAACCAATACTCTGGCGGTGGGCCTTGTAGTTAGGACACCCATCGTTCCATCATCATCTAAAGTCGCTAAATATGCACGTACAACACCATCATAACCTGCCATGTACTCCCCTAATGCTGTGGCGAATGGGTGGGGCAATGAGGCGTCATGTTCTGCGTTAATATAAACAATCCCACCCGCATAATATGCTTTATAACCCATATCCCTAAATAGAGAGAGTGACCAATATGACTCAAGGTACGCACCTTCACCGGGAATATCAAATAGAGCAAAAACATCATCTGCTCCTATAATGCTCACATCAAATTCCTCACGCCAGCCTATATACCAAACCTCTGCGAGATGCTCACCATCACGAAATATTGCCGTTTGACTACCTGCGCCAATAAGTTCCCATCCTAAAATGTCAACTATATCCCATAAAAACTGTATATGTGTCGGGTAGGTTTCGCCTTCTGCCGTAAATAGTCTGCCCGAAAGAGATACACCGTCAACCAGTATCACACCACCACTAAAATTGGGCAGAAATAAAACACTCTCAATATCCAAATCAACTGAGTAATAGGTATCGCCGTGATTTTCTTCGTTTTCACTTGATGTTTCATTAATTAAAGTTTCGTAAACATCCTCTATGTTTTGGTTGCCGCTGTTATCACCGCAAGCTGTGAGCGCAAGCAGCAATATTGTCGCTATCATAATCCCAAAAACTTGCTTAATGTTCCTCAACATAATTTAATCTCCCTTTATTCCAAAAATTCTATAACTACATGCACAACCGCCGCCCATTCTTCGTCTATAGGCATAAACTCGAATGTTGCCTGTTCACCGATTTCATAAGCGACTTGAAAATTAAAACCATCTTCATCACCCTCCTCCACAGATGTAACTGCACTGTCAAACATACTTCCAAACAAATCATCAATCCCGTTTACCGGGTCAAATCTTTGAGTAATTGGCGCATATCTCATTACAATCAACCTACCTGTTTCTGCGTTTATAATAAAGCTAAGAGCGGGAAGCTCATATAGACTTCTGACATCCGTTGAAACAATCCCATTCCATATGGGTATTTCTTGTGGATTGTCTTGCCTAATACTACTAATCGTACTTTCGCATATCCCATCATCAAATGACATATTAAATGCAACTTCACTCCAATACTCCCAATCCTCTGACCGGTCCGCAAAGAGCCTTATAAACTCGGCAATGGCAATTTCAACCGCTTCTTCTGCGCTTATAATCCCATAAGCATTATAATCAGTTAGCATATTGATATTGAAGTCCGGGAAACTTGAATCCGTAAGCCTGCCCCCTTGGAAGTAACCGCTTTGGACTTCATATGTGGAATGATAAGCATTAACCCCCGCCGTGGCGAATACCGCCGTTGTGCCTATCAAAAGCACAAATAAGAGAGCGACACTAACAAATGACATTCGTTGTGTCTTGATTAGCGCAGTTACCCTTTCCTCAATAGCGTATTTACTAAAAGCGTTATAGAGGGCAAAGGCAGACTTGTTTTTTTCCTGTATCTCTATTAGTGTCATGGCATAGCTTGATTTGGAATCCCCACCAAGCGTTTTTATAACACTCTCGTCACATGAAATTTCCATATCCCTGTTAAATAGGACATACATAGCCCATACAAGGGGATTGAACCAATGGACACATAAAACCGCCGCTGCCACAAATTTTGTAAGTGCGTCAAAACGCTTGATATGAACAAACTCATGGGCAAGGACATATTCTATTGCCTTTTCATCTTTCCAATTTGTATTTTTTGGCATGAGTATTACAGGCGATAGAATCCCATACGTCAAGGGAGTGGCAATCCTGTCTGAAACACGGATTTGGATTTGCCTGTTCAGCCTGTGTTTTTTCAACCACTCAATTACAAATTCATTTTCAATAGGTAAAGACACCATAAATTCCTTACGCCACTTAATATGTTGGCTTGCGAAGAAAAGAGCCGATACCAAAACGCCGACTAGCCATACTACTGCCAAAGGAGATACAGCGGCAGGAGGATATACATTAGGCTCGCCTGCAATATTGTGTATTAGTTGTTCATCCCACATCGGGACATGGACGAACTCCTGCCGGGTCTGCCAATTTTGGTCAGTAATCATATAGGATGAATCTTGCGGACTGTTTGCTTCAAAGGTTGTTAAAAGACCTACCAACGGCAAGTTAAGATTTTCCCATATGGTAAAAATACTGGTCTGCGCCGGAAGTGCAATGGGCAGCATCAAACGTAAAGCGACCACAGCCCAAAGCACAAGAAAAGTCTTTTTGGGTAACTTGTACATGAACAATGCACGAATAACAATCACGGAAATAACCATCATTGCCCCAGCAAAGCTCATTTGAATCAAACTCATCCGTTGTCACCTCCGGAATTAACAATGTCTTTTAGCTTTTTCAACATATCTTCCGGTATGTCCTGTTTCTCCAGCAAAGAAGCAAAAAGCAGACCGGGTGAGCCATCGAATAACTTATTTGCCAATTCATCAATTCCATAATTTTGCGCTTCTTCTTTGCTGACAAGCGCACGGCAGACAAAGTTCGGCTCTATGCGCTCAATTGCCCCTTTTTCCACGCATCGCTTAATCATCGTGTAGGTTGAATTTTTGTTCCAGTTAAATTGTTCTCTCATGATACCAACAATCTGCTTGGCGGTTATATCGCCCTCCCGCCAAATTACTTCCATTACCTTCAGCTCAGCGTCAAACAGCTTGATTCTCAAAATATGCCACTCCCTTCGGGCAGACTAATTCGTTCGTCTTGATAAGACTAACATATTAGTCCATGGGCTGTCAAGTGTTTTTCTTAGCACGAAAACGCCAGCCCATAATGGGCTGTTAGGCAAGTAATAAGTAAATTTTCATCTAATTTGAAATTTTATTAACTCATTGCCTCCATTAAAAATGCCCTGCTCAAAAATCGGCAAGGCATTTCTTCTTTACTTACAACTTATAGCTTCTTGGCCCTTCCGAAAATCCGAATGTTTCTACTTCTTCAACATCAATGTAAAAGAGAGTGAAAATTGGATTGTCTGGAGAGTTGTAGATGGTTTTAATTAGCGGATTTTCGTCAAGAGCGCGGGCTTTTAATGTCATATCATCAGTAAAAACCACCTTACCATTTAGTGACACTACAGGGCTAAAATCACCTGGAACACAGAAAGACACATTTGAGTTAGCTTTCAGTTGAGTGTAGACAGGCTTTTCATTGTTGGTGCAAAAATACACCTTTTTTCCGTCTGCAAACAAGAATTGAAATACCCTTGTTTTAACACGTTGTCCGTCCTGTGTGGCTAATACGCCGTTTGGAGTTGCCTTTAGCAACGCTGCATAATCAATCATTTTGAAATACCTCCTAAAAATTTTTGGTCTTGATTTTTCGTTCCCTATGATTATAATAGATATATAAGGATTGAATGTAAAGTAGGCACTTCAAAGTGCTATAGTTGCCTTTTAGAAACCAATGGAGGATTTCAATAATATGTCGAACAAAAATGACTTACCGCCTTGTCCGGTTGAAACAACTCTTTCCCTCATGGGTGATAAATGGAAAATTTTAATAATCCGTGATTTGCTGAGTGGGACTAAGCGCTTTGGAGAGTTGAGAAAATCATTGACTGGTGTATCGCAAAAAGTTTTAACACAGCATCTTCGTATAATGGAAGAAAGCGGTCTTGTTAATCGTAAGGTTTTTGCCGAAGTGCCGCCAAGAGTTGAATATTCTTTAACAGAAGTTGGGCGTAGTTTGAAAATGATACTTGATGTCATGTGGCAATGGGGAGAAGAATACAAGGCGAAAATGGGGAATTAGATTGTAGTCGTATATAGTAATTTCAAAGGTTCGTACATTTTTTCTGTACGAACCTTTTGTTAGCAAGCTGGCTATCTACCCATACCATAAACTTTTTTCTTGGGCTTCGGCGGTGAGGTTTCTGCGGCTGGTGTGGGTTTTTGTGGTTGCGGTGTAGCCATTGCCCTGCCAGCATTATGCTCATCAGCCTTTTCCTGTGCAATCGCCAACTTATCAGCCATAGAAAGGCTCTGTGTCTGCCCTTGCTCCCATGCTCGTCTTGCCCTAAACATCCGCATATAATCTTGGAATTGGTTAATAAAAGTGCTTAAAGCAGCGTTGCACTTTAGGTCGTATTCGGGGATAGCCTCGTTGGGTAGCTTAACTTGCGATGCCCAATCCTTGTGTTCCAAAAATTCTTTTGCTGTTTTGATTGTGGCATGGCTCATAGTGGCTACGGCTGTAGATGATGCTGTGCCGCTTGTCGTGCCGTCAGCCGTATCATTTGCCATAACATGAGCAAGCACCCATGTAATGCGGTCAGCACCATATGCTCCAACAACATCTTCTAACGCCTTGTTATACCCTGCCATAATTGCTGGTAAGGCATTTCTAATATCCTTTGCACAATTTTTGTTATGGGTTTGGCTTTGGAAATATTTAGCCAATTCACCCGATTTATTAGCTTGTGCAAATGAAGATTGATAAAGAGGAGTGTTGTGATGCGTAGCTGTGGGGTCTGTGCCTTGTTCTTCAAGCTCTTTATATCCCAAAACCATACAAGCGTTATGGGTTGTGATGTTAAGCATTTTTGATTTTTCTCTTGTGGCGATAAGCGATGTTTGTAATTCTTTTTGCTTGGCGTTTAGTTCGGTGATTTTGCCGCTCAAAGTTTTAAGATTTGGAAATTTCTCAAGTTTCAAATCCACATAGATATAATCCCTTGCGGCTTTATAATCATCTATATCAGCCTTGTTGTCCTCAAAAAATTTGTCTTTTGAAGATTGCCGCCACCATTTATTGCTGTTGTATTCTTTCCAAACATCAACGGTGCGGCGGTAGGCTTCGGTTGCATCTTTTTGATTTTTGAGCCTTCTGATTTCTGTTGCGGTATCGTCAAGCTGTGTTTGGATATTGGCTATATCAGCTTTAGCGGTTTGATGCGCCACTTGTAATGATGTAATTTTGTAAGCCGCTTTTGCGGTGATGGTGCTATTAAATTGCTACTTTAATTTTTGCCGATTTGGGCGGTGTGGGTTTAGATGTTACTTTTTCAATCGCCGCTTCTTCTGCAAGCCGTTGTTTCTTCGCCATATACCGCAAATGATACTCACGCTTCTTTTCACGCTTGCGGATGCGTTCTTCCATCTCTGCTATTTCTTCGGGGTACCAGAATGATAGTGTTTCAGGGATGCTGTATGCACAAAATCGTTATTTTGTGCCAAAAATTGGACGTTTTAATGCACAAGATCCTATTCGTGATGGACTGAACTGGTACAATTATTGCAATGCAAATCCTGTTAAGTATATCGACCCGACTGGGTTATTTGACATGACAGGGGATAGAGACGAGGACCGGCAAAATATACGAGATGCTACTCAACATATAGATCGAGGGAATGGCACATATGGAGCAACAGTAGCGCAAACCATAGACGACGGACTTAATACCGTGGTTTGGGGTGGACTTAATGCTGTGGATTGGACATTGAACTGGATTTTCAATAGCCCAAGAGTAACATGGAATGAGCTTAATCGGGTTGGTAACGCTTTTAATAATAGTCTTTCGCTTACACTAGAGTCCGGGGTTGGAGCTGGTGGTGGTCTGCATGTAGGCCCTGGTCGTATTAGCGCCGAATATACTGCAATAACAGGAGGCCAGACTTTTAGCCTTAACCCTTCACTTCGCTCAGACTTCAGCTTTCGGGGTGAACAGCTTCAGCTTTCGTTAACTGGTCTAGGAGATATTGGTTTAATAGAGTTATGGCAATACACCCCAGATGGATGGGTTCTTACCAGTACGGGCATTTATCTCCCATACGGCATGAAGGCGAGTGAAACAACTTTTTCGTTTGGAAAAAGTCTTTACATGGGACCCGGAGGCGCATTTACAATCACTTTTCACATATCAGAATTTATGAGACAAATGAGAGGCGAAAGCCTAGTGCCAACCGAAGTCATGGTTACACTTGTGACATGCATCGAAACAGGAAACCTCCAAGTAAGAGTGGAGTGCCTTGAATAATATGGCGTAGGTTCTCTTAATGCTAATATGTAGCGTTGTCAGCAAGCATCCGTAGATAGTAGATAGAATGAACGCGCTAGGTTTTCAGCAGCTTATTATAGCTTTGCAATTGGAGGTAATAATATGTCTGAATTGCCATCGGTATTGGTCTTTGCTGTTGTTGGTATTTTAGCTCTTGGTGCAATTTGGGGTTTTGTGGAATGGGCGCGCAACAATAAGCAACCGCAAATCTCCTATGAGGTTAGAGTTGTCGCGATTGATGGTAGAAGTGGTGGTCAGTGGTCTAATCATAATGGAAGATACGCAGTAAATATAAATCCGAGTTTTCGTATTAAATACATGCATATCCAAAGTGGTGAAGTTAAAGAGATTGTAGTTCCATCTTCTAAGTTTGTAGGCCGTGAAAGGGTAGGCAATAGCGGAATTCTCACGATGCAAGGGACGAGATATATTAGTTTTTGGGAATGCGATGAAGAAGATAACGACGAGTAGTCGGTAAGCAATGGTCAACTTATCGCACAGTAGAATAGGAGAATTTAAATGGCAGATTTAAATATAGCGCAGGTAAATCATGCAACTAATAGCCCGATGTTTGAAAAGGCAAGTATAGCAGTGCGGATTTGTGCGTTTCTAATCGACCATGTAACAATACTCGTTGTTTTGGGGGCTCCAACTATACTATTTATGTTGAGGGACGTTGAGCGTAGCCCTGGCAGAGTGTTTCCAGCCTTTCAGCTTATATTATTGGCGGTACTTATTATTTACGGTTTAAGAGATATTGTTGGCGGTCATAGCATTGGGAAGTATCTGTTGGGACTTGCTGTTAGAGATCAAGGCAATGAGTTTGAAACTCCATCAATCCTCAGACTTTTTGGAAGAAACATCTTCATGTTTTTGTGGCCTGTTGAATTGTTGGTTCTTGCTTGCAGCCGACAAAAAACAAAAATGGGCGACAAAATCACAGGAACAAATGTATATCGTGTCTCAAGTAAGCCTAAGACAATTGCTATTGTAGCCACAGCCATCTTGGTTGTGGCGATATATGTGGGTTCGGTGACTTTCGGAACACAAGTTTTTTTGAGAAACAGCAGATCATACGAAGTTGCCATAAGTTTTATAGAAACAAACCCAGAAATAATTAACGCAGTTGGAAATATTGAAGGCTTTGGCTCTAGGCCGACTGGAGGTATAAACACTACTGGTGGATATGGCCAAGCCAACTTCGTCATAAGAGTAATCGGCAACGATGACAATATATATGCGCGGATACAGTTGGTCAGATTACCCGGGCGCGATTGGGAAGTAGTCTTTTTCGATTACATAAGGTAATAAATCCTTGCTTTCCTATAAAGTGTAAACGCAAACTAGGCGGTGGAATCGTAGTAATCTATTTCACCGCTTATTGTTTGTTGTCATACCAGGATGGGGTTAGACCGTATCAAAACCCTCCCAAGGCTTTCCAAAACAGGCAACTAAACTGTCACTGCCACACTCTCAACGAGCGGCACCTTAACCGGCACCCCATCTCCCTTTTTGTAAAACAGAGCAGTATCAGGCCTGGGCTTATACCCCAACGCCCCAGACGGTGCCTGCCAAATCGTCTGCGCCACAGGCGAACCCAAGATTAACCCGCTGGTAGACTCCTTAAACACCTTGCTGAGTTCATCAAACCCTTTCATCCGAGAGGAAAGGCTGGTAGCTATATAGCAAACCCCAGTCGACATGCTCTCCCGAATTAGCGCCTCAGCCTCGCTGTCCTCACTGGCCTTTAACAGCTCCAAGAAGTTATCGAAATCGTCAATCAACACGCAAATACTCGGCAGCGAAGCATAAAACTGCCGGGGCGTCACCTCACTCTGCGCCGCAAGCTTTTCTTTGCGCTCACATATAGTTTCCCGCAAGCTGGCAAGAAGCACAATCATCTGCTCCTTGTCAGCACAGTAAAGCACATTTTCCCTGTCCTCATAACTCCCCAGCTCCATCTCCCTGGAGTCCACAATCAAAACTTTCTCAGCGGTGTGCTGTATACCCTCCAACACGACCCGCAACACATTCGTCTTCCCACTGCCCGCCGTGCCCAGAATAAGGTGTGTAGGAACTGCAAGACTCAGTGATTGCACTTCGACCTCCTCGAAGTCTAAGCCAATCGGTACGCTTCCACTCATCGGCTTGCCTGCAAACTGCCTAAGCAGCGCATATGTGAGCACCTCCGGCAACACCCGCAGTCCCTCAGCTTTAACCCCGCTGTAACTTGCCTGTATCTGCTCAATTATATCGGTTATCCCCTGAGCGTACACAAGCTCATCCGCAATCGGCAACGCGGTATACATCTGCATGACGCTAATCCCGCCTACCAGCTTAATCAGCACCCGCCCCGGCTTCTCGTTCAACGTATATGGTGTCCGCCCAATCAACGCAACAATATCGTTCTGGTCTATCATCTGGTGGGCAATCTTGCTCTTAAAGTTATTGAGCACCGCATACTTAAACGCCCCCGCCCTGGTAGCGGACACAATCACAAAAATCCCAAGCCCGGCCCCGTCACGTGTGAGCTTAACCCAAAAGTCCTCAAGCTCCGCATTAAGTTCCCGCACAACATCGTAGTTGTCTATAACAACCACGATTGCGGGGATTTTTTCTGTCGTCAGATTATTGTACATAGTAAAGTTAAAGACATTCTTCTGGGCCATCAGCACCTTGCGTTCCTGCATAACTTCGTAGGTGAACTTCACAAACTTGTCAAGCTTTTCGGCGTCGTCTACGGTTATGTAATCAACTGTATGCGGCAATCCCCGCACCTGAGCGAGAGCCGCGTTGCCAAGGTCAATGATATAATACTGCAACAGCTCCGGCGAGTTCTTTATAGCCAATGTCATGAGCAGGGTCATAAGTGTGACTGACTTGCCAAACCCTGCGGAACCAAACACCGCGAGATTCCCGTCCTTCACAAAATCATACACCCACTGATTTTGTTGCTGCTGTTCGGGTATATCCACCATACCTAGCGGTACTTGAGAATCCAGCTCGGTGAACTGCACAACGTCCACGACTTCACCAATTGCCGGGCTGGGAATCTCGTCCTCTAGAGGCGGATACCAAGGCCGCTCGACTGGTTCTGCTCGTGTGCTGCCAAAGACTTTGTTCACATGCTCCACCAGCACATCCAGTTGGGTCTGCCGGGATTCTTCTTCTATTCCATTGCTCAAATCTTCACCCAAAAGCTGCCCCTGCCCCAGCTTGTTTACAAGGTATACCCGCTCGTCAAACCCGGCCATCTCCTGCTTTCTCGAGTAAGACGCACCGCTCCATGCGGATTGGAACAGCTCGTACACCTCATTGTTGCCCACTTGCAGATACGCCCGCCCAGGCTGGGTTATGCTTGCAGCGTCCGGCGTCTTTAGCACCTCGTTTGAATCCGAATCGTTCTGAACCTTGAGCGCCAGCTTAAACCTTGAGTTACTCCAAATCTGGTCGTCCACCACGCCGGTTGGTTTCTGGGTGGCGAGTATCAGATGTATGCCCAGGCTCCGCCCGATTCTGGCCGTACTTACAAGCTCGCTCATAAAGTCCGGCTGCTCTTTTTTAAGCTCTGCAAACTCATCGGATATGAGGAAGAGGTGTGGCATAGGCAGCTTCGCTTCTCCGTTACGGAACAGCCGGTTGTATTGGTTTATATGGTTCACCCCGCACTCTCCAAATACTCTCTGACGCCTGGCAAGCTCGCTCTTTATCGACGCCATAGCCCTCATGCTTTCACCGCCGTCCAGGTTGGTTATGGTGCCTAGCAAATGCGGCAACCTCTCAAACATGTTGGCCATCCCGCCGCCTTTGTAGTCTATCAGCAGAAAACCGACTTCATACGGGTGAAAATTTACCGCCAGCGAAAGGATGTAGCTCTGCACAATCTCACTCTTACCCGAGCCGGTGGTGCCCGCCACCAGACCGTGCGGGCCGTGGGCTTTCTCGTGGAGGTTGAGCATGACGATGTCGTCTTTTGCCCGTACACCAAGGGGTACGGCGAGACTTTTGTACGAGCTGCTAAGTTGCCAGCGGCGTTCCACGCTCAACTCTTCCGGGTGAGATACCCCGTACATCTCGAAAAATGTAATGCTCTCCGGTATCTGCGTGGATATCCCCTGCAAGTGAGTGAGCGCCGCCAGCGAGCGGGTGACGCTCTCTAAGGGGATGTCGCCCACCTGCTCCAACCGGAGAAGCTGTTTGACAAGCTGGCCCTCGTTCATAACCAACGTGGCGCTCTCCGAGTCACCGAGTTCAACCACTGTTTTTATATTTTCAGGCAGGCTTGCAAGCATATCTGTGGTGTAGATTAGGGAGAAGCCAAGCTTTGTGTCAGCAGCTTGGAGGTGCTCCATAATCGAGTGGTTTATTATAAGGCTGGGCTGGTCTATCACAAACAGGTAGTGCGGCAGGTAGATGCTCTCTTTTTTCTGCTCATCCTGCTTTAGCTTGCGCTCCTTAATCACTTGGTTTAAGTTGCCCAGCACCTGGTCGCGGACGTTGTCGCTGTCCACAAGGCCGGTCACGTTAATTGCCCGTAGCTTGCAGTGTGGGAACCATTTCATCCACTCATACTTCTCTCGGTGAGCACAGTCGAACAGGCAGATAACCTCAAGGTCGTGGTAGCTCTGGAAAAAACAGAGCTGGGTCAGAATTAATTGCAAGCGCTCCTGCACAAGCTTTTTCTCGCCGACAAGCCCCAAGTGTGCCTGTTTTAAGTCAATGATTGTGGGCAGGTTCGCAATCTGCGAGAACTCACTGGCAATCTCCTCCATTTCACTGTGGAGCGGGTCTTCCCGCAACTGGATTTCCTGGCTGCCTTTGGAGATATCGTAGCTGGCCGGGTGGGTAGAGTACCCGATAGAAAAGCTGAGGAAATCGCTGTCGTTGGCGCTGCGTTCGTATATCCGGCCAGAGTACCCGATAGCCATATCCGCTATCTCCCGCACGGCTGGATAGTGGTACCGCATGGATTCTATCTGCCTTTGACGCAGGCTGTATAGTGTTTTACGCTGACTTAAAAGGTATTCTTCGTATTTCTTTTGGCGCAGTTCTTCATCTTCTTTTTCATCTTTCTTGTTACCGAAGTAGTTTGTAACCGTTACCACCGTTGTGGTCAGTATGCTGGCGATTCCTATGAGAATAAAGATACCCCTAGGCATAATGAATTGCACCACTATCATCATGCTCAGCATAACAAGCGGCGGTGCTATCATCTTAAGCAGCTGGTGCTTTTTCTTCTTTGGTTTTGCAGGTGGGTTGGTAAGGCTGACTTTGTCGTCCGGTAACTTCTTTATTATCCGCGGTGAGCGTTTGTAGAGCGGGAATCCGTCAAACTGTTTCTGCACCGGACCAAGGTCGCACAGGCGAGATTTGAACGACCCGGGCGCGCCACAAAAAATGATTTTTGTCGAACTCACAGTAATCGCAAAACCAGGGAATACGAGGTAGTCTCCGGGCGAAAGTTCAATCTCGCCGCAACCAACAAGTTTGCCGTTGTGGTAAACTTCGCCTGCTTCTAAATGCAAAACTTCCGGTTCAATAACAAACTGTATTTCAGAAGTTGATTGGACAGAAATATCACAACACCCGCTGTTTCCGAGCCGAATTCTGCCCTCATGTGGGAATGGGATTACAATGGTGCTTCAAGCATCCAGACAAGTGTGGCACCGTCAGTTGCCGCGGGGATGTATGGTTGCAGCGCATGGTCATTGATTTGCAGTTTGTCGTCTGTAAAAACACATGTGTACTTGCCTTCTTCGCCAGCCAAATCGAAGGTCTCACTCAGAAAGAATCGCCCGGTTGCGGGCAGCTCATGCATCTTATCTTCTAGTAGTATTACAAGGCTTCCGCTCATCTAAGACTGCCCTCCCTCTTCTTCTGGGTCGGCAGTTTCGTCCTCTACATCGTCTTCCTGTTCGCCGTTTTCGTATTCTTCCGGCTCATCCAATTGCTCGGATTCGTCTAACAATGCTTGGGCTGCGGCTTCTTCTTCAAGCGCCAAGCGCCGGTCTTCTTGTTGCCTGCGAAGGCTGTCTATCTGGTGGTTGAGGCTGGCCAATAAATCCATTCTTTCTTGGCCAGGGAGGGTCTGATCCATTTGCACAGCGACCTCATACTTCACCAGCGCGTACAAAAGGAGTTCGTCATCGCCTATTCGCATTGCCAAGTCAATTGCGCTCTCGTGTTCCAGCCTCCCTATAGCAATCCAAAATAGGAGCAGATTGTCGTCTGTCAGCAACGTTATATCTGAGAGAATATGCGCACGCTGGGCTGGAGTTAAGCTTTCGGCGATTATGTACGCACGCGCAAGTTGAAAGCGCTCTTCTCGTTCCATCCGCGTTGGGTCAATTGGGCGAAGCGTGTCTATAGCGCTATCAAAGTTTTCCCGTAGAAAAGCTCGATTGGCGTTTAGCAGCGCGTTATCAAATGGTACTACCACGAAATACATATACGCCGCCGCTGCACCTGCCAAGAATAGCACAAAACAAACCGGTGCTGAAATCTGCAAAAATCGCTTCTGTCTCCGGTCTATGAGCACCTTTTGCTTTTGTATTCTCTTTTGCTCCACTTCATACTTCGTTTTAAGAATATTTTGAATTTCCTGAGTTGTCTGAGCGCCCAGGAGTTCTTTTATCCGTTTGCTTTTCTTACACAACTCTTGCCCGCCCTCAAGGTAGTCTGCGAAGCTGTATTTAGTCACAAGCATAGTGCCGGCTAGTGCTCTGTATTCCGCGACAAAATCGTGGCGGTTATCTTCCGAAATAAGGTCGCGCATGAGCACCAAGGGTTCCAGGTTGCGGTCTTCATATAGGTTGTCCGGTGAGAGAGAAAAGCTATATTCTTCTTTCAGCTCTTCTAGCCCGGCGACGTTGATAAGCAAGCGCAGCCTATCCAAAAGCGGACGGCTGCGCATATTCTCAAGTGGTTCCAGCTCGTTTATATTATACTCAAATGTTGCGAATTCTTCGCACTGGCTTATCTCGACCGGCACCAGCCAGCGGTTTGGGTAGGACAGCCGGTAGAGTCGACCGTCTCCGGCAGTGAACTCGTACAGCCGGACTTCTTTCTTAAAGCTCGTCTCCAACAAAAGCACCTCCAATTACGCTTCAAGTGCTGTTAATATATCACCGCTTTGGATTTTGCCTTGCTCGAAAGTGAATGTGCTGCCGATAACTCTGCGCTGCTGGGCCGACTTAAAGAATCTTGGCAACTCCACGCCCTCGTATAACCGCATGTTTTCACTTACCGCCCTAACTGCTTTCTCAATGGGAAGACCTTTATCCGCTTGAATATCGTAATTTTTTCCGCACAAATGTAAGGTCAATGTTAGGTACACTTCATCAGCCCTTCCGATTGCACATACTTTAATCTTTGGAAGTTAGTATATATTTCTAAATTATTCGTCACAATTTTACCAAATGTAAGCGAGTGTGTCAAGGGGTAATGGGAAAAAATGGAGAAAACTTTATAGGGAATAATCACGTGCTGATTAAACTGGTTATTTCGAAAAGCCTAATATATAGAATCATCTAAGAAAAGCGTGCAACCACAAGGGCAAGGATAGCTTGCAATAACTCACTATCTCGCGGTTTACACATAGCGATAAAACTAACCGGCAAGCAATGTCCTCGGCTCGCCGAGGACTGCTTGTTGGGAGAAATCTCCCAAACCCTCTACGGACACAAAGTGCGCGTCCGTCTAAGCCCGCTGCGCGGCCTGCTGCGGCTGCGAAGCAGCCTATCTATCGTGCAATTTGCTTCGCATTTGGTCACGGGAATCATTGCGCTGCGTCGCGTTTATGTGGGTGCCGAGTATTCGGTCGGCGTTACCCTTTGCCATTAAGAGCGAGCGCATAGTTTTTTTGGCATCATAGTAATCGGCATATAACCTTTTCTTTTCGGAAGTGAGCGCCGCGTACTCTTTCTTGAGCGAAGAAATTGTCGGAAACTTTTTAAGGCCAAGACCATCAAAATGCTTTTTCGCAGCCCGATGCAACACGATATCCGCGCGGTGTTCCTCGTAGAAATCTTTGTCCCATCTGGACGCTTTGTACTTCGCGTAAACCTCACGAGTTTTCCCATAAACCCCTATCTGCTTTTGCAGCTCGGATATCTCAGCAAGCCGCTTCTCAACATCTTTGACCTTATCCAGCCGCGCATCAAAATCAGCGGATGCACTGGCAGACTTCTTAGCCAAATCATCATAGCTGTCGATACCTTGCTCCTTTAAGAACAGCAAGGTCTTGGCAGCTTGCTTTATGTTAAATATCTGCGCCCACTGCTCATACCCCGGCCCCTTACCCCCACGGATTTTGGCCTGAATATCAATGAGTAAATTAACACGAATTTGACCGCCGCCCGCACCACTGTCAGATACAGTCCTCACTCTGCCAAGCCGTTCCCGGATTGCATCTTCGGAATAGTTTTCGCCAAGCGATTTTAGCCGCCAGGGCTTCTTCTGGCCGGGAGCGCAAATTGAGATTTCTTTACGATTATCCCTGACCGCGAACCCCGCCGCTCGCATAGCTGCAATGAAGTCATCGAATATGGAACAGTCTGGCAAAACCTCATCAATCTTGTGCTGAATCTTTTCTTTCCAAGACGTCGGCTTAGCATCACCCAGCCACTCACCGTAATTGCGCCCCTTGCTGGGCTTTGGGTTGTCTATCACGGACAATCCGCGCTCAGCGCAGATAAGGTCAGACAAGCGCCGGACGGCAAAAGATGAGTTCTTGAAATTTCTGAATTTCCTCGTGCAGTCGAGGGTGGTGGAGTTAAAAACTATAGCGCTGTGTATATGCTCCCGGTCGGTGTGGATAGCCACAATGAAGGCATGGTTTCCCTTAGTAAACCGCATAGCAAGCTCGTACCCTGCCTCCTGCGCTTCCTGCGGAGTAATCTCGCCCGGTTTGAAACTTTGGCGCATGTGATATGCCAGGACATTGTTCTTGCCTTGATCGCGCCCGGTGATGTACGCATACTCACGCTTTGATAGTAGAAATTCTTCATCAACAGTCCGGGGGTCACAAGCATACCCGATAACAAGCTCGCCGTCCTCGGTCTTATCGGGGTTCATGGCATATTGTACGCGGTCGGTGATGGTCTGCGCGATGGTTTTGCCCTTGTTGACATGTAGTGGTACTAGAAATGTTGTTGCCAAAGCACATCCCCCCAATCGCAAAAAAATACCACGCTGCTACTTCCCGTGGAAAGCAGCAGCGCCGTTGTCTTATGCTATGAAATAGTGTGTCAAATCCGTGGTGTTACAATAATGTGAGAAATCGCTCGATATCTAAATCAAATTGATGCAGATGCTTCACATGCAACATTGACAGCGCTGGATATACTTTGTATACTAAATGATATGAAGGAAACTGCTCAATGCATAGGCAAGGTTCTCACGCCCACCAATCCACTCAAATTATAGCAATTAAAAAAACAGAATGGTGTGTTGATATGCTCAAAAGAAATACATTCCTCGGTGTGTTTACAGCACGTAAAAGTATGACATGTATCATAATTTTACTCACATTATTAACTATCAGTGCATTCCGAGTAACGGCTCACCCAACTCCCCTCCGTCAACCTCCGGCGGCAGCTAGACAAATTCTCATCCCAGGCATCCCCTCCGTTCCAGATACCGCCGCCGCAGCGCAAGTCGTGCGGTACCACGACTCGACAGAGGTGACGTTTTTCAACCAACGTGGAGTTGTAATAGAAACCATAGTGCTTGACGTGCCAAACCCCGGTATTCGTGTACCAGGCGATGCGCTTACGTACACTACATTCGATGAAAATGGCAATACAGTCCGCAGAGAAGCAACCATAGCGCGTATCATTGACAGGGACGGGAACGACACTCGAAGTTCGCACACAGAATGGTACGGAGACCAAAGCGTTATCAGAAGAATAAACGGAGCCTTCGTGCTTAACATTCCCCTTCGACAATAAAACGAAAAACCTTGCCCCCTGCGTTTAGCAAGAGGCGAGGTTTTTTAGTTAAGCGCAAAGCACCATTCTCTCATAGCGAGATAAACCCGTTTACCCTCAATGCTTTGCAGCATTACCTTTGCTCCTAAAGTAAGCTGTGAAAGCCAGGCGGTATTTGACGTTAAATTTCCAAATCGTCTCGATTTTTCTGAGCAGATGGGCGGCTGCTGTTTTCCAAATCCACTGCCTTCTTAGCTTCTCCGAGTTGCCGTGATAAAGACGGCTTTTTATCTTGTTTTGCAATGGGAGCCTTCGCCCGACTTTGAGCTAAGTCCAATAGTGAAACCACCCGCTTTTGGATATGCTTCTCGATAGCCAAAAGCCTATCCTCCGGCCAGTTAATGGCGGGGTGCCGCTTGAAATTAAACCCTATCAAATGTCGAAGCTGCGCAGCTTGGGTTTTGCCGCAAACCTCTGTGACTATACTATCAAAAGTCACATCAGGATATATTGGATAGCGTGTCGCGGCATACTCGTCCAGCTTGGCGATTTCGTCCGGCATAGCATAATTGAACAACGACAACCCGTGGTCGAACAGCGGCGCAGGCCGCAGGATTTCGCCGGTCTTGTTGTCGCGCAAAATGCCGAAGTTGCCGAAGTGCCTATCCTCGTTGTAAATCACCGCGTCAAACACCAGCATACTGCGCAAACTATCGGCAAAGTCATTACCCATTTCCTCGTAATACTTCATACAAGCTTTCAGTCCACCCGACTTCACAATCCGGCCTACCCCTACAAATGTAGTATCTATGTCGGTGAACAGTTTGCACTTCGAGGCTAGTATCCCTTTCCAACGCTCGAGATCATAGACAACGCAATCAAGGCCCATAGCTTGCGCAATCTGGCAGGCGTAGTATTCGCTGAACGGTTCGTTGCCGGTGTTGACCGCGCCGCTTGTGCCGCCCTTATAGAGATAAATACCATCAGTGTCGGCCAACCGCCATGCCTTTGGCAGCATACCGCTGGTGGTGAGTTCGGGGGATGTTGTAAACGCCTCATGAGTCTGGCCGACGCCGGTATACGCCACCAGCGAGAGGATTTCGGAGAAGCGGTTTTCGTATAAGTTGTATTGCGAGAAATTGCCCTCAAACCCCTGGGGCACTATCCAATAGCTATCGTTTAGAGAAAGCCCCTTGCAAACGTCGATTATTCCCTTTGTGTTGTTTACTGTAAGCCCTAATGCTTTCAGTATTTCTTCGACAAAGGCGCGGTTCTTGGGGATAACCCGCGCTCGCAGCCAGGGAGCGATTTCATCATCCGTGAGTTTTAAGTCCAACGGCAAAAGGTGCTTTTGCTGCTCATCCACTTTGAGGATGCGGGCGCTCAGTCCATCAAGGCCGCTCTCCGCAAGGGAGAACGTAAGCAGCGGCGTATCGTAGAGCCGCAGTTCATAAGTATTGCTCACAAGTATCACCTCGGCCATTCTTGATAATATCATTATAGCCATTTACTGGCACCAAAGCAAGGCTTCATTAAATCACAGCCAACTTTTTGAGAATCAACTTGGTCTGCCCCCAAATCTCGTCATACCGCTTACGCAAATCGCCGAGGTCGGCGGCGTATATGTTGCCGGTCTGATTGGCGCGGCGGGCAATCTGGTTTATGTTATTCGTAGCATTTGAGAGTAGGCGAACCATCTCTTTCACGCTCTCAAGCTCAACATGAATCACCCGCCCGTCAACTGCCATCTTGACAATATACTCCCGCAAGCTTTTCATACCGGTCTGCGCCATTCGCCGCTCAATCATATTGCGTTCATCCTGAGTGACCCGCAGCGCCAGATTGACGTTGCGGGGCCGCACATATTCTTGTTTTTCCAAATAGACTACCCTCCTGGAATGATAGTCGCCACTTTTGCAATACCGGCGACTATCTGGTAAAATATTGATACTGACAGTAGCCGCCATCGTTCTTGTCCTCCGGCCTGAGATAATAGCATAATAAATATTCTGAGGGGTAAAGAGAATGAAATCACTTATTATCGTCTTAGTCTTTATACTCGCGCTGACTGCCTGCGCACCCGCGCCCAACCCTGCACAGCAGGAGACCCAAAATGTGTCACCCCAAACGCACACCCCTCCGGTAGTCGCCGCTGCTCCGGCA